>ERZ827156.4644-NODE-4644-length-10974-cov-8.746589_pt1 | contig 10974 bp, 9 predicted proteins | sample MGYA00519919_ERZ827156 | MGnify/ENA primary metagenome ERZ827156 (study PRJEB31778, sample SAMEA3449269) | human gut metagenome | biome: human gut; feature: human-associated habitat; material: faeces | place: United Kingdom | collected 2010/2012 ... | reverse complement strand
CATTCACGTCACGGTCATGCACCGCACCACAGTGCGGGCATGTCCACTGACGTACCTTCAGATCTTTCGTGCCTTCAAATTTAAATCCGCAGACCGAGCAAAGCTGGCTTGAAGCGAACCATTGATCAACATGAACTACCTGAGTACCCACTTTCGATGCGACATAGCTGAGAATAGAAGAGAACTCGGAAAATCCGTAGTCACTCACCTTCCGTCCCCAAAGACGCTGCATTGCCTTAATGTTGAGTGTTTCAAGTCCGATGAACGCATAGTCCCCCACCAGCTTCCAGGCGGTTTTCCACTGCCAGGCCAGACGCTGATTGGCGATGCGTCGGTAAAGACGCGCCAAATCACGTTGCGCCCGTCGGTAGTTGGCAGAGCCTTTCTGCTTACGGGAAAGAATGCGGTGAAGTCGTTTCACGGCCTTCAGGTTCTGCTTAAAGAATTCAGGACTCTCAATGGTTGTTTCGTCAGAGCCGGTAAGGTAGGTTTTCAAACCGAAGTCCAGGCCGACTGCATTACCCAGCCGTGGAAGAACCTGATTTGCTGCCTCATCTTCAACTGCGAAACAAAGCCAAAGATCGTTCACCGAATCACGTTTCACCGTGAGGGTCTTGATCTTTCCTTCGATCTCTCGGGACTTGAAATACTTGTATTTCTGCCCGCAGATGACAAGCTCATTGCCGTCAAGCAGTTTGTAACCCGCCTGCTTGAGTGTAAACGACTTGTATTTACGCACTTTTTTGAAGCCGGGAAGCCCGCATTTTTCTCCGTTCTTCTTGGCATCAAAAAATCGCTTGTAACTGCGGTACAGTCTTTCAACCACGTCCTGAAGCGCCTGCGAACCCATTTCACGCAAGTACCCATAGGGTTCACGTTTCTTGAGTTTCGTCAGATGCTTCTTGAGGGCGTTTTCAGACACCGATTTTCCGTAAAACCGGTAGAACCTCCTTGTGAAAGCCACGCAATGGTTCCACGCCAATGCACCGGCATTGATCTGTCGGTGCAGTTTCTTATTGCGCTTCGCCGAAAGGAGCTTGTATTTGTAGGTTCTCATGGTTGAAATGATACAGCGGATCTTCCGTAGTTTTGAACACAACAACCTGGGCGCCTTATATCCTCCTCCTGAAGGAACAGGTTTTACGGCGCGTGTGATAAACGGTTCCCACATTTTCCGTCAGGATTTCGTACAAAAACACACAAAATCCTGACGAAGATTGTGTTTTCAGAGGTATCGAACGCCCTTCACCGTCGATCCGATAAAGACGACGGCCAGTTTTTTGAGGTTCGGCAGCGTTCGGACATTTCCCGCCGAAGCGTACGCCGCCGACTGCCGACAGGCGTCGTCCAGCTTCGCCTCAACGGCCGCCGGCGTTCCCGCTGCCTGAGTGAGGTACTGGAGTTCCAGTAAGTAAGCCTCTTTTATCCCGGACTCCGCCGTCGGACGAATCACGACGTCCATAAAACCAATGCCCAACACCTCCTCTTCCGCGGTCGCCTTGAAGCCCTTCAGGAGCCGCGCGGCGCCCAGCATGAAAAACTGGATCGACGCTTCCGAAAGCTGCAGCCGAACGGTACCCGTTATAAAGTTCCTTCATTCGTCGGAAAAAACGTTTCCAACAAAGAAATGAATCCGGTCTTATCCACGTAGACGTAGTCGCCGCGGCGCAAGACAGGGTACACGGCTTTCCCGACCGGAATCCGGCGTTTTTTCCGGCAGGACTCCGCCACCGTCCGATCTTCATCCATTTTGAACCTCTTCGGCTCTTGCCTCGAGATACCGCTCGCCTTTTTCCGTCAACCGATATTTCTGGCTCTTCGATTGCGGTGCCGAGGGATCCGTCATCTCGATATAGCCTTCCGTGATCGCAGGTTTCAGGAACGTCTGCGCAAACGTCGAACGACTTTTCATCACGAGCGCGTCCTGCAGTTCGTTACGGGACATCTCGCCCGTCATCACGGAGAGCAACCGCTCTACCCGCCCCCCGGAAGGCGTCCGTTTCGGGGCAGCCTTCTGAGTCGCAGCCGCTCCCGGTCGCAGCCGCCGGGGAATAATGACCTTGAATTCATCCGCGACGATGTTGTTGACGAACTGCACCCGCGGTTCTTCCTGCAGAACGCGCAAAATGCCCGACCCCACGCCCCTGAAGGGCAGCAGCCGCTCCGCGTGCTGCGCCAACACGGGGTTGCGTCTTAACGTCGAACCGAGTTTCAGCGTTTCGACCGTCTGATTTTCCGGCAGACTCCCAGGGCTGATGATTTCGATCCGGTCAGAAAAAATGAACACTCGGATCGGTGCGCGAATCAAAAGATCCCGGTGCACCAGAGCGTTGACGAGGAGCTCTTCCAACACCGTTTCCGACACTTCAAGCGTCCCCGGGGAATTGAACGAAGCCGCTGTCTGCCGCTTCACCAAATTGCGTTTGAAAAAACTCATGCAGCCCCGGTATTGCTGCTGCAGCGTTCCTTCGATGGTCTCCGTGTCGAGATACCGGGTATCGGACAATTCCGTTCCCGGCAGTACCAGAGCGCGAACCGACAAGGACGGCAGATCAATGACCGCATGCTGAGAGAAAAATAAGGCCCCCGCTATCGTGAGGCAATCTTTCCGGATAAACCCCATGTTTTTGAGAAGATGTTCGTCCGAGAGCCCGTCCTGCCGCAAAAATGAAAAGAACCGCCCGACATAATCGACAAAGGCCGTTCTGTCGATGTCGTCCGATGACGTTCCGGGCAACGGAAGAACATCAGCTTCTATCAACGCCGAGCGCTGAAACATCCGCTGCAGTTCCTCGCGGGACGTCACATGCCGTTTGTCAGCTCCGCTGCGGATCCACACACGTCCCTGGCGATCGACGTACGGTTTGTTGATGCCGTTTTCCACGTGAATGATTACCACGACGCCCGTCGCCGTCATCACATTTTCCGTCAGCGGATGGATCGGCGGCCGCACCGTTTGGCTCGCCACATTACTGAGCTGCTGATTCAACTCCCGCACTTCCTCGGGGCTGAGTCCTGCCAACGTGCCGTCATCCTCCACACCGACGAAAATGTCGCCGCCTCCGCTGTTGGCCATGGCAACGAGTTCTGCGGCAATACTCTCCGCGCGTTCAAAACGGCGTTTGAATTGCCGCGTGCTGTCTTCGCCGACGGCAACGGAAGCTTTGAGCTGCGTTTCTGTCATCATGATGTGTTCTGTCGCCCTTATTGTCATGTGTCACACATGGCAATATAACACATGATGAGCATTCGGCTCTGCCATCCTGCCCTCTTGCGAAACTATTTCTTTCGGCTGAAATCCCCCGTCAGTATCCAGCCAGAAATCAACCAACCAGTTTTACCCAATTGAGGCGTAAAGCTCCGTCCTTCAGGGCGGAGATATAAGCCGCGTGTTTTTCGATGAACGCAAGTATCATATAGGCATGATTATTCGCCAAGGCTTTTCGTTCAAATTGAAACCCGACGGAGCTCAGGACAGGAAGATGTCCCGCTTCGCCGGTTGCACGCGCTGGGTGTACAACCAAGGGCTTGCATGGAACGAAGAGCGTCGTGCAGCGGATTCGGCTTTCCACCTCAGCTATGCGAAGCTTTGCTCCGAACTGCTGGTTTGGAAGGAGCAGAATCCCTGGCTTAAGGAAACGCACTCTCAGGTTCTCCAGCAATCGCTGAAGGAGCTGATGGGCTCTTTCCAGAAGTTCTTCAAAGGTCTGTCGGCCTTCCCGAAGAAGCACAAGAAGTTCGTGACAACAGACACCTTCCGTTTCCCGCAGGGCTTCAAGATTGACGAAGGACGACGGCAGATTTATCTGCCGAGCATCGGCTGGGTCAAATACAAGCGAAGCCGTTTCATTCAAGGCAAGGCCAAGAATGTGACGGTTTCCCGACAGGCCGACGGATGGCACGTTTCCATCCAAACCGAGTACGAAATGGAGCCTCCCAAGCATGCCGGCGACAGTGTCGGCATCGACATGGGATGCGTCCGTTTCTGCACGCTTTCCGACGGCACGTTCTTCGAGCCGTGCGGCGCACTCAAGAAGGAGCTGAAGAAGCTCGCCTGGATGCAGCGCAGGCTCGCAAGAATGCAGAAGTTCGGGAAGAATTGGCGCAAACAGAAGGCCGCGATTGCAAGGCTTCATCAGCATATCGCCAATGTCCGTCGTGATTTCATCGAAAAGGTCTCGTTGGAAATCTGCAAGAACCACGCAGAGATATTCAGAGAGGACTTGAAGGTCAAAAACATGACGGCATCCGCGAAGGGAACGGTTGAGGAGCCCGGCACTCGCGTTGCACAAAAGAGCGGTCTCAACCGTTCCATTCTCGATCAAGGTTGGGGGATGTTTTTCACCAAGCTTGATTGGAAGGCGTTGAGACTGGGCGGCCACGTTCATGCGGTGCCGCCGCAGAATACAAGTCGCACCTGCCCGATATGTGGCTGTGTTTCCAAAGACAATCGCAAGACGCAGGCATGGTTCAAATGCGTCTCGTGCGGACATCAGGGGAACGCGGACGTGGTGGCTGCGATCAACATCAAAGAGCGCGGACGAAGCTCGTTAGCCTGTGGGGAGTCTGAGAAGAATGCTCAGGCTCAAGTGAATTCGGGTCGGTCTAAAAAGCCGGCGCCGAATCAGCAGCAGGAATCCACCGAAGTGATCAGCAGCGCAAGCTCTGCTGACGCGGTAGAGAATCTCCGTCGTTCACGGCGCAGAAAACGTCAACGGCCGAGGCGCAGCAACCGATCCGGCCGATTGGTGCAGAGTGCATCCGCGCCGTACCCCAAGAGCTTTTGGGCTTCGGCGGGATCATCAATCGTCCAGGCCATGACGCCCCAGCCGTGAGCGTGAGCTTCGGCCGCAAAAGCGGCATTCATGGAAGCGTCGGGATGCACCGTGCGCACTTGAAGGGTAAGGGCAGTGGTCACCCAGTCAGACACATGGCCTTCTAAGAGCAGTCCCCGGGGAATGTCGGGCGCCGCGGTTTGAGCGGCTTTGAGCGCCGCTCGGGAAAATGAGGAGATGAGGGGCTGCGCGACCCCGGAAAACCGTTCCCGCACGATACGCACCGTTTCCCGCGCCGTAGCGTCCGCGAGATCGTCTGACGACGGTTTGATTTCGAGATTGAGAAAAATCCCGTGCGAAAGAGCAAAGTCAATGACTTCCGTCAAAAGAGGCACTTTTTCCCCGCGCCACGCGGCGCCGAATCGGATGCCGGCATCAAGTTCCCGCAGGTCTGTGAGCGTGAGATCCGCAACGGCAGCGTCGGAAGCGACCGCGCGCCCTAAGACGGGGTCATGACTGATGACGGCCACCCCGTCCCGGGTGAGCATAACGTCGGTTTCCACGGCCTTGACGCCGATCGACGCCGCTTTTTTAAGAGCAGCCAGCGTGTTTTCCGGAGCGAGCGTCCCGCAGAGGCGGTGCGCCACGATCCGCGGGTAAGGCCAAAAAGGAGAAACCGACGTTGCCATGACGTACCTCAGCTTGCGCGGCGCATCATATCGAAGAACTCGTTGTTGCTCTTCGTGCTGCGGATCTTGTCGAGAAGGAACTCCATCGCTTCGATTTCGTCCATATCGTAGAGGAGTTTCCTGAGCACCCAGACCTTCTGCAGAACGTCCGGTTTGAGGAGCAGCTCTTCGCGGCGGGTGCCGGAACGATTCACGTTGATGGCGGGGTACACGCGTTTTTCCGCGAGACGCCGTTCCAAGTGAATTTCCATGTTGCCCGTGCCCTTGAATTCTTCATAGATCACGTCGTCCATGCGGGAACCGGTGTCAATCAAGGCCGTCGCCAGAATGGTGAGGGAGCCGCCTTCTTCGATGTTTCGCGCCGCGCCGAAGAAGCGCTTGGGGCGCTGCAGGGCGTTGGCGTCGACGCCGCCCGTCAGCACCTTGCCGGAGCTCGGCACCACGGTGTTGTAGGCACGCGCGAGACGCGTAATGGAGTCAAGAAGGATGATGACGTCCTTTTTGCTTTCCGCGAGGCGCTTGGCTTTTTCAATCACCATTTCCGCAACCTGCACGTGGCGCGTCGCGGGTTCGTCAAAGGTGGAAGCGACGACTTCGCCTTTCACCGACCGCTGCATTTCGGTCACTTCTTCCGGGCGTTCGTCAATCAAAAGAACGATCAGAACGCAGTCGGGGTGGTTCGCGGTAATGGCGTGGGCGATGTTCTGCATCAGAACCGTTTTACCGGACTTGGGGCTCGCGACGATGAGGCCGCGCTGTCCCTTGCCGATGGGGGCGATGATGTCGATCAAGCGCCCCGTGATGTTCTCTTCGCCGCGCATGTTGCGTTCCAACTGCAGCGGTTCGCTCGGGAACAACGGCGTCAGGTTTTCAAAGAGCATGCGGTGCTTGAGGCTCTCAGGGGCGAGGCCGTTCACCGTATCCACCTTGACGAGAGCGAAATAACGTTCGTTGTCTTTGGGAATGCGCACTTCGCCTTCGATCGAATCCCCGGTGTGCAGATTAAAGCGGCGGATCTGCGAGGGCGAGATGTAGATGTCGTCCGTCGAAGCGAGGTAGCTTGTGTCGGGACTGCGGAGGAAACCAAAACCGTCAGGCAGGACTTCAAGCGTCCCGTCGCCGAAAATCTGTTCGCCCGCTTTGGCGCGCTTTTTAAGGATGGCGAACATCAGTTCCTGCTTGCGCATGCGCTGAGCGTTGTCGATTTCAAGCTCAGAAGCCATGTCCAGAAGCTGGCTGATGTGAAGAGTTTTAAGCTCGGAAAGATGCATTTTGCTGCAGAAAGGGAAAAGCCGGCGTCAGAGCCGGCCAAAAAAGGGGATTAGCAGTACTGCTCGATGAAGGCCGCAAGCTGCGAGCGGGACAACGCCCCGACGTGCTGCCCCACGACTTTGCCGTTTTTGTAGACGAGAATCGTCGGAATGCCGCGGATGCCGTTGTCAGCCGCCACGCCGTTGCTTTCGTCCACGTTGTACTTGGCGACGACGATTTTGCCGTCGTAGGTGTCGGCGGCTTCTTCCATCAGGGGGGCTACCATACGGCAGGGACCGCACCATGGGGCCCAGAAGTCCACGAAGACCGGCTTGTCGGCGACGGCCTTCACCTCGGTTTCAAAATTGCTGTCGTTTACGTTGCGGATGTCGCTCATCGCAAGGATCCTTATAAGGAAAATCAGATCGGTCGGAAATCCCCCGGGCTGCAGGAACGCAGTTCGGGCACGGTCGGACGTTTTATCGTCACTTTCAGAAGGTAATGTGTGCGAGGAAAAGTCGGCGGAAATCGGCCGGGAAGAAATAGCGGAGGCGGTGAACTTCGTGGGTTCGCAACACCCGCCGTTGAGTGTTGCGAACTATACAAAAAAAGCGGACGGAGAACAAGCGGTGGAAAGCGGAAAAAACGTAACGAAATGACGCGCGGTACGCCTGTTGCGGCAACCTAAACGATGACGACGGCTTCACCGCATTTTTTTCCCGTAAGCAGAAGGGCTTTGCCGACTGACGAAGGGCGCAGCGTGATTGGGCGCGTCTTTACCGGGAACCTGTGTGGCAAAATAATTCGATTGGAATCAACGAATAACAAGCCGTTGTCCGATTTTAAGCTGATTCGTCTTCAAGCCGTTTGCCTGTTTAAGCCGCGTCACCGACGTTTTAAATCGTCGGGCGATGGAAGCGAAGGTGTCGCCTTTTTTCACCTGGTAAATACGGGCGCCGTCTACGGTTCGCGTCGGGAGTGCCCGCGATTTGGTGCCGGGTGCCACGACGACGATAAGGCGCTGCCCGATTCGAAGCTGATTGCTTCTCAAGCGATTGGTTTTGCGTAAGGACCGCTGCGTGACGCCGAAGCGCTTCGCAATCTCGTAAATGGTGTCTCCGCGTCGTACGCGGTAGACGACGCGACGCACTTCGGGAGCGGCAAGTTTCACGCCTGCCGCGGCATCTTCTTCGAGAATTGCCGGGGCGTCCGCATCCCCCGCGTCGACGAGAAGGGAAGAGCCTGCCAACACCTTGCGTCCCGCCGGAATCCGGTTGATGCGCCGCAGATCCGCTTCCGTCATGCCGGTTTTTCCGGCGATGTCCGCGAGCGACTCCCCGACTGCCACGCGGTAGAGCATCCAGGAGGAGAGCGGTTTTCCGGTTTCCACCCAGCGCGCGAGGTTGTTCATGAAGAGACCGACGCGGTCAATCGGGAGTAAGAAACTCGAGTTGTGACTCGCGACGATCACGGGGAGATTGAAACCGGGGTTCAGCTGCTTAAATTCGTCCGGATCCATTTCTGCCAGAAGGGCCGCCGTCTGCACGTCGATGTCACGGCTCTTGGTAACCTTCACGAAGTAGGGGGCGTTTTCAATCTCAGGGAGTGTCACGCCGTATTTTTCCGGGTGCTCCACGATTTCTTTGACGGCCATCAGTTTCGGAACGTACCACGCCGTTTCCCGGGGCATTCTGAGGTGGTTGTAGTCCGTGGCCCAGCCTCGGGCCTGCGCGCGGCGGATGGCGCGGGTGACGCTGCCTTCCCCCCAGTTGTAGGCGGCAAGCGCCAACTGCCAGTCCCCGAACCGATCGTGCAGTCTCGCGAGGTAATCGAGCGCCGCCCGGGTACTTTCGAGAACGTCGCGCCGCTCGTCTTTCCAGAAATTCTGCTGCAGGGAAAAGATGGTGCCGGTGCTCGGCATGAATTGCCACAGGCCCGAGGCTTTGGCGTAGGAGAGGGCTTCGGGTTGAAAGGCGCTTTCAACGAAAGGGAGCAGCGCCAATTCCGTGGGCATGCCGCGGGCTTCAACTTCTTCCACGATGTGGTAGAGGTATTTGCCGGCGCGGTCGGACACCCGGCGGAAATAATCCGGGTGTCGTGCATACTGTTTCAGTGCGTTTCGCCCGCGGGCCGTGTTAAGGGGCGGCAGCGCAAACCCTCGGCGGATCCGATCCCAGATATCGGCCGAAGCATCGTCGCTCGCGGTATTGCTGCGTTCGGTGGCGGGCTGATCGTCCGACGCCCGGGCTTCGCTTTCCGGGGGTTCCGACGCGGGAAGGACCTTTTCGATGACGGGGGCGGCAAAGGCCTGCGCCGGCGTCATGGGCGGCACGTCCGCGTAAAGATCGGTGCCTTCAAACGTGCGCACGTTTTGAGCCGGGACAGCGAAGGACGCTAAAGCGACGGCCAACAGAGGTAGGAGAGAAAACGGGCGCATAGAAGGGGCACGGTAACGTCTGAACGAAAGCGCCATTGTACCGAGAAAGGTACAGTTAAAAATTTGGTCAAATTCGACCGGTCATTGACTCTTCAGGTGACGTATGCAATCCGTAACGACCCCGACAAAACGCCCCCGCATCATGGTGGATATGTCCGCGACGCTCATTCACCACGGGCATATTCGGTTACTCAGGAAAGCAGCGGAATTGGGGGACGTAGTGGTGGCGTTGACGAGCGACGCCGAGGTGAAGTCGAAGAAAGGCTACACGCCGGAATTAAATTTTGCCGAGCGAAAAGAAATTCTCGAAGCCGTGAAGTACGTCACTGAAGTCGTGGAGAGTCCCTGGCTCATTACCGAAGACTTCGTAAACGAACACCATTGCGACCTTCTGGTGCACGGATCGGACAACGTAAACCCCATTGATCCGAAGCGCCTCGTCATCTTCCCGCGTACCGAAGGCGTGAGTTCGTCAACGCTGCGGGAACGGGTGCTCGACTGCCTCATTGAAATGAACGTGACGGGAAAGTCGGGGTCGGCTTCCGAAAAGCTCACACGCTTCATGATCAAAGCCATCAAAAAAGCATTCCGCCTGGAATAGTCCTATGGTTCGCACGCTCAAAATCGGACTTCTGACGCTTGTCGCCGGGTGAACAACGGGGCAGCGCCGAGGAAACGCTTCGTGTTTATTTTCGAAGGGGCGGCGATGAGTACGTTGATTTTCTTGTCGGCGTTGGCGGTGCGGGTGGTGACGCTGAGGCGCTGACAGCAGGCCTCAAGCCGTAACCGGTGGCGTCGTGAGCGAATCTGGAACACCGTTGCCGGTCGGAGACCGCAGCGGCAGATGCTGCAGCGGTCGCGTTTTTAACCACTGTGTGACCCAGGAAAAAAGCTGGGCACGATCCATGCCGCCGTAGGCGTCACAGCAGCAGTCCGTGAGTTTTTCAACGGAGAAGTCGTGAGACAGAACTCCCGATGCATCCACATGCAGGACAATGTCGGCCGTGAGGCGCGCGACGTTTCTGAACTGCATATGCGACGGGATGCCGCCGGGCCAGAAAAGCGCGGAATCGAGATCCCAGAAACCGGTTCGGCCGTTGTCGACATAAAGGTTGTCGAGTTTTAAGTCGCCGTGCGTCACGCGGGCGGCGTGCAGTCGGTGAAGTCCGTCCATGAGTTGCCGGATGGCCTTGAGAACTGAACAGTGTTCGCCTTTCGTGTTTCGGATGAATTCGCCGGCATCGCTGACGTTGAGGATTTCGTTAAAGACGTAGCTTTCGGTAACGAGTCCGTTTTGGCGGGTTTCGCCCGCGCCGAGTACACGAGGCGTGGCAATGTCGTTTTTCTGCAGAACTTCGGCCATGAAAGCCGACCACAGACCGCGCGAGGGCATGAAGCAGTAGCGCAGGCGGCTGGTGAACGATTTGCAGCGAAAGTCCACGTATTTGCCGAAGACGGATTGGCCGTTGAAACGGAGAATTCCCGTGAGTGTATGGCCGCCGCGACGGAAAAATCGACCGGCGGCAAAGACGTCGGCGTAGCGCGGCATGGCGTCGATCAATTCGGCTTGAGCGGCTGACTCAGGAAAAGTCATGGCAAGCGGGCCTTCGGTGACATGCGTCAGACAAGGATCGTTGAACCATCGGACGTAATCACGACCGCCGGGATACCAAGTAAACAAGGGAATCTCTGTTGATTGAAGTTTTAGAAAAAACAGGCGGTTTCAGGGGGATGCCGTTACAATGCCGCCGACTTGTTCATCAAACGATGAACTCAGGTGGGTATTTTATGATTTTTTAACGCACATTTGATGCGTTTTTCG
>ERZ827156.4643-NODE-4643-length-10976-cov-3.709825_pt1 | contig 10976 bp, 12 predicted proteins | sample MGYA00519919_ERZ827156 | MGnify/ENA primary metagenome ERZ827156 (study PRJEB31778, sample SAMEA3449269) | human gut metagenome | biome: human gut; feature: human-associated habitat; material: faeces | place: United Kingdom | collected 2010/2012 ... | reverse complement strand
AACAATAACATTACTAATAGGAATTTTATAAAACGATATTATTTTCTGAACCGCTATTCCGCTTTCATTCATATATGTTTGGGGCTGTACTAAAAGAACTTTTTTATCAGCAATTATAGCCTCCCCACACTTACTTTCAAATTTATTTATATTTAAATCTACTCCGTATTTCGAGCACATTTTATCTATAGTCATAAACCCCACATTGTGACGTGTGTTTATATATTTGGCTCCGGGATTTCCCAACCCCACTAAAACATAATCTATTGGTTTGATTTCTCTTTTCCCGAAAGAAAACATTTTATCTATAATACTCATTTTTCCCTCCACATACCCTTGGCGAGACAGCTAATTTACTGCCTCGCCGATTTTTAATTTAATATGTAAAAAATAAATGTTAGTCGTATATAGTTGAAACAGGTTCATCTTTATAAATACGGTTAATAGCTTCTGCGAAGATTGGTGCCACGGTAAGAATTTGAAAATTATCAAGAATTTTTTCTTCCGGTATCGGAACAGTATCTAAAAGTATGACCTTCTTTATCGGACTATTTTTCAATCTTTCTATTGCAGGACCTGATAAAACAGCGTGGGTAGAGTAAGCGTAAACCTCTTTAGCTCCTCCCTTTTCAACTATTGCCGTTGCTGCGTTACATATTGTTCCTGCGGTATCAATCATGTCGTCAACAAGTATTATTTTCTTGTCTTTAACGTCACCGATTATATTCATAACCTCGCAAACATTTGCTTTTTGACGTCTTTTATCTATCATTGCTAACGGACAACCTAATTTTGTTGCAAATTGTCTTGCTCTTGTTATAGAGCCAAGGTCCGGAGCTAAAACAGTAAATTCGTCAGGATTAAATCCTTCAACTTGCTTTATAAACTTTGCAAGTATTGGCGAACCAATTATATGGTCTACCGGAATGTTGAAAAATCCTTGTATTTGAGGAGCATGTAAATCCATAGTTAAAACTCTGTCTGCGCCTGAAACAGTTATTAAATCCGCAACGAGCTTAGCTGAGATAGGGTCTCTTGGCTTTGCCTTTCTATCTTGTCTTGCGTAGCCAAAATAAGGCATAACAGCCGTTATTCTTGCTGCTGAAGCTCTTTTTAATGCATCTATCATTATTAAGAGTTCCATGAGGTTGTCGTTAACTGGGTCGCATGTTGATTGAATAACAAAACAATCCGAACCCCTCACTGATTCATTTAACGATACAGCTATTTCACCATCGCTAAATGTGTTAACTTCAGCCTTCCCAAGCTCTAAGCCCATACAATCCGCTATGCTCTTTGCAAGCTTTGGATTAGAATTTGCAGTAAAAATTTTTAAATCTTTTCCTTGAAATTTCATTATTTTACATCCTCCATATTTAAACATCACAATTTATTTAAACTAGTATTCAAATACTAATCATAAACTAACTTTGTTTTTCTCCCTGTTTCCAACAACACTTTCAAACGGTCCAACAGTGCTTCCATTAAAAATATCGCTATTTTCACAATAGCTTGAATTAATTTTACACTCTTTTCCAACATGACAATTAATAATTTGACTATTAGGTCCAACCAAGCAACCCTTTTCTATTTTAGTCTTTCCTAATATAATAGTACCCGGTAAAATAGAACACTCATTATCAAATTCGACATCTTTTCCTATAACAACACCATCCCAATATGGTATATTAACTCCATTGTCTATAAGATTTTTAATAATACGTTCCCTTGCTATACTATTCATCTCACTTAATTGAGCACAGTTATTAGCTCCCAACACAACATCTTGCGTTTCAGACTTTACCGCACCAACTTTTTTATTGCCTTGAATTAACAGTTTAACAGCATCTGTTAAATAGTATTCGCCTTGAGAAGTATCATTAGAAATATTATACAAAACTTTTAGCAATGAGTCAATGCTAAACCAGTAAGCTCCTGAATTTACCTCTTTTATTTTACGCTGACTTTCACTTGCATCTTTTTCTTCAACAATCCCAACAACCTCATCGTTATCTCTTATTACCCTACCGTAGCCAAACGGGTTGTCTAAGATTGATGATATCAATGTTGCAGAATTATTACTTAAAACATGCTCATCATAAGCCTTTTTTATTATTTTGTCATTAATAAAAGGGGCGTCCCCCGCTAGGATTAACACATTTTTTCCTTTATTATTTTCTAAAAATTTTTCAGCCATCCTAACTGCGTGAGCGGTTCCCTTTCTCTCGGCTTGAATTACCGTTTCACATTCGTATCCGTTTGAATTTAAATATTCATTTACCATCTCATTTTTAAAGCCGGTTACAACACAAGTTTTTTCTATTCCACACTCTAAGATTGTATCCATAATCCAGCCAAGCATCGGCTTAAACACAACCTCCGTAAGTACTTTAGGTTTATTGGATTTCATTCTTTTTCCTTCACCGGCCGCCAAAACTATACAACAAGTATCTTTCAAATTGTCACAACTCCTCATTAAAACAATAACCTTAATTTCACTTAACAATATATATTATGATAAAAGTTTTTTCAAGACATACAATTTTCTAATATTTTATTTTTACAAACAAAAAGTACGCTCAATTCGCTCTAAGCACTAAAGGCGTACAGTTTTTAATATTATTTGATTATCCTATTTTAAAAGTTTTTAATATATTATACGTCTAAAATCGAGCTTTTATTTCAAAAATAAACACTTCGACAAACTAACAAAAGAAAAGCCCTTGATTGCTCAAGGACTTTTGTAATATAAATTTTCTTATTATTATCTCTTTGAAAATTGCGGAGCACGTCTTGCTGCTTTAAGACCGTATTTCTTACGTTCTTTCATTCTTGGGTCACGTGTTAAGAAGCCAGCTTTTTTAAGCTTTGAACGTAAATTTTCTGAATCAAATTGCAAAAGAGCTCTTGAAATTCCGTGTCTGATTGCTCCTGCTTGACCTGTTACTCCTCCGCCTGCTACTCTACAAACTACGTCAAATTGCTCTGCAGTATCTGTTAAAACCAAAGGTTGACGTACTATTAATTTTAATGTTTCCAAACCGAAATATTCATCTATATTTCTGTCGTTAATTATAATTTTTCCGGTACCCTTATATAATCTTACTCTAGCTACAGAACTTTTTCTTCTTCCTGTTCCATAGAAAAAAGGTGTCTTATTATACATATGCTTTATACCCCCTCATTAAAATTCCAACAATTGTGGCTTTTGAGCTTGATGCTTGTGTTCTGCTCCTGCATAAGCACATAGCCTTGTCCTTGCGCTGCGACCTATAGTGTTATCAGGAATCATACCATTAACTGCATATTCCATAGCCTTTTCAGGATGTTTTTCCATAAGGGCATCATACTTTATAGTTTTCAAATGACCTATGTATCCTGTGTGGTGATAACGGCACTTTTGAGATAATTTCTTGCCTGTTAAAACAGCTTTACCGCAATTAATTACGATAACATGGTCACCGCAATCAACATGAGGGGCAAAAATAGTTTTGTGTTTTCCACGCAATAATGTTGCAGCTTTAGCAGCAACTCTTCCTAATGGTTTGCCTGCTGCATCTATGACATACCACTTACGCTCTATATTACCCGCCTTTGGCATATAAGTAGACATAATTTATTCCTCCTAAACTAAAAACAAAAATTCGACTTCTAAATGATACTACATATTTGACAGCATGTCAACAATAAATTACGTTTATTTTAATTTACGCAATCATTTTCTTTTATTTCCTCTCGTTTTCTAGTTATATCTCTGTAATTCTCTTTCGGCAATTTCAAAAACTTGATATATTGAAACCTTTTACATTAACCTATATAATATCTATCGTGTAATTTATGTGGAGGTTTTATATATGATAGGAATTATATGTGCAATGGAAGAAGAGATTGAAAACATTTTACTTTCTATGAAAGACGTTCAAAAACATGTGATAAGTTCTCAGGTTTTCAATGTTGGGGTTATAGATGGAAAATCTTGCGTTGTGGCGCTTTGCGGAGTGGGAAAAGTAAATGCGGCGATGTGTACTCAAACCATGATTTTAAAATACAATCCCGATTTTATAATAAATACAGGAATCGCCGGAGGAATTGGTAAAAATGTCAACATAGGTGATATCGTAATTGCAGACTTTGTTATGCAACACGACTTTGACGTTTCGCCTTATCGCAAAAGGGGAGAAATCAGTGGAATCGACATTACAAACATACCTTGTTGCGAAAAAATATACAGCAAAATAATATCATGTATCAATAATATTTCAGATGTAAAACATCATGTTGGAACTATAATGACCGGTGACCAATTTATACATAGCGAAGAAAAATTAAAAAGTCTTAGCAAGGATTTTTCAGGTATAGCATGTGAAATGGAAGCCGGAAGCATTGGTCAGGTTTGTCATATAAACAAAAAGGATTTTGCCATTATAAGAGCTATTTCCGATAACGCAGACCAGAATGCTAATGTAGACTTCGTAAAATTTACGAAATATGCATCAGATTTAGCTGCAAATATTCTTCTCAGCTTTATACGTTCGTGTTAATACGTTTTAAGACTTTAAAAACATCATTATATTTCAAATTTTTTGCAAAAAATTTTCCGTCGTTGTCATGAGAGGTATAAATATACACATTACAATAATTTGAATATTTTTGAAAAATACTTTGTCTTATTTTTATATTCTTAATCTTTTCACTTTTAGTATAAACACTAATTAAATGCATTCCTTTATACCCTTTAACTACTATATCTCCATTATCATTAATCGATATGGAGGTATTTTTATATGATAATATTCTTACAATAATCCACCATACAACGTATATTTCCACTAAATTAAGAAGTATTCCGATTATCTCGCTTTTATAGTTAATCTTCAAAACCAGTATAAAATACAAAACGATTATAAAGCAACACACAGGCAACAAAATAAAGCCTATAATAGACTTTGATTTAATTGTACTCTTACAATCATCTTCCATACTATATCCAAGCGATTTTAAAATAGTTTTACTTTTTTTAAATCTATCTCCAAGAAGTAAAATACTGTCATTTTTTATTCCTTCGGATTTATTAATATTGTAATAAATATTTTCAAACTTAAATATTTTCATCGATAGCGATTGTTTTATTACTATAGCGTTTATAGACAGCTTATCTATATAATTTTTATATTTAGTTATTATTCCGGATTGTGTGTAAAAAAAATCAGAATTTTCCGATAATGAAAACTTTCCGTAATTTAAAAAATTCATCGTGGTGGAAATTATCATAAACCCCAAAAGTAATATTATAAGAGTTGCTATAATAGGTGATACTCCCAAAGCTACTATATATATTTTTATATCTAAGGTTGAAAATATTTTTTGTTTTGTCGCATCATCAAGTATATTATTTATTTTGTTAAGAAAAGGAATTGTAATAAATAATATATTAATGGGGTTAAGCCAAAATAAAGACAACGCTAAACTTAAAAATAATGAATTACATTTAATTAACTTTGTATTTTGGTTTGGAAATTTTATTTTTACTATTCTATCTATCATTTTACGGCTTAAATATATGCCGTCTTTAAATTTTTTATACAAAATCGGAGTTATCAATTTAATCTTATAAGCTCCGAAAAACTTACTTAGCAAGCTATATTTTACATTTATTACGTTAATTTTATTTATATAATTAGCATATACTTCTCTTCTTAATATTCCTGTTTTTATCTCTACTTTATCAGAGTTTACTGATATTTTTTCTCTTACATATTTTAATGTAATTAATACTCCCAAACAAAATACTATAAAGATATTGTAATACACCGGATTTTTTATGAATCTATATTTACTAAGTATAATCCACGTTATCTGACTAATTATAGGAATAATAAGTATTCCTATAAACTTTTTTATTATTATCAATAAAGTATAGGGATGCAAATAATTATATTTCAATTTTATCACTCAAATTTTCTTTAATTAAGAGGACGTCCGATTTCCCCACATTTACAAGAAATATATTTTTTCCTTCTGTGTAAAAGCTTATAGTATAAAGGTCTAAAAATTTTTGAATTAATCCTTGGCTGTACTTAAATCCTTTTACGTAATTCAGAGATGTTATCAATTTAACTTTAAATATTATTCCTTTTTCTATAACAAGATAATCTTTTGTTATATAGTAATAAATATTATCATATCTCTTCCTTTCATACCAAAATATTAATATAAAATAAGTAAGATATAATATCACGTTAAGTATAATAGTAAATGTGGCATTAAGACTCATAAAAACATTTATCACAGCTAAAAGTAAAAATAAAATTATTGTATCTAAAGCTATTTTTAGCTTTAAGCTTTGTATTGGCAGTCTTTTTTTATTTTTCAATCGTAAATTTCATTCCCTCATTACAAACTAAAACATTCTCTTGCTTAATTTAATCACAAGAGAATGTTTTTTTCAATTAATATTCGCTTTTAGCAATGAAAGAGCCGCAGTCAACGCACTCACAGGTCTTTGGGTCAGCTTCATGCGTTTCTACAGATATTGTATCAAGTGCACAATAGTCAACATTGTTACAATGGTTTTTACATGCATCTACCGTACACCTAATGTTTGTGTTAGCAGTTGGGTCTTCGCTTAAAATTTGTTTCATTTTATCTTTGCTTAAAGTTGAATCATTTGGCATTACACTCACCTCATAATATCTTAATTATCGTGTTGAATTATAATAAATATCAACACATTTCTATTATGAGTAAAAATTAAAATATTATACGGAGCAAATAATTACGTAAATTTATTCAATTATTTTAAACGGAATTTTGCTTCTTACTTTATACACAAAAATCCAAAAAATGTATACTATACATCTGTCATACATCAAGAAAGTTATATTCCCAACTATAAAAAAAGCCATTGGTAAATATACTCCAAAAATTTCAAAGCTTTCTCTAGGAGTTGCCAAAACATACACCAAAATAAAATAATACACAAACATAACCAAATTAAACAGCAGAAGCTTTAATAAAATTTTGGTTATTTTAAATTTTTTCATAAGCTCTTCTATCTTCACTTTTACGATCGGATAATAACCAAGAAATGTGATAAAAAGTATTGCTGAAGATTTATCAGGAGACAATATCAGCGATAATATAGATATTGAAAAATATATTTTCATACTAAACCTATAATCCACTTCAAAAGCCGAAAATAAAACCAGTAATCCGGAAACAGCCGGAAGTATAAACATCGCCATTTGGAATATACCCGACAAAATTATTATTACAGTTCCTAAAGCCGTTATCACTCCTCCAAAAGCTATTTTTTTACTCCCTACAGACATATTTTTCACCACTACATTTCTATTTTAATTCAGCAATCGTTACACCCGACTCGCCTTCTCCAAAATTTCCAATTCTAAACCTTTTTATCTGCTTGTTAGTCTTAAGATAATCTTGTATTCCCTTTCTCAATTGTCCCGTTCCCTTGCCATGAATAATAGTAATTTGCTTTAACCCAGCAATCACACACGTATCTATAAAACCGTCCAACTCCATTGTGGCTTCCAAAATATTTTGTCCTCTCAAGTCTATCTCTGTTGACACGCTAACATTAGACTTACTTTTTATGTTTTTCGTTACGTGACCACTCACACTCTTAATTTTTTTACTAGATTTTGATAAATGAGATTTTAAAACTCTTGTTTTAATTGCACCAACTTGAACCATAATCTTACCTGAAGAATCTTCGTCTTTTAAGACTTCGCCTTCTTTATTAAAGTCAGACACGAAAACAGTGTCTCCTATCTTAAATTTTAAGTTTTTTTTAACCTCTTTATTAATATTCTCTTTAACAGGGTCGGCTAAATTTTCAATAGCTTTGATTTCCGAGTTTAGCAAGCTACGCTTATCTGCTGAAGCTACATTTTTAGAATTTTTCAAATTTTCCAATTCTTCAAAAATCATTTCTGACCTACACACAACTTCTTCTAAAATTTTTTTAGCTTTATCCCTGGAGTTATTAATTATTTCATCTTTTTTACTTTCTATTTCTTTTTGAAGACGCTCATTTTCTCTCAAAGTTTTCTCGGACTCAATTTTCATTTGTTGAGCTAATTTATATTCTTTCTCAACTTTTTGTCTTGTTTCTTCCAAGCTTGATATTATCTCTTCAAGTTTGTTGTCGTCTTCGCTTGTTAGACTTTTGGCTTTGTCTATTATACTTTTGTCCATGCCCAATCGCTCGGAAATTGAAAAAGCATTCGATTTTCCCGGAATTCCAAGTATCAATTTATAAGTAGGTTTCATGGTGTTAATATCAAATTCGCAACTACCGTTTTCTATCCCCGAGGTTTTAAGTGCATATTCTTTGAGCTCTTTATAGTGAGTCGTCACAGCTATTCTAGCTCCCTTTTCACGGAGCGTTTCTATTATAGATATAGCAAGCGCTGCTCCTTCAACGGGGTCTGTACCCGCACCAATTTCGTCAAGAAGCACTAAGCTTTTATTTGTACATTTACTCAAAATTTTAATTATATTTTTTATGTGCGACGAAAATGTAGACAACGACTGTTCTATACTTTGTTCATCGCCTATATCAACAAGTATATTATCAAACGTCGACACAACGCTCCCGTCATCAGCCGGTATCATCATTCCGCACATCGCCATAGTCGAAAAAAGACCAATAGTTTTCAGCGATACTGTTTTACCTCCTGTGTTAGGACCTGTAATTATTAATGTGTTAAAATTTTCACCAAGCTCTATGTTCATCGGCACAACATCACTATCTTTAATCATGGGATGTCTGGCTTTTATTAATTTTATTTTTCCTTCCTCGTTAATTTTAGGCATAACCGCTTTCATTCTGATTCCAAGCGACGCCTTAGCAAATATTATATCAAGTTCAACTAAAGAATTGTATCCTAAAATTATGTCGTTAGAAAACCTTCCCACTTCCTCGGATATTTCTTTTAAAATTCTGTCTATCTCTTCTTTTTCCTTAGAGCGTAAAACTTTAACCTCGTTGTTACCGTTCACAACTCCCATAGGCTCTATAAACACAGTAGAACCGCTGGCTGATGTATCATGAACCAAACCCGATATTTCAGACCTATACTCCGCTTTTACAGGTATAACAAACCTATCGTTTCTGACTGTGACTATAGGTTCTTGAAGATATTTTCTAAATTTTGAAGATTTTATCATGTCATCAAGTTTTTCTCTTATTTTCTCGTTAATACCCCTAATTTTTCTTCTTATACTGTATAGTTCTTTAGAGGCGGTGTCTGAAAATTCATCCTCTGATATTATACAATTGTTTATTTTTTCTTCCAAATACTTATTAACGTTTATTGAGTTGAACCACACGTCAATACAAGTTTCAATTCCCTCACACTGTTTTCTCCAATCTTTAACTTCCCTCATAACCGCCAAGCATGAGGCAATATCAAGCAGTTCTAAATTAGTAAGCACCCCGCCATAAGACGCTCTTTTTACGCTCTCCACAACATTTTTTAAGCCATAAAACGATGGTCCCCCAAAACGACACGAAAGGGTGTAAGCAGCTAATGTTTCATCTAGTAACCTATTCACATTTTTTATATTACAGTCCGGCAATATATTAATTATTTTTTCTTTCGCCTTTTCGCTACAAGCCTCTTGCGACAATTTTTTTAATACTTTGTCTAACTCTAATGCTAAAAAATTTCTATCCATACATCTCACATCAATTCTTTTATTCTTATACAAATTTATAATTCGTTAAACTTTTATAAAAATCTAACGTTTTAAACTTTCTATCCAGTTGATAAATAACATAATTTTCACATAAATTAGTAAGTTCTGATTGTGCATTGTCTGACAACCTAAAATTAAACAATTTGTTAAAAGGCGCATATATTATATGTCTTAAAGCTATTAGAGTCCCTTTCCTTATAGCTATACACTTATTTTTTAAACCATCTTTACAACAACCGCAATAAAAACTTCCTAATTCAAAAGAAAAATACACTAAATCATCTTCATATTTCCCGCATTTCTGGCAACACACTACATCCGGCATATATCCCGCCAGACTAATCATTTTCATTTCCACTATACTTTTTATCATATCAAAATTTCTTTTTTCATTACATAAATAATCAAACGAATTTAGCATCAAACGCAAAAAATCCCTTGCATCCCCGTCTTCAGGAGATAATGCAAGGGCTAAATCACAGAAATATTGCGATAAAGCTATTTTTTCTATACTATTTCTTAAATTAAAAAATACCTCTTGTATTTCTGAATCATCAACTATGTATCCGCTCTTACCTTTGTATAAAATAAACCGTGAATACGAAAATAGTTGAGTAGCCCCCACATTTTTGTTACTTATACTCTTTACTCCCTTAGTTATAGCACGAATTAATCCTTTTTCAGATGTAAGAATAGTAATTATTTTGTCACGTTCCCCTAAATTTGTTTCCATTACTACCAATCCAGTCACTTTTATTTGCATCGTCTATTCCCTTTCGAATTACTTCTTCACACTCATTTTTGCAGTTTCTATACAACAAATAGTCTTCAATCTTGCCGGTGTTAAAAAAATTGTTCCATGCTTCGTTTTGATTGATATTTCTAAGTGCTTCATTTCGAGCCATATTTCTCCCCCCTTACATTACAATTCTTGTAATATATTATATCACAAAATCAAAGAGGATATATGGTTTAAAATGTAGAATTTTCATAGTTTAATTTGTGCAATTTACACATATGTGACTAATTATTCACTATGATATCCTAAATTTTTCAGAATATTGTCTCGATTACGCCAACCTTCCTTTACTTTTACCCATAGTTTTAAGTTTACTTTTTTATCTAGTAAATTCTCTATGTCTTGTCTTGCATATGAGCCTATTCTTTTCAGCATATCGCCATTTTTCCCTATAACTATCCCCTTGTGACTCTCCCTTTCACAATATATGACGCAACTCACATCGGTGATA
>ERZ827156.4641-NODE-4641-length-10982-cov-2.955523_pt1 | contig 10982 bp, 10 predicted proteins | sample MGYA00519919_ERZ827156 | MGnify/ENA primary metagenome ERZ827156 (study PRJEB31778, sample SAMEA3449269) | human gut metagenome | biome: human gut; feature: human-associated habitat; material: faeces | place: United Kingdom | collected 2010/2012 ... | reverse complement strand
AGACTGCCCGACTTCAGACCGGCAAGCCGATTTCCGAAAGAGCCCTCTATTCATAAATTTTCGGACGCTCCTCTCCGCGCAGCACGCGCAGCGCGTTCTCGGCCAATGCGCCCATCTCGTCCTCGCCCGGCATGACGACAACGGGCGCGACGAACGCCGTCCGCCGGCGAATCAGATCGCAGACCGTTTCGCTATAAGCGATACCGCCGGTCAGCAGCACCGCATCGACCCGGCCTTCGAGCACGGCAGCCATCGCGCCGATCTGCTTGGCCACCTGATAGGCCATAGCTTCGATCACTCGGCGGCAATCGTCGTCGCCGGCCTTCATCCGCTCGACGATCTCGCGCACGCTGTTCGAACCGACCCACGCAGACAATCCTCCCCGACCGCATATCATTCGGCGCACCTCTTCGGCCGAAAATTTCCCGCCGAAGCAAAGATCGGCCAACTGTCCGGCGGGAAGCGATCCGGAACGATCCGGAGAGAGTGCGCCGTCGCCGTCCAGCGCATTGTTCACGTCGACGACCCGCCCCCGGCGATGAGCGCCGACCGATATACCGCCGCCCATGTGCGCGACGATCAGATTCATATCCTCGTATGCCCGGCCGTTTTCCCGTGCATAGCGCCGGCCTGTCGCCTTCTGATTCAGCGCATGGAAAATCGACACGCGCCGGAAAAGCGGATGGCCGGCCACGCGCGCCACGTCGTCCAGCTCGTCGACGACGACCGGGTCTGCGATGAATGCCCGCGCTCCGGGAATACGCGATGCGATATCGGCCGCGATCAACCCGCCCAGATTCGAGGCATGCTCGCCCTGCGGAGCATGGCCCAAGTCGCGCCGCAGCGCGTCGTTTACCTCGTAGACTCCCGACTCGATCGGCTTGACCAAGCCTCCCCGGCCGATCACGGCCGAGAGCGAAGCGAACTCGACGCCCTCCTCCCGCAGAGCCTCCAGAACCAGATCGCGCCGAAAGCCGAACTGGTCCGCAACGCTCGCATAAGGCTTCAGCTCGTCGGCCGAGTGCCGTATCGTGCGGGACACGCGCTCGCGCAGATCGTCGTAAACCGACACTTTGGTCGACGTAGCCCCCGGATTGACGACCAGTATGACATATTGCCTATCCATTGCTTCTTTCTGCAGGTAATTAATCGGCGGACAAAGCGGCCAGCGCGATCGAATAGAGCTTCGACTCGGGCGAGTCGCCGCGCGAGGTCAATACGCACGGGCACCGCGTTCCTACGACCATACCGGCCAACCGGGCGCCGCACAGCTTGGTCGCCGCCTTGAAGAAGGCATTGGCCGCATCCAGATTCGGAAACAGCAGGCAGTCGGCATCGCCCGCGACGGAACTCGTCAGCCTTTTGGTCTCGGCCGCTTCGCGAACGAGCGCGACGTCGACCGCCAGCGGACCGTCGACCAACGCATCGCCCAGCTGTCCCCGGTCGCCCATTTTGGCGAGTATCGCCGCATCGACGACTGTATGCCGGGCAACATCTGCTCGCTCGGTGCGATGACGGCCAATTTCGGAGCCCGGATGCCGAGCGTCCGGGACGTTCCGATCAGATACTTGGCGATACGGATTTTCTGATTCATATCGGGGTAGGGTATCACCGCCACGTCCGACACAAGCAACAGCTTGTGATACATAGGCAATTCCAGTACGGCGACATGGCTCAGCACGCCTTTGGGCGGCAGCAGTCCGAAATCTTTGTTCAGAATACCGCGCATGTATTTGTCCGTCGACACGAGCCCTTTCATCAGCACGTCGGCCATCGAATCGCGTATCATTCGCACCGCGGTCTCGACGCAAACCGCATCATTTTTTTCGTCTACGATCGAAAACTTCTCCGGGTCGATTCCGTCGGCCATGCAGACTTTGACAATCTGCTCCCTGTCGCCGATCAGAATAGCTTCGACGATACCCATGTCCGTAGCGGCATTCACGGCCTCGAGCGTGTGCGAATCTTGGGCGTAAGCCACTGCCAGCTTCTTCCTGCCCCGGCCCTGAACGGCCCGGACGATCTGATCGAGTTTCGTTATCATGATTTGCCTGTTTAACGGACGAAATGTAACGAAAAAAAATTCTCCGGCCAAACGGCCGGAGAACAATGACCGGACAGCGAACCGGTCCGGAAACTTATCTGCAAAGCCCTGCCGGCCCCGCAACGGAACGGCGGGCGGGAAACTACTCGGAGCGCTTTTTCGTCAGTCGGAACGTGTCCGACGCGATCACGAGCTCCTCGTTGGTGGCTATCACGGCCACCTTCACTTTCGAATCGGGCGTCGACAGGAGCGTATCCTCGCCGTGCACCTGCTTGTTCAACTGGAAATCGAACCGGATACCCATGAATTCCAAGCCTTGGCATACCAGCTCGCGCGTGGTCGGATCGTTCTCGCCGATCCCCCCGGTAAAGACAAGCAGATCGATTCCCTCCATCAGCGCGGCATACGCGCCGACGAACTTCTTGATCCGCGCGGCGAACATCTCGATCGCCAGCTGCGCACGGGCGTTCCCGTTCTCGGCGGCCGCGCGGATGTCGCGCATGTCGGACGAGACGTTCGTGATGCCCAACATACCCGACTCCTTGTTGATCATGCCGCTCAGACGATCCAGATTCAGTCCCTCCTTCTCGGCGATGTAGATCAGCGCTCCGGGATCGGTGCTGCCGCACCGGGTCCCCATAATCAGGCCGTCGACCGGAGTGAATCCCATCGACGTGTCGTAGGACTTGCCGTCCAGAATGGCCGTAACGGACGCGCCGCTGCCGATATGGCAGGTCACGATCTTGGAATGTCCGTAATCGACGCCCGTCAGCCGGCAGGCCATCTGCGCGACGTACTTGTGGCTCGTACCGTGAAATCCGTAGCGGCGCACGCGGTACTGGTCGTAATACCTGTAGGGAAGCGCGTACATGAAGTTCTTGGGCGGCATCGTCTGGTGGAACGAGGTGTCGAACACGGCGACCTGCGGGGTATTGGGCAAAATGTTCTCCATGGCCAGAATACCTTTCAGGTTGGCCGGATTGTGCAGCGGGGCCAGTTCGAAACATGCCTCGATCTTCTGCTTGACGGCCCTATCCACCACCGCGCTGTCCTTAAAGTACTCGCCGCCGTGGGCCACCCGGTGGCCGACCGCCGCGATTTCGGAAATGCTTTCCAGCACGCCGTGCTCCGGATCGACGAGCGCGTCGAGAATCAGGCTGATTCCGGAAGTATGGTCGGGAATGCTCTTCACGATCTCATACTTGGACTTTCCGGTCGGCTTATGGGTCAGTATCGCGTCCGAAAGACCGATTCGCTCGACGATTCCCTTCACGAGCAGCGTATAATCGTCGGCGCTCTTCATGTCGATCACCTGATACTTGATCGACGAGCTGCCGCAATTCAGAACAAGGATTTTCATCGCTTTATATAATCGTGTATTAAATTCTGTCTGTCAAGAAGAAAACAAATCACTCCATTCCCCCGGCCTGACAAGCCGTAATGGCTACCAGCGACACGATGTCGTCGACCGAGCATCCGCGCGAAAGGTCGTTGATCGGAGCGGCCATTCCCTGCAGGATCGGGCCGATCGCCTCGGCATGCGCCATGCGCTGCACGAGCTTGTAGGCGATGTTGCCCACCTCGAGGGTAGGGAAGACGAGCACGTTCGCCTTGCCGGCGATCTTGCTGCCCGGCGCCTTGCTGGCCCCGATGCCCGGAACGATGGCCGCATCGGCCTGCAATTCGCCGTCGATCGCGAGCGACGGGTCCATCTGCTTGGCCAGTTCGGTAGCGCGGACCACTTTGTCGACCATTTCGTGCTTGGCTGATCCTTTCGTCGAAAAGCTCAGCATCGCGATGCGAGGCTCGAACCCGGCAATCGCGCGGGTCGTGCGCCCGGTCATCACGGCGATCTGAGCCAGTTCCTCGGCCGTCGGATTCGGATGCACGGCGCAATCGGCGAAAACCATCATGCCGTTCTCGCCGAACATCGTATCCGGGAGCATCATGATGAAAGCGCCCGATACGACGCTGATGCCCGGCAGCGTCTTCACGTACTGGAAAGCGGGCCGGAGCACGTCGCCCGTCGGATTGTTCGCCCCGGCCACTTCGCCGTCGGCATCGCCGGCCTTGACCATCAGCGCACCCAGATAGAGCGGATTGACGATCAGCTTCTCGGCCTGCTCGGCGGTCAGGCCTTTCGAGGCGCGCAGCTTCAGCATCAGATCGACGTATTGCTGCTTTTTCGGATTGTCGTTGGGATCGACGATTTCCGCGCCGGCGATATTCTCGAGATACAGTTCGGAAGCCAGGTGAGGCACCTTCTCGGGATTGCCGATCAGGATCAGCTTCGCGAAGCCTTCGCTGAGAATCCGGTCGGCAGCCTTCAGGTTTCTCTCTTCCTCGGCCTCGGGCAATACGATCGTCTTGAGATTGCTCTTGGCCTTTTGTTTGATTTTTTCAACAAATTCCATCGCTATTGTAATTTATTCAAAGGTATTGAATTTAGTTCCCAGATAGTAGCCGCCGCAGACGGCCGCAATCGAAAGCACCATGCTCGACCACATATACAGCGCGGCCGGAAGATAGCTGCCCGCCCGAAGCAACGTGACGGTCTCGAGCGAAAAAGTCGAAAACGTCGTAAACCCTCCGCAAAAACCGACGATGCAAAGCAAGGCCCAACCGCCGGACAATCCGAGACCCATCAGCGCGCCGATCAGCAGCGAGCCCGCCACATTGACCGTCAACGTAGAAAACGGAAAGCCGGACGACACCGCCCAAGGCAGCATCAGCCGCGAAATGAGATATCTCAGCGCGCTTCCGGCGAAGCCGCCGGCACCGACCAGCAAAAGAGCTTTCATATTCGTCTGCAATATCATAACAAAGGTAATGATTTGCCGACGAAACAAAAAGGTTTTCCTAACTATTTTGTCTTCCTTCTTCCCCTGCGGGCCCGCCATACCTCGATGACGGCGGGCAACACGGAGAGAACGATGATCGCCACGATCAGCAGCTTCAGGTTGCGCTGTACGATATCCAGTCCCCCGAACAGATACCCGGCATAGATGAACAGCGCCACCCACAGAATGCCTCCCGTCACGTTGAATGCCGCGAAGTGACGGTAGCTCATCCGCCCCATACCCGCGACGAACGGCGCGAAAGTCCGGACGACGGGCACGAAGCGGGCGATGACGATCGTCTTCCCGCCGTACTTGTCATAGAAGGCATGCGTCTTTTCCAGATAGCTCTGCTTGAAAATCTTCGAGTTCGGATTACGGAAAAGTTTGGTTCCGAACAATCTCCCGATCTCATAGTTGGATGCATCGCCCAGCACGGCGGCAAAGGCCATCGCGAGCGCCAAAAGATGCACGTTCAGGCCGTTGGTCGGCAGGGCGGCCAAAGCCCCGGCTACGAACAGCAGCGAATCGCCAGGCAAAAAAGGAGTAACGACCAGCCCGGTCTCGCAAAATACGATGACGAACAAAATCGCATAAACCCATATTCCGTACTGAGCCACCAGCGCGGCCAGATGCACGTCGATATGCAGAACGAAATCGATCAGATAATGAATGTATTCCATAACAAATATGCGCTACGGACGCCTCCGGCGACCCGCCTTCGCGTCTTAATCCTCGAACTTGTACCCTACGCCCTTGACCGTTACGATATGCCTGTCTCCGAGCTTCTCCCGCAGTTTGCGGACATGCACGTCGATCGTCCGGTCGCCCACGATCACGTCGCTGCCCCAAACGTTTGCGAAAATTTCCTCCCGCGAGAATACCTTCTGAGGTTTCGAACAGAGCAGGCTCAACAGCTCGAACTCCTTGCGCGGAAGCGTCAACTGACGGCCCTCGCAAAAGACCAGATAGCGCTCCCGATCGATCACGACGCCGCACGACTGCCCGTCGGCATCTCGGACCGTCGAGTCGAATCGTTTGAGCATGGCCCTGATCCGGCTGAGCAGCACCCTGACATGGATCGGCTTGGCGATATAGTCGTCGGCGCCCGCATCGAACCCGGCAATCTGGGAATAGTCCTCGCCCCGAGCCGTCAGAAAGGCTATCAGCGTCCGGCGCAGCGAGTCGTGGGAGCGAATCTCGCGGCAGGTTTCGATCCCGTCCATCTCGGGCATCATCACGTCGAGCAGAATCAGATGAGGCACGACGCGCAGCGCCGTCTCGACCGCCTCGCGTCCGTTCGAGGCCGTAAATACCTCGTAGTCCTCCTTTTCCAGATTGTAGCGTATGAATTCAAGAATGTCGGCTTCGTCGTCGACAAGCAAGATGCGATAGGCCATGGTTGTTTTTGTAATATCGGCACATCGAGCCGCATACGGTTTCATGTTGCAATTTTAATCAATTAATGTGAACATAACGTTAAGAATCCCGGCGAATTTCGCGGGTTCGCTCCCATCCCTTAACTTTTTGGAGACGCCGTGTGATTTTTCCCGAAAAATCATGTACATTTGTCACTTTAGCCGCAGGCTACGAAAAGAATACTCAACAATAAACAGCAAAGCGATGGACACCGACAAGAAAGATCCGTCTGTTCCCGTGGAACAAGTCAATGCCCCCGGCATTGAAGATATGCCTCAATCCGCCCCGGCATCCTCCGAGATCGCCGATGAAGAACAACCGGCCCAAGATCCGGCGCCGAGCACTGAAGCCGGAAACGAAAAACGGCCGGACGCGGCTGCTGCCGAACAGCAGCCCGAAGCCGCAGAGCCGGGCGATACGCAAACGGACGCGGATACTTCCGCGGAAAGAGTCGACTTCTCGGACGAGGACGCCGCACTGGCCGCGAGCGCTCCCGAATTCGATCTGGGCGAAGCCAGCGAGGAGGAGAGCGCCGACCTGAAAAAAGAATCCGGCGACTATACGGGCAAAACGAAAGAGGAACTCTTGTCGGCATTCGAAACGTTGCTCTCGACCCAGCCGGTACAGATCATACGCAACGACGCGGAGGCGATCAAGGTAGCCTTTTACAAAATATACCGGAGCGAGACGGAACAGTTGCGCCGGCAGTTCGTCGAGTCGGGCGGCCTGATCGAGCAATTCGTACCGCCTACGGACGCGGCCGAGCAGCGCCTCAAGGAGCTGTTCGCCGAGTACCGCCGCAAGCGGAACGAGTACATGGCCCGTCTGGACGAGGAGAAAGAAGCCAATTACCGGACCAAGCTGCAGATCATCGAGGAGCTCAAAGAACTGATCGACAGCAACGAAACGCTCAACCATACGTTCAATTCCTTCCGCGAGTTGCAGCGTCGCTGGAAGGAGACGGGCCCCGTGCCCCAGACCCACCTGAAAGACTTGTGGGAAACGTACAACATGTACGTTGAGAATTTCTACAATTTCATCAAGATCAACAAGGAACTGCGCGATCTGGACCTGAAGAAGAACTACGAGGCCAAGCTGCAGCTTTGCGAGGAAGCCGATGCGCTCGTACTGGAAACTTCCGTCATCACGGCTTTCCACAAATTGCAGAAACTGCACGAGCAATGGCGCGAGATCGGACCGGTCGCCAACGAATACAAAGAGCCGCTGTGGGACCGTTTCCGCGAGGCGAGCTCGAAAATCAACAAGAGGCATCAGGAGTATTTCGACAACATCAAGGAGGAGCAGAAGCGCAATCTGGAATTGAAAACCCAGCTTTGCGTCCGCACCGAGGAACTCTCGGAGGCTTCGCCGACGACCCGCAAGGAGTGGAACAAGGCGTCGGAACAGCTGATCGAAATTCAAAAGGTATGGAAAACGATCGGCTTCGCACCCAAAAAGGACAATACGAAAATATACGAGCGCTTCCGCACGGCCTGCGACCGCTTTTTCGAGAATAAGCGGAACTTCTACCTGCAGACTAAGGCCGAGATGGAGAACAACCTGCACCTGAAGAACGAAATCTGCGCGGCGGCGGAAGCCGTTATGGACAGCGAGCAATGGAAAAAGACGACCGACGAGCTGATCGCCCTGCAGAAAAAGTGGAAAGAGATCGGTCCCGTTTCGCGCCGCCATTCCGATGCCGTCTGGAAACGCTTCCGCACGGCCTGCGACCATTTCTTCGAGCGCAAGGCGGCCCATTTCTCGGAGATCGACTCCCAATACGAGGAAAACCTGTCGAAAAAACGGGAATTGCTCGAGGAACTGAAAAATTTCTCGGTCGAGGAACGGGACAAGGGCTTCGAGGCGATCAAGGAACTCCAACGCCGCTGGGCCGAGATCGGGTTCGTTCCCATCAAACAGAAGGACGCGATCCAAAGCGAGTACCGCTCGCTGGTGGACGATATCTTCGCGCGGCTCCGCGGCAGCGAGCGGGAACGCCACATGGAGCGTTTCCGAGGCAAGTTGTCGAGCCTGTCCGAAGGAGGCGACCGCCGCATCCGCCACGAACGGGACCGGCTGTACAACAAGATGAAGCAACTGGAAGCCGACATCGCGCTGCTCGAAAACAACATCGGCTTTTTCTCGAAAAGCAAAAACGCGGAGGGAATGATCCGCGACGTGAATGACAAGATCGAGCGCGCCAAGCAGGAAATGGCGACCATCATCGAAAAGATTAATCTGATAGACAAGCAAGGAGAGTAACATCATGGCTGTAGCTAACACGAACAAGACGAAATTCATTTTTGTAACCGGAGGCGTGGCTTCCTCTTTGGGCAAGGGCATCATCTCCGCCTCGCTGGCCAAGCTGCTGCAAGCTCGCGGCTATAAGGTGGCCATCCAGAAACTCGATCCGTATATCAACGTCGATCCCGGCACGCTGAATCCTTACGAGCACGGCGAATGCTACGTAACCGAGGACGGCGCCGAGACCGACCTCGACCTCGGGCATTATGAGCGCTTCATCGACGAAGACCTCAACAAATACTCCAACCTCACGACCGGCAAAGTCTACTGGAACGTGCTGAACAAGGAGCGGCGCGGCGAGTATCTCGGCTCCACCGTGCAGGTCATCCCCCACATTACCAACGAAATCAAGGAATTCGTCTACCGTGTCGGCAAGCAGACCGATGCGGACATCGTCATCACAGAAATTGGCGGCACCATCGGTGACATCGAATCGCAGCCTTTCCTCGAGGCCGTGCGGCAGATCTCCCTCGAGGTCGGGCAAGAGAACAGCCTCTTCATCCATGTCACGCTGGTGCCGTTTTTGCGTGGCTCCGACGAGCACAAATCCAAGCCGACGCAGCATTCCGTCAAGGAGCTGCAGGGCATGGGCGTCAACCCGGATATCATCATCCTCCGTGCCGACGGCAGCGTGGGCGGCGACATCCGCCGCAAGATCAGCACCTTCTGCAACGTCAAGCCGGAGTGCGTCATCGAGAACCTGACCATGCCCAGCCTGTACCAGTGCCCGCTGATGCTGCACACCAATGGTCTGGACGACGTGGTGGTGAACAAGCTCCAGCTGGACGTGCCCCCCGCCGACCTGACCGAGTGGAAGCAGGTGGTGAGCCGCATCGCCACCCGCAGCAAGACCTGCACCATCGCGCTGGTGGGCAAGTACGTCAAGCTGCACGACGCCTACCTCTCCGTCATGGAGAGCCTGTACCATGCCGGCTTCGAGAACGACAGTCAGGTGGAGATCCGCTGGGTCGAGAGTGAGGACCTGACCGATCAGGCTGCCTGCAAGGAAGCCTTCACCGACGTGGACGGCATCATCGTGCCGGGCGGCTTCGGTGACCGCGGCATTGAGGGCATGATCCAAGCGGCCCAGTATGCCCGCGAGAACCATGTGCCCTACTTCGGCATCTGCCTCGGTATGCAGATCATGGTCATGGAGTTTGCCCGCAACGTGCTGGGCTACGCCGATGCCAACTCCAGCGAGTTCACCCCGGACGGCAAGCACAACGTCATCGCGCTGATGGCCGACCAGCAGGGCAACATCCCCAAGGGCGGCACCATGCGTCTGGGCAAGTACCCCTGCACCGTCAAGCCCGGCACCAAGATGGCCGAGTGCTACGGCGAATCCGAGATCTGGGAGCGTCACCGCCACCGCTACGAGTTCAACAATGACTTCCGCACCGAGATGGAGGAGAAGGGCCTTGTCATTTCCGGCACCAGCCCCGACGGTCGCTTGGTGGAGACCGTGGAGCTGCCCGGCCGCGACTTCCATCTGGGTGCCCAGTTCCACCCGGAGTTCAAGAGCCGGCCCAACCGCGCCCACCCGCTGTTCAAGGGCTTCATCGCTGCGGCCCTCAAGTTCCGCACCGTCCAGCAGCGCAGCATGATGCACGTCTGATCACCGAGATCAACAACAAAGCGCCCTCCGCACCAAACGATGCGGAGGGCGCTTTTTATATACGGAACGCTTACTTTTTGTGGTACTTGCGGTCCTCTTCCTCGTAGGCGGGCTCACAAGTCAGGTACATGCCGAGCTTCTTCACGGTGTCGGTGTCCACGCTGGACAGGATGACCGTGGAGTGCATGTCACAGCCCTTCAGGGCGGAGAGCTGGCGCAGCGCAAGGGCGGCGGTGGGGTTGGCCGCAGCAGAGCTGGACAGCGCAATGAGGATCTCATCGGTGTGCAGCCGGGGGTTCTTGCTGCCCAGATAGTTGGTTTTCAGGGTCTGGATGGGCTCGATGGCGGCGGCGGAGACCAGATCGACTTCCTGATCGATGCCGGCCAGCTTCTTCAGCGCGTTGAGCAGGGCCGAGGACGCCGCACCCAGCAGGGGGCCGGTCTTGCCGGTGACCACGGTGCCGTCCGGCAGCTCAATGGCGGCAGCGGGGGCCCCGCCGGTGCTCTCGCTGCGGGCATGAGCCTGCTTTTCCACTTCGCGCTGGCCCACGGTCAGGTCGGCCTGATTCATCAGCAGTTCCAGCTTGTAGCGCTCGGTCTCCTTGACCGTGCCGGTGATCTTCTGCTCACACAGGCACTTGAAGTAACGGCGCAGGATCTCCTTGCGGGATGCTTCGCGGCAGACCGCATCGTCCACGATGCAGTTTCCTGCCATGTTGACGCCCATATCCGTGGGGCTCTTGTAGGGGCTCTTGCCAGCGAT
>ERZ827156.4639-NODE-4639-length-10987-cov-5.227497_pt1 | contig 10987 bp, 20 predicted proteins | sample MGYA00519919_ERZ827156 | MGnify/ENA primary metagenome ERZ827156 (study PRJEB31778, sample SAMEA3449269) | human gut metagenome | biome: human gut; feature: human-associated habitat; material: faeces | place: United Kingdom | collected 2010/2012 ... | reverse complement strand
CATGCCTAGCTTGTTCAGAACAGCATCGAGACCGTCCATGTGATCCTTCACAATCCCAGCGTCATTCTCACGGATTGCCATCTGCATGCCCATGTCGCCACGCGCGGGTTCCGCTCCTATCTGCAGAACCACCACTTCATCGTCGGCGTTCTGTTCGTGAGTGTATCGGTGAGGGATGGTGGGGTGCGTTATGTTTAGACCCTGTGCGGTACGGTGTGTTGCTTGGTAGTGGCGGTGATCGCGGGAGTGAAGCTGAACGCGTGGCTGCGACCTGCGGAAGAGAGTGGGAGTTCTATTCCTGTGAAGGAGGAAAACGAGCCGGTGGTGAAGAAAGAAGACAAGCCTGTTGTGAAGGAGGAAGATGGACTCACGGTGAAAAAGGAGGATAACGCACAGTTCGATCTTCCTCCTTCTAGCGATTTTGCGTTTACACTGATGAAAGGTGGAGGAGGGAGAGAGGGTTGATGCATAGACACCGAACGAGAGTTGGATAGCACGCTACGGCACCGAAGGCACTCCTCCTCTAGTCCTGTGTCCTTTTAGTTGCTCTGTTTGTTTATCACCGTCATTGATTCCTTGTTATTGTGATAGAACAGCGCACCCCTGATGGAACAAACATCTTTGGGAACTGAAAACGAAATCGCAATTCCAGTAGAGCCAGAAGTGACAGATCCTCCCATTTCCCTGCCTGTGCACATCCGTGGGAGAAATCATGCGTAGAGTCCTACTAAGGAGGCGAATTCGATAGGGAGCGATGGAATCACGCCGAGGATGGTGATCAAGCGTGGGCATTATCAATTGAGTGTAACAACTAGCAGATCCCGCGGAGGAGTTGGCGGCGAAGAGAAAGGCTATTCCTGTTCCGAACCCTATTCCCCATTCCGTGTTTTCCCGCCTCTCCTATCCCAAAACGGGAGGAAGACTGGGAAACTGCTATCTCTTGTGGGGAGATGAATTGAAACATGACTATTTCCCCTTCATTTGTTTAGTGGGTCCTGATTGGCCCACCCTGCTGATTACCTTCGCATTTCAGATCTTTGTGCTATTTGGAGATTTGTATTTGTTACGGTTGGGATTGGAAACCTCGCTCACGGCTAGAATGGGAACTTCCTCCTGGATTCCTGTGATTGTCGGCGCCATCATCTGTCTGTTCCCCATTTCCATCCTTCTTCTCACCACCTGCTCCAATCCAGGCATCATCTATCGAGGTGAGCCTCCCTGCTTCACGGAATTCAAGAGCAGTGTGTGCAGTTCACTCTTCTGGAGTGTGTGAAGAGTAGGCAAATGTGGAGTGGATCGTCCCCGTTATGCGTACCACTGCGATCGCTGTAATACCTGCTGTCTGAAGGTGCGCATGCATCATTCATTGTGATCACTAGCTGGATCATCACTGTCCGTGGATGGGCAAGTGCATCGGGAAAAACAACATCATCCTGTTCTATATTGCAATCGGATGCATTCTGGTCCCTATCGTTGTTGCTGCGGGGATTATGATTCTGACTGTGGGGCCACCCAAAATGTAGCTGCTCGTGTTTGTTATGTGAGAGTATTCCCGGAAAGTTCTCGTCCATTCGTTCTTTGTCCATTCTTCCATAGAATGCCTATTCACCATCTCGGAAGTGTCGTACTGGAATCTGAACGACTCCTTTTGCGTCCCTTTGTCTTGGAGGATGCACCCGCCATGTTCAAGTACGCATCGGATAAGGAGTCTACACAATTCATGCGTTTTTCCACCCACCAGTCGATTCAAGATTCCAAGGACATCATAAACATATGGGTTAAAGATAGTGCCAATCCCTCGTTTTACAACTGGGCGATCGTATGTAAGGAGTGCAACGAGTTAATCGGCTCTATCGGACTTGTGAACGTGAACGAGTTTCATCTTCTTGCAGAAGTGGGTTATATCCTGCGCAGGGATCACTGGAGAAAAGGTCTTGCTACCGAGGCACTGAGCACAGTGATCCGTTTCTGTTTTGAGCGTCTGGGTATGAATCGTCTGGAGTCTTGCCACTCCATCGAGAATCCCGCTTCCGGTCGTGTTATGGAGAAGGCCGGAATGGTCCGAGAGGGTGTGAAGAGAGAGTACTTCCCTACGGACCACGGCTTTGTAGATTGCCCCATATACGCGATTACGCGCAGTGATTATGATACATTGGTTGCAATGAAATGAAGTGTTTGTTGTAGCAAACACACAAAACGGTTGCATAACTGTTAGTGAACATGATCAACTCCGCGCTCTTCTTAATGGCGGTGACAATCCTCCTCTCCCCATTGTACAAGTCCTTCACCTCCTCTTTATTGAAGGCTCTCTCCGTCAACACCAAGTCATAAACGCGGCCACTGAACAGGCCCTGGTTGTTTGCGGCGCCACCGAGGGTCATTGCCTGGTTGTCCTACGCTTTAGTTGTCTTTGAGGTTAATACACTCAAAAAACGAATCGATTGCTTTGACAGAATCAACTCGCCATTCACGTAAATTTCAATGATCATAGGATACACTAAATCCACTACGTGTGACAAGAGTGCAACAAACCCACCAAAGTCTTCACGGTTCACATCACTGTCGGAAGGGGAAAACACGATCGATACATGCGTCCATGTATCAGGCGGTATGATACGCTGCGTCAGCACCGATTCACATCGCGATTTCTTCGATCGCCACATGACTCCGATATTCCTAGCTCTTCAATCCCGGATGAATGCCTACTGCTCTTGGTAGTCGTAGAAAACAAGATAGCCGATGGATTTGGCGCGGTTATCGCAATCCAACCAACGATTGCCAATGATTACACCACGGGAGTCCTTTGCGTGCGGATCCGCTTTGAACCAAAAGAATATCTACGATATCAATGCGGAAAGCAGCAAATACGGATAGATAAGGGCTATCATAACTGGACGGTACTGGCATGGCATTCTCTCCTTTGAATATCGCCCCAGCATCACCCCTATTGTTGACAGTCAGGGATAGAGCAAACTGAGGTGCGACAGAACGCTCACTGTCAAACCAGCCTTTGTCATCGAATAGAACATACGAAAAGACGATTCGGCTTGCCAAGTATCCGGTAAGAATAGCACAAAGCACAAGAATACCCAATGCGGAAAAGCAGACAATCTGCTTCCTTTCTTATGAGTAATCGATCGATTTGGAATGCATACTGTTTCGTCTATTGGATCTGTCTCTATTCATGGATACGCATGAAAACACTGATGGTAGTGAATCATCATTTCAAAGATTGGTAGTGGGCAAAAGTAATAGGAAGTGGATACAATAAAGATGGCAGTAATTACTTCCGTCTCTGTGAATGAAAGAGTGAACCTCTCTATTATGTTTGTTTGCTATACCATGAATTGATAGTATAGAGTATCAAGTTTCTCAGCATATGGCACAATGTGCAAAACAGTAAAGTACAATTCTCTCCTGTTCCCAATTCTTAACAGAGAAGACACAGACGTTTCAACCCAGTTACACGATAAGAGTACTGGACCGCTCCTTATCACTCGTAGCCTATCCTCTGTATGATGTCGACAATCAAGCGTCGAAACCGAGGAACCCCGGACATTCGTTCACCCAATAGGATAACGCACCATAGATGTCCTTACAAACGATAGTGTTTCATACTCTCTTTCATTCTCTTGCAACCATCACGGAATTGTACTCGTAGTCTTGATCCTATGATCTTACGAAAAGCTCTCTACGGAATGGCTCTTACAGGTGAGAAGAAAAGTATTATCGTGTTCGCATTCATTACTGTCTTCATGGACTCACTGAATTACGCGCTCATCGTTCCCATCCTCCCTTACTTGATCAAGGAACTCCACTCCACTCCCATGGAAGAAGGTATTCTGTTCAGTTCCTACGCCATTTTCCAACTCATTAGTATAACCATTTGCATTGTGTAACCACAAGGTCTAATGATCATGGGTCCTGGAAGTGATGTCTTCGGAAGAAAGCCCTTCCTCCTCTTGTCGCTCTTTGGCTCCTGTTTTGGTAATTGCTGTTATTCTCAATCATCTCTAGGCTCCATTTTCCAGGCCATGTCCTATTCCATGTGGGCATTGATTGTCTGGAGGTCTTTTACTGGTTTGTTTGCGGGTTCCCTCATTCTTGTCCAAGCGTACTGCTTCTTCCTTCTGTTCACTCTAGTGTTATTGCTGATCTTATTCCCGCAGAAGATCGCAGTATCTATTTGTCCAGACTCGATGCTTGTGTCACTGCTGCTTTTATTCTCGGTCCTGCTATTGGAGGAATTCTTGGTCAAGTGAACAATCATTTCCCGTTGTATGTCGCTGGTGTTGCATCGGGTGTCGCGATGATTGTCGCGATGATCTTCCTGAATGAATCCAATCCACTCGTCATTCAGCGTCGTAACGCGAAGAAGAACAGCGTTGCTGTTGCCCCTACTGAATCGGTTGCTGCCCCTGCTGCTGAGTCTGTTGTCGAAGTGAAGGAAGAGAAGAAGGAGGAGGCGCCTGTGGAGAAGAAGAAGCTGAAGGTGACGAAGACCATGTGCCTGTGCTTCTGCTTTGAGTTCTGTCTCCGATGGACCGTTAACGCCTTCGACTCGCGCTATGGCATCTATCTGACGGATGTGTTCGACACACCCTCCATCGTCTTCTCGTCTCCTCCATCCTTTCTCTCTCATTCGTAGGGGTCTTGTCATCATTCAGAGCGTTCTCTGCTGCGTGTTCCAATCCCTCATTTACCCTATGCTCATGTCCAAGCTGAAGGTGCCCATTCCTTATCTCGCCCTCACTGGCATGATCATTGAGTTCTTCGCCTACCTCCTCATTACGGTGGACAGCGAGTATGGCTCCATGGCCGCCACCCTTCTTCTGTGGATTGGCTTCAGCATGGCTGCTCCCACCTCCGTCTCCATCATTAGTGTAAGTGAAGGAGTAATGATGATGATGATTAGACCACTACACATCCCAGTGTGCAGGGTCAGGCACTCTCCTATAACAACTTCTTCTGGCAGGCTTCTCTCATTTCTTCGCCTCTCATTCTCTCCGCTATTTACATCTACAACAAGAAGTGGATCTATTACTTCTCCTCTTTCACCGCCCTCATTGCCATTGCTGTATCTGGTTATGTGTGCACGTGGGACAATGTGAGTGTGATTGGAAAGAAGTCGATGTACGAGGTTGGTGAAGAAGAGAAGAAGGAGTCGGCAGTCGAGGTGGAGATGAAGACTGTGAGTGAGAGCAATGATGTTCCTGCTGGAGAAACGACCAAGGTGGAAGTGAAAAATGAGAATGCCTCTCTCTTTTGTGTTTCTTGACATGATATCTCACGATTGAACTCCATCAGGTCATTTGGGGACTAACCACCCGTATGATACCACTTCAAGTCACAAGCAAACAGCACAGTTAGGATACACTACACTTCCTCCACATGCATCTCCTCCAACTTCTGCTTCTTCAGCAACTTCCTCTCTTCCCTGTTCGCACGCTTCTTTGCATCCGCACTTGTATCCAAATCACTCTCGGAATACCGACTCTGACTCGCGATTTCGTCAAAAGCCGTCAGCAGTTCCTTCAGTCTCCAGTAGTAGCCTCTGTTCCATCACAGCATGCAGTCACACAAACTCCTTATCGCGAACGGCAAACTGAATACACTCATAGTCAAAAGGACGGTTGCACCGCTTCGCAATGTCCATGCTGCGCAATGTCTACTCTTCAACACAAGGAAAGGAAGGAACGAGATTGGTGATGAAGTCCTTCAGCAACTCGTCCATCACCTGAATGGAGCCCTCGTAGGGCTCGATGCTGTCGCCAAAGCCAAACATCATTTCCGCCACTACCCTCATTACACTCCCTTCCTACATCCTACAGTTATCCTTGAAGCTGATGTTCTTCAGCGAATACAAGGAATAGTCTTCTTCGTCTCCCTGGTCGCGCATCACGGAACTCCCATACGGAGAAGAGAATGCCATTGGGTTTCGGTCCATTGCTTCTTCCTCGCTAGTACTTATTGCGGGTCAAGAAAGAAATGGCTCTTCCAAAATCAGTGTTGCTTTTGGCATGGAACAAGACACGCAATAACTCATTGGATCTTGCTTCTCTCTTGCTAATCTTTCATGAGTGCAGAGATCGTGGATGACCGTTCTCCGGGAAGGTGGGTTTCGAGTTGTCAGAAATGCCTCAACTACCTGTACTTGGACGAGAAGGAGTATCAGCGTTGGCTTTAGGGCGTGAAGGATGATGCAAAGGGTTTATCAAGAAGTATAACAAGAGTCTGGTTAGCCTTTTCACCAGTCTGGGCCATGTCTTTGAAAACAATGAGATGAACTTGTCGATGATCGACTTCTTCGAGTGTTTGTAAGTGTCAAACAGTATAATGAAAGGGTAGGAGCAAACTCACGGGAATTGACTTTCCACTCTGTTCTACCTGTTTGGAAATGGTGAAGAAGGAACACATTAGGTGCTGGTTCGGTTCAGGACTGAGGGGATAGTGGCTTGACGAAGGACAAGAATGTGGGCTACGTGCTGGAGCGTCTGATTGGTGCGATGACGGTGCAACAGAAGATGATGCAACAAGAGCAGAACACAATGGAGGAACTGTCTCCGAACGGGAATGAAGAGGAGCACACAAAAGGAGAAACAACGAAGAATCAAAATGAAGTAACCATTTCCAGTTCTCCTCACAGACAGCTTCAGAAGGAAAAGGAGGAGTTGTCCTCGGCGATTCAATCGCTGCGTGAGGACTTGGCCTCCGTGGAGCGAGAGAAGATGGAGCTGGAGGAGGTGCAGGCCGAGCTGGAGCGACTGCGGGATGCCATGAACTGCGTGTCGTCCGAAATCGGGCTGACTTTGGGCATGCACAGCGGCGAGACGAACCGTGCGGTGGAGAAGGCGGAGAAGGACGCGGAGCTGCTGCGGCTGCTGAAGGGGTGCAACCCGCTGAACGACGCGTTCAACATCTGGTTCGACCGCGAGGCGATCACGGTGAACGGGATGAAGTTAGCGCGCGTGGGCAATCAGGTGGGAGACAGAAGCAGGAGTGAGGGTCAGATCGACTGGAACAGTGTGAACGGCGTGCTGGGCGAGCTGTTGCAGGTGGTGGACGCGCTGCACACGCTGTACGGGAAGCGGTACGGGCAGATCGTGCTGAAGCCACAGGGTGCGGCGAGCGAGGTGATCGACCTGACGCAGAAGACGTCGTACAAGCTGTGTGGGCGTGGGCGTGGCGTGAGGCGTAGGTGCTTCAACCCGAAGGGCGGGAACCGCAAGCTGTTCCAGCAGGCGTTACATCTGCTGTTGGAGTGGGTGTGAATGGAGAGTGTGAGCGGTAGGGAGGTGAAGGTGCTGGTGGCGCACTGCGCGGAGAAGTTCAAGGTGGAGGTGAAGTACCCGATCCAGCAGGACGCGGTGAACGGATGCGTGGGGGTGGAGAGCGGGGATGAGGATTAGGACTTTTTGTGTGGAGACTACGACGTGTGGTGCAAGGCGGTGCGGTACCTCGCGATCGATATCAAGCAGCTGATTGTGTACTCGAGCTCGGCGATTATCTGTTTTGCTAAGAAGTGAGTCGTTTTGTCCTGTTTGCTGCATCAATCGTTGTTTTGGAAGGATACAATCAGAGCGGCATGACATGTGCTGAGAGCCAAATGCGTTCAGCATCAATCAAATCCCGTTTGTGTATACTATGCAACCGCAGCCGCAGCAAGCCTCTTTGGATGCCCCTCTCGGTAGGAGTGTTCTATCCATGATTTAGGTAGTAGATCAGATCATTGCTCAGCAGAAGAAGAGTCCGGTCGAGCAGCCTGCAGTGAATGTATCCACGCTCGGAGACTCGATAATGAATAGAAGCCAGCAGCGGAGCAGCCCGCCCAGCCAAAACGCACGAACAATCGGCGGAATCGCAGAAATAGTCAAAACTCTCCCAAGACGGCTCCGAAGAGTGGAAATACTGCCAATACGGACCAAAAGAAGCCTGTTGTGAATCCGACCGGAGTCGTTAAGGGCGTTGCGCAGGGAAAGACCAATTACCAGAGGGGACAAATAGCCGACCCGGTGACTATTAAGATGCCTCTATACGGAGGGGCGAGAAATGGGAATAGACAGACTGTGAAGCAGCCCTTGAACAATCAGCGCAACGAGAATCTTCAAAGTGTAGCCACCAGCAGACGGCAAAAGCAACGAGTAATGAAAGCTACGAATTCTCGTCATTCGAAGCTTCCGGTTGACGAAAACACGACTGTCATTTTGGATCGTCAGCAACGGACGAAGACGATCGTGGTGAATGCTCCTTCTCCCAGGCCTCAGAGAGAGGCGCGTGTTCATCAGCCGACTGGAATGAACACAAACGGGTAGGGATGATGAGTGGGTGTGAGCGGTAGATACCAGACGATCGTGGCCTATCCGCAGGGGCAACGCGCCGCTCCCCTGAACCAGTCCGTTCCTGTGATCCACAGAAAGAGCACTGGATTCTCCGTGGGTTCATTCTTCTTGTAGTTTGGTTGTTAACAATCTGTTTCTTGTCGTCAACTAGTTCGTATAGAGGATGTAAGCGGTTACACTGCATCATGTTGGGAACAGTTTCTGATCCCTCGTTGTAGAATGAGCAAGAACAACGAGCCCGCAACGTCCACTGATTTGGTGGTTGCCGATATGGAAAGAAACATGGCTGTCGTTGTAAAAGTGGGAAATTTCAGTGCTATCCCTAACGGATAGGAAGATGTGGATGAACCGCCCCGCACATCCAGTCTGAAGGCGCCGAACTTGGAACTGATCGGTCACAAGGTGATTGCAATGTAATGAAGGGTGAACGCATAGGACGCCGTGTTTTCGGTGCGATTCTCCCCCGATGGGCAGCACTTGGCGACGGCGGGCATGGATTCGAATATATTCTTATGGGACGTGTACGGAGAGTGCGAGAACTACGCGTTGTTGCAAGGACACAAGAATGCGGTGCTGGAAATATGCTGGAACTGGGACGGAACGCAGGTGTGTTCCGCTAGCGCAGACAAAACGGTGGGCATCTGGGATGCGGCGGTGCCCTTCCATTTCGTGAAGTAATGCCTAGTACGGAAAGCTGATTCGGAAGCTGAAGGGCCACGCCTCCTTCGTGAACGGAATCGACGCCTCCAAGAAGAGCGACAATCTGGTGCTTTCCTGCGCCGACGACTGCACCTGCAAGGTATATTCCTCTATTAAGCTTCACTCTAGCTGTGGGACAGCCGAAGCGGCGACGTGGTGAAGACCATTCCGCATTCCTTCCAAGTGACGTCCTGCTGCTTCAACGAGGACACCACGCAGATTATCACGGGCGGCCTCGACGGCATCATCCGGGTAGCGGCCTCTCCCGCCTGCGAGCGTAGATATACGAGATGGCCACCTTCACGCCGTCCATCGTACTGCCCCAACTCCCCGAGCTAATCACGGGAATCCGCCTCGCGCCCGACGGCGGCTACCTGTACCTTCCTGTGGGTGAGGTGAGATGTAGACTGAGCCACTCGCTGGACGCGGGGCTGCGCGTGTGGGACATCAACGCGTTCTTCGAGGGCGAGAGCCGCTGCGTGAAGCTGATGCGCGGACACACGGTGGGCGTGGAGTGGGCGTGTGAGGCGTAGCAGGGAGCCAGTGGGAACTTGCTGCGGTGCTCGTGGAGCCCCGACCTGTCGATGGCGAGCTGCGGGAGTGGCGACGGGTTCGTGTACGTGTACGACACCACCTCGCTGGCGATCAAGTGGGCGAGGGACGAGGGGATGAGGCGTAGATACCGCCTGCCGGGCCATCGCAGCATCGTGAATGACGTGGACTTCCACCCGATCGAGCCGATCATCTGCTCGGTGAGCAGCGACCACTCCGTGATCATGGGCGAGATCCTGCCGTGGCGTGTTTGTGGAAAACAGAAGAGCGAATTGCATTATTCCTGAAAAAGGGAAAAGATACATACAGACACGGCTTAGTTACATGAAGGCGCAGATGAAGGAAGAGTTAGATCCTTCATATTCCAGAACTGCTCACAGCAGCTACAACAGACGTTCTTAGGAGAAGCACTGTAGTCTGCGCGAGGAATCTCTCTCCCTAGGCGTGATGCTGAGTATTGACTATCACCATTCGCGGACTGACAAAAGGGAATACTGCGGAGAGGAATCGTACTCCTTTCTGAACAGTACTCAGCAAGATCCGTCTCGGTTTCTGGAAGAACGGGAGTAAAACGATCGCATGATGCATCTCCGTACTTTCCATCACTAAAAGAAACGGCGGTCGGAAGCATGGGAATGGGCACTTTGGAATGGCCACTCGAGGTAAATTGAAGGCTTCCGGTGCTCTTGGACTTGCTTATACGGGTATTACTCGCATTTTCGGACGCAATTTCAACAGATTTGGTGAAGAGGCGAATGCCGGAACGAAACAAAGACATATGATGGCAAAACACAGCACGGGGTTTCTTCTTTTCAGAAGAAGAGGGAGCAGAAGAAGAAGGACGAGGAATCTCCTCATCGGCAATGGGGGTCGCTAAGGCGTCTTCGTCATATACAATGGCATCTTTCTCATCGGCGCCATCTAAAGAGAGCATAATCAGGAAGAAGGAGGGTAATAATGAGAACACTGGAACAGTGTTTTTTGGGTGGGGTTCCAATGCTGATGGGCGGGGATTTGGGGGTAGTTTTGAAAGGAAGTGGAAGGAGTCAAACCGCCACGTGATTCCCTGATTGAATGAGGGGGGTGGGGGGAGATGGGGTGTGTGTGTTTGGAGGTGTATGGGTTGTAGTGGGGAGGGGAGAGTTCTTCATTTTGGTGGGTAATTCATACAGTGAGGGTGATGTGCTTAAATCTGCCTGTTGTGGGAATGGGAATAAGGAGTTTGGATAGCAAGGTGATTGTTAGTGAGTGTTGGGTTTGTTGAGGCTGTAAAGAGGGACAATAGGCACGAAGACAACGTCACTCTCTTTGAAACACGCGGTTGTGATCTGTATTCGTTTCTATATAGATATGCCTTTTCACAGGGTTAGAAACTGTAATAGTGCAAATGAGTGAAT
>ERZ827156.4634-NODE-4634-length-11003-cov-4.149616_pt1 | contig 11003 bp, 14 predicted proteins | sample MGYA00519919_ERZ827156 | MGnify/ENA primary metagenome ERZ827156 (study PRJEB31778, sample SAMEA3449269) | human gut metagenome | biome: human gut; feature: human-associated habitat; material: faeces | place: United Kingdom | collected 2010/2012 ... | reverse complement strand
TACAAAGATCGCTCCATATTCTCATTCACCTCCATAATCGCGGCCTTATTTCCGCAACGATAGCAGTAGTTCGGAGCAGAGAAGATGGTGCAGCAACGGTTGTCGTGCACCCACGAATAGCCCTAATCGTCAGAGGGCAGAATCGCCACCACCTCCATGCACATCTGATGGGCGCGGCAGAAGAAGTCGAGGTTGTTCGTTTTACAGAAACGCGCCGACACATCCTAGTGCTCATCTCCTATCGAAACGCGTACAGCACCAAATGTATAGCCAGCACCTCGTGAAGACACGCCGAATCCGTTCCGTTCGTCCGGATCCGACCAGAGCAGATCGGCCAGCGCGCCCTCGTGAGGAGGCTCGCGCACACGGTCCAACTTCCGGATCTGGTCCAGCGTGTCGATAGAAGGAGACAGACCGCCATGGACTGCGAAGTAGCGATTCTCAATCAGAGCGGTGATGGGGAGGTAGTCAAACAGGTCGGTGAACGCCTTCCACACCTCGGCGTTTCCGTACTTTCGGATGCACTCGTCGTAGAAGCCGTACACCTGCGTGATCTGCCGACTGTCGTGGTTGCCTCGGAGAAGCAGCACGCGGTCCGGCCATCTCACCTTCAGCGCCACCATCAAGGACGCGCACTCCACGGAGTAGTACCCACGATCGACATAGTCTCCTAGGCAATGAGGGGCGGAAAGCGGTCTTCACCCATGAACAAGTAGTTTGTGTCAGGCAAGTCGCCTCCAATACGGAAAAGTTCCTGCAAATCGTAGAACTGTCCGTGGATGTCTCCGCACACCGTCACGGGGCATCTCACCGCCTCAATGTTGTTCTCCTTACGGACAATGTCCTTTGCCTAGGGATTGACAATGCGACGAAGAACACTACGATATCGCACAGCTCGATCAAAACGGAAGCGGGGAGGAGCTCTCTGTCTTTCAGTTTTTCCAGAATTGCGTCCGCATTCTTTGAAAACGACAGACTATCTTCTTGTTTTCCACTAGCAGGCGCAGACTCCATGATATTGGTATTCCGACTAGATTCGATTAAAGAAAGGATGACAAGAAGAAGAAACTGATGTGATAATCGAGGAAATGATGTCTCGTCGAAATTTGCCCGTTTTCTGGCGAAATGGGATTCAAACGAAGAGCAATAATTGAAGAAGAAATGAGTGTCAGCAGATGCTGCTGATGACTTGGAAGCGATTCCACACAAAGGCGTTGATGAGGATGATTCGAAGGACTCTCGTTTCTATTGCAAACCACTCCAGCAACTCGATTCTAGGGGCTTTGCACATATATCTCAAAGTAAAGAAAGACTTATACACTGAACAGAGCGTTCTTTCCATTGAACGTGTTATGAAATCTTCGTACTACGATCTACTGGACAAGTACTTCGGAGAGTTTTGCGGAGATGGAGATGCCGTTGACGTAGTGGACGAAAAGGTGATGGATTTGGTTCGTACCTAATTGGGTAGCAGAATAGAGTGCACTGCATCGTTCGCAGTTGCACCATTACCTGCGTGAGCGTGGAGGACGAGAACCACCAATCGTGGACAGTGCCCCGAACATCGATCGTGTCCATCAAGCACAACAGTGGTGTTAGACTGCGCTTCTGACGCGTAGTTCAACAGAAGAGCCACGTTGCTGTGGAAGTGAACGACTTGGTTTCGTTTTCTCCCGGAGAGGATCGAGTAGGGGGAGGAGCGTGTTGGATTCACCCGTAGGAGATTCGTTGCTTGGGCGTTGTTCTGCGCCAGAATCCTCCTTGCGCGCTTATCCGAGTCCTCACCGGACAGCAGACCTCTGAGACGATCAACGTGTGGTTGAAGAAGCTGCAATTCGTTGCCCGAGGCTTCTCTTTGGGTTCACTCACCTCTCATTTGTAACAGCTAGATCTCTACGACGAGTTGGAGGAAGTGGAGCTGAATCTGTCCTACAATTCGTTGGCGGAGTACCTGAAGCTGAACGTCTCGCAGCAGAACATCTCCCTCTCCGAGCTGCTGAACCCGCTGGTCACGCGCGCCAAGCTGTACAGCAACCCGCTCTTCCGTCAGGACATGATGGCGAACGACAAATTGATGCGCTGGGGCAAAGGCATGCTGCGCAAGACCAAGCAGATGGCCACCATCCTCGCCACACCCACGCCCGCCTCGCCCCGCGACCAGGCCGGCTCCTGGACGGCTCCGCAGCGGTTCTCGTTCCAGGAGGCTTCGAGTGGTCCGAGCGACCCCAACACATCCAACGGTCGCAGCGATCTGAACCATCAGAGCAGTCAGAGCAGTCAGAGCAGTCAGAGCAGTCAGAGCAGTCAGAGCAGTCAGAGCGAGGAGGAGATCCAGATCGCTCCACCGGTGCGGCACAGCAGTGCGGGTCGCGAGGAGCCGCGGCAGCCTATCCTGTTGTCCCGTGCGCGGTCGCAGGACGGGCTGGCAGAGGAGCGCCGCAAGAGCGGGTCCTTTCTCGCACGCCTGTTCAAGCCGAAGAAGGCTAAAGATGCCATGAAGGCCAGAGAGAGCAAAGGGGACGGCAGACTGCCACGTCGGAACTCTGCACGGAGCGCGCCGTCGACGGAGGCGTCGGAGCCCATCTCGCTGTCGTTCAACCGCGCGCAGGCGCACACGCCGAAGCCGGTGCGGCGCAGCCACAAGCTGTACCGCTCCTACAGCGACGATTTCCAGGCCAGCGAGAACCGCCTCGCCGTCGACGGCTGCGCGCACGACCCGCTGAGCAACGTGCTGTCCGAGGTGGCGCCCGCGCCCGAGGGCGAGGCGGCCAAGCGTCTGTGGCTCAACGTGAACGTGCCCGCGCCGGCGCACTGGGTGGGTGAACCCCGTGGTGAAGGTGGGTCTGACGAGGCGTGGGGTGCGCGGGAGCATCACGGGTATGTGAGCCCGCCGCCGCCGCGGAGCGAGGAGAGAGAGGACGAGGCCACGGGCGAGTTCGTGAGTCTGGAGCAGGAGGAGGGGGCGCCCCCAAGTTTCGACTTCGACGCCTTCATGGAGAAGAGCGGTCCCTCCAGCGCCGCGAGTGGCGCCGATGACTGGAACCGCGATCTGGTGGGTGGGTAAGGCGTGTGCGCGTGAGGCGTAGATCTGAGCACGCTGGGCATTCCCTTCTCGCCCTCCATGGAGGTGGGGACCAAGCCCGCCTTCTCCCTGCCCTCTCCACAAGCTGTCAACCCTACTGCTACGTTACCCTCGCCACATGACACTACACCCTTCTCACTGTCATCTCCACAAGCCACCAAACCCTTCTCACTCTCATCTCCACAGACCAGCAAGCCCTTCTCATTACCCTCTCCACACGACACGATACCCTTTTCACTGCCCTCCACGCAAATCATCACCCCTGCGGTCACGCTGCCCTCGCCGCAGGAGGAGGTGCCCGAGGGCTTCATCGACCCGAGCGTGGTGCGGAGGAGCCGTGCGCTCAGGAATCGCCGCTTCGGCAGCCGCACCGTGCCTCCCTTCCGGCGGCGGGTGGTGCTGCTGCCGCCACTGCCCGTGACGATGGGCGCCGAGTCGAGCGACGGGGAGAAGAAGCAGGTGCGGTTTTTTGCCAACGTGATCTGCCACGAGTATAGAAGTTATTAGTTGCTTCCTAGTTGAGTAGCTGCTGCTGTGGTGTTTGTGGGACAAACAACTCCTTATTGAAGCTTGCTCACGATGAACTTGAGATTGGGGTCCTTGCCCTTCTCGGTGAGCGCCTCGTCGAAGCTGGTCTTGTCCACGAAGCCGCTCTCCGTCACGTGCTTCATGATGCTCTTGTAGATGTCGAAGCGCAGCGGCGCATCCATGAAGTCCAGAATCATCAGACAGCCCGTGGCTCTACGCGTGACGCACCGCCCTCTCCCTCACCCCTGGATGAACTCCTCTCCCGTGACGTACTTCTGCTCGAAGATGTAGTCGATGTGCTTCAGCAGCGCCTTCAGCTCCTCCGACTCTGGCTTGATGTTCTCCGCGGCGTACACGATGATCGAGGCCACCACCTGCTTGTTCGTGTCCTTGCGGTCCTCCTTCTTCGTGTTCACGTTGTACCAGAAGTCCTCGCTGTCGCGGCTGCCCTTCGCCTCCTTCAGACCGCTCTTGATGCTGTTCTGGTACTACGCCTCACCGCCTCGTCACATTCCCACCTCGTCCACCACGCGCTGGTCGATCTGCACCTCCGCCACGGGCACCACCTCCGACGGCACCTCCTCCGCGGCGGGCTCCTCGTCGCGCGGCGTGTGCACGCGCTGGCTCTTGCGGTGCGAGGTCTTCTTCTCCAGCATCCTACGCGTGACGCCCGCCCACCGCGCCGACTCGACGATGCTCTCCAGCTTCTCGATGGTCTTCTTCATGCGGATGTCGCTCAGCTTCTCCAGCTTCTCCTTCTCGTCGCTCTTCCACATGCCCTCCGCCAGCTCGATCAGGTCGCGCACGGCGAAGCGCACACGCGACGTCAGCGACTTGCTCTCGCACAGGGGCGCGATCTTGTCCATGGTGGTCTCCAGCAGGTCGGAGAAGCGCGGGTTGTCGTACATGGTCTTGCCGACGGTGGTGAGCAGCTTGCACAGCGCCTCCGTCTTCTCGTCGTCCGCGTGCTCGGGGTCGGTGATGAGCGTGTCGAAGCAGGACTGGATGACGTCCTTGAAGCGCAGCAGGCCGCAGTTGAACAGCTCGCCGATGAACTGCACGTTGCCGAAGGTGCGCCGGCGGATCGTGTTGATCTGGAACTCCACGTCCATCAGCTTCGCCGACAGCTCCACGAACTTGGGACCCTCCTCGTACTGCTTCAGCTCCTCCTTCAGCGCCGCGCGCTGGCCCTCCAGCTTCACCGTCTTGCCCTCGCTCTCCAGCTCCTACGCCTCACGCCGCGGCGACGCGCCCACGGTCTGGCACTTCTCGGCGAGCATGCGACGGACGGACAGCATCTTCATGGCGTTCTCCTTGGCCTCTGCCTCGGTCTGCATGGGCTCGAAGAGCGGCTCCGTCTTGCCCAGCTCACAGCAGGCGAACTTGCCGTCCACTTCCACGAAGCGGATGATCTTCTCGATCTTGGCGGGGTAGTCGTGGTTCATCTTGCGGCAGAGCTTGGCGTACATCGAGGAGAAGTGCGGCTCCATCACCGCCTTGTCGTACACCAGGTACACCGTGTCGCGGTACTCCTTGATGTTCTGCGGACTGCGGAGCAGCAGCTGCTTGTAGATCGACGCGAAGTTCTCCAGCGTCAGCTTGTTCAGCAGCGACTGGATGTCGCCGATGATGCCGTGCGCGTTCGTGTTCTATGCGTCACCCCGCGTCGCGGCGCGCACCGAGCGGATGGAGATGTTCCAGAGGAAGGAGTTCACCTCCTCGTTCAGCGCGATGTTGTGGTCGCACGCGCTCCAGATGGCGTTCAGCACCGCCGGCGTGTAGATCGTCTTCTTGCGCGAAAAGCGGTCGAGGATCGCGCCCGAGAAGATCGGCATGACGATCTGCGGCAGCGTAAATGTCGCAATATAGATGGCATAGAGCAGGTTCGAGCCCGTGTAATCCAGTACGAGCAGGCTCAGCGCGAAGCCGGACATCGAATTGCCCAGCATCGAGATCACGCTGCCCAATGTGATGATAGTGAAATCCCGCGTCCACAGCGGTGAGACCGGAGCTGGCGCGGGAGAAGAGGATTCGTTCATAGAAATAGCCTCCTTCCGGCTTAAGAGCGCAAACAAAAGCCCGCTCGATGCGGGAGGGGGGACGGAAATCAACTGTATTATAAAGGATTTCGATAAAAGAATCAACTATAATTCCACCAAATATGGACAAATGCACAAATGCTGCCCCTGTTTTGTGCGGCACAGAGGGAGTGTCCGCTTGCCGAGAGGCATGACGTGTGCTATAATACCGCCAAACAAAAATAAACTGTGGAGGACATCACCATGCAACATGCACCGGCAAGAGAACTGCTGCATTTTATCAAAAATAGCCCCACCTGCTACCATGTGACCGAGAACATCCGCCAAAAGCTCCTCGCAAACGGCTATACCGAGCTCTCCGAACGCGAACGCTGGGAGGTAGCCCCCGGCGGGAAGTATTTCGTCTGCCGCAACGGCTCGAGCACCATCGCCTTCCGCGTGCCAAAGACGCTCAACGGCGGCTTCGCCATGGCTGCGGCGCACTCCGACTCGCCAGCGTTCCGTTTAAAAGAGCATCCCGACCGCCGCAGCGCGCATTATGTCCAGCTCTCGACCGAAAAATACGGCGGCATGCTGATGTCCACGTGGTTCGACCGCCCACTCTCCGTCGCGGGCCGCGTCTTCGTGCGCGCAAACGGCGAGATCGACGAAAAACTCGTGAGCGTCGACCGCGACCTGCTCGTCATTCCCAATGTCGCCATCCACATGAACCGCACGGCGAACGACGGCATGAAGTACCTCGCGAATATCGACATGCTGCCGCTGCTCGGCGGCAAAGACAGCGGCGGCATCCTGCCTATCGTCGCCAAAGCCGCGGACGTTGCAGAAAACGACATCCTCGGCAGCGACCTGTTCCTCTACTGCCGCGGCGAGGGGACGCTGCTTGGCGAGAACGAGGAGTACATCCTTTCTCCCAAGCTCGACGATCTCGAGTGCGCCTGCGGCTGCCTCGAGGGCTTCCTTGCGGCGAAGGAGAGCGGAAATATCGCCGTCTGCTGCATTTTCGACAATGAAGAGGTCGGCTCGTCCACCAAGCAGGGTGCGGGCTCGACGTTCCTGCGCGACACGCTGCGCCGCATCGCCCTGTGCCTCGGAAAGGACGAGCAGGAGCTCCAGATGATGCTCGCGCGCAGCTTCCTCGTCTCGGCGGACAACGCGCACGCCCAGCACCCCAACCACGGTGAATACGCCGACCCCGACAACTGCCCGTATATGAACGAGGGCGTCGTCATCAAGTTCAACGCCAATCAGCGCTACGCGACCGATGGCCGCTCCTGCGCTATTTTCCGCGCCGTGTGCGAAAACGCGGGCGTTCCCACGCAGGTCATGTCCAACCGCTCCGATCTTCCCGGCGGCTCGACGCTCGGCTCGATCTCCGATACGCTCGTGCCGGTCAGCACGGTGGACATCGGCCTGCCCCAGCTCGCGATGCACTCTTCGTGGGAGACCGCGGGCGTGCAGGACTATGAATTCCTGATCCGCGCGATGACGGAGTATTTCGGCAGCGCACTGTAAGAGACCTGCCGAAACGGTAGACAAAAGCACGGAAACATGCTAAAATAAAACGATTTTTGATCAAATACGCTTTCAACGACAGAAAGGAAATATATCATGGACGTTAAGGAAATTCTCAAGCACGTTGACCATACCCTCCTCAAGCAGACCGCCACCTGGGAGGACATCAAGCAGATCTGTGACGACGGCATCAAATACGGCTGCGCGAGCGTCTGCATCCCGCAGACCTATGTGAATCACGCCGCGCACTACGTCGCCGAGCAGCAGCACTATGGCTTCGGCCAGCTGCCCATCTGCACGGTCATCGGCTTCCCCAACGGCTACACGCCCAGCGGCATCAAGTGCATGGAGGCCGAGTCCGCCGTCGCCGACGGCGCGACCGAGATCGACATGGTCATCAACCTCGGCTGGGTCAAGGAGGGCCAGTACGACAAGATCCTTCAGGAGATCAACTCTGTGAAAATCTCCTGCCATGGCAACATCTTAAAGGTCATCATCGAGACCTGCCTGCTCACCGACGAAGAGAAGATCAAGCTCTGCGAGGTCGTCTCCAATTCTCACGCCGACTATATCAAGACCTCCACGGGCTTTGCCGGCGGCGGCGCGACCCGCGAGGATGTCGCCCTCATGGCCGCCCACATGACCAACGGCAAGAAGATCAAGGCCGCCGGCGGCATCGCGAGCCTGCAGGACGCCGAAGATTTCCTCAAGCTCGGCGCCGACCGCCTCGGCACGTCCCGCATCGTCAAGGCCGTCAAGGAGCTCGAGGCCAAGGGCGAACTTTAAGAAAGGGGAGGGCTCAATATGCCGACTCCGCACAACAGCGCGAAAAAGGGCGACTTCGCCAGGACCGTTCTGATGCCCGGCGACCCGCTGCGCGCGAAGTTCATCGCCGAAACATTTTTAGATGAACCAAAGCTCGTCAACAACGTCCGCGGCGTGCAGGGCTACACAGGCACCTACAAGGGCGTTCCCGTCAGCGTGATGGCCAGCGGCATGGGGATGCCGTCCATCGGTATCTACTCTTACGAGCTGTTCACGCAGTACGATGTCGAGAGCATCATCCGAGTGGGTTCGGCGGGCGCGCTGCAAAAGGACTTGAAGCTCGGTGACGTGGTCGCGGGCATGGGTGCGTGCACCAACTCGAACTACGCCGCGCAGTATGGCCTTGGCGGCACATTTGCCCCCATCGCGGACTTTCAGCTGCTCTCCGCCGCCGTTGAATCGGCGAAGGAGCTCGGCGTCCGCATGGACGTCGGCAACCTCTACTCGTCCGACACGTTCTACGACGCGTCGAACCCGTCGCTCAAGTGGGCGGACATGGGCGTGCTCGCCATCGAGATGGAGGCCGCCGCCCTCTACTGCAACGCCGCCTATACGAAAAAGCGCGGACTTTCCCTCTGCTCGATCTCCGACAATATCCTCACCGGTGAGGAGCTCTCGCCCGAGGAGCGGCAGACGAGCTTTACCGCCATGATGAAAATCGCGCTCGAAACAGCCGTGAAGATGGCGGCAGAATCCCAAAAGTAAGGAGATTATCATGCCATGCGCGTGATCGACATTGAAAACATTGTGACCAACATGAAGGACGACACCCGCTTCGTCCTGCGCTGCGAGGAGGTCTTCCACGACAAGATCAGCTCCGCCGCGGCGAGCATTTTAATGAACAAGGGACAAAAGCCCATCGTCTGCCTGACGGGCCCGAGCGGCTCGGGCAAGACGACGACGGCGATGCGCCTGCGCGAATACCTCGAAAACCTCGGCGTCAAGGTCTGCATGCTCAGCATGGATAACTTTTTCCTGCCGCTTGATCAGCGCCCGCCCGAGGCGAGCGACTGGGAGTCGCCCTACTGCGTGAACCGCGATTTACTCATCGAGGATATCCACCGCCTGATGGACGGCGAGCTCGTGGAGCTGCCGGTCTACGACTTCAAGGCCGGCGGCGTCGGCGGCTACAAGCCCATGCAGGGCGACAAGGACGCCGTCATCATCGCCGAGGGCATCCACATGCTCAACCCGCTGATCTTCGACCGCGTGCGCGACATGGCGACCGGCGTTTACGTCGCGCCCCGCACGCGCATCATCACCGCGCACGACAAGATCGTCCGTCCCGAGCAGCTGCGCGTGGCGCGCCGCATGATCCGCGACTATCAGGGCCGCGGCCATTCGCTGCGTCAGACCGTCGAGCGCGCCGAGAGTGTCGACCGCGGCGAGCTCAACTACATCATGCCGAACAAGCCGAACGCGAGCATCCACATCGACACGTTCCACGACTACGAGCCGTGCATCCTCGCGCGGTATTTGAAGGAGATCCCCGAGTTTTACAGCCAGCTCGACGATCAGTTTATCGCCGAGCACGGGCTGAGCGACCTGATGGACGTTGTCAACTCCGTGCCGTCGCTGCGCACGGACTATGTCCCGCGCGACTCCATCGTGCGAGAGTTCGTCGGCGGCAGCTGCTTTGAGTATTAAATCGGCAAAATCCGACAACGAACTGCAATTTCTGATTTTGATAATACGAAACGTAATCGAAATTTGGCGCTTTTGCGCGAAAAGGGGAGGAAGAGCGAATGCATTCTGACGAGCGGCGAAAGGCCATTGCCGACGTGCTGCGCGCGGCGGACGCGCCGGTCAGCGCCTCCGCGCTGGCGGAAAAATTCTCCGTCTCGCGCCAGATCATCGTGGGCGATATCGCGCTGCTGCGCTCCTCGGGCGAGGAAATTCTCGCCACTCCGCGCGGCTATGTGACGCCGAAGGAGGCGCGCGGCATCGTCCGCCGTGTCGCCGTGAAGCACACGCCGCAGGAGATGGAAGCCGAGCTCAACACCATCGTCGACAACGGCTGTACGGTCATCGACGTCATCGTCGACCACCCCATCTACGGCCAGCTCACCGGCCCGCTGCAAATTTCGAACCGCTACGAGGTCAGCCAGTTTATCGAGCGCTGCAAAAAGGTGGAGCCGCTGTCCAGTCTCACCGACGGCATCCACCTGCACACGCTCTCCTGTCCCGACGAGGCGGCGTTCGAGCGCACGAAGAGTGCGCTGCGCGCACTGCGCGTCCTGCTGGAGGAAAACGGAAATTAAGGGTTGACAATCCTCACACAAGCGATTATAGTGTCATATGCACGTGTCAAGACACCTGCACATGACACTATTTTATTTTTAGGCTGTGAGGATATCATGGAAAAATTCAAAGCGTTCTGCAAACGCAAAAACATTGAAGTTTCGGCCAAGCGCTACGGCATCGATGCGCTCGGCGCAATGGCGCAGGGCCTCTTCTGCTCGCTGCTCATCGGCACGATCATCAAGACGCTCGGCGCGCAGCTGGGCGTTCCGTTTCTGACGGACATCGGCACCTATGCGATGTCCGTCTCCGGCCCTGCGATGGCGGTCGCCATCGGCTACGCGCTCAAGGCTGACCCGATGGTGCTCTTCTCCCTCGCGGCGGTGGGCTATGCGGCCAACGCCGAGGGCGGCGCAGGCGGCCCGCTCGCGGTGCTCATCATCGCGATCCTTGCCGCCGAGTGCGGCAAGGCCGTGAGCAAGGAGACGAAGATCGACATTTTGGTCACGCCCGCCGTGACCATCCTGGTCGGCGTCGCGCTCGCCAAGTGGATCGCCCCGCCCATCGGCACGGCGGCCTCGGCATTTGGCATTATCATCGACAATGCGACCAAGCTCCAGCCGTTCTGGATGGGCATCGCGGTCTCTGTGCTTGTCGGCGTCGCGCTCACGCTGCCGATCTCTTCCGCCGCCATCTGCTCGGTGCTGGGCCTGACGGGCCTCGCCGGCGGCGCTGCCGTGGCGGGCTGCTGCGCACAAATGGTGGGCTTCGCC
>ERZ827156.4631-NODE-4631-length-11023-cov-2.632659_pt1 | contig 11023 bp, 6 predicted proteins | sample MGYA00519919_ERZ827156 | MGnify/ENA primary metagenome ERZ827156 (study PRJEB31778, sample SAMEA3449269) | human gut metagenome | biome: human gut; feature: human-associated habitat; material: faeces | place: United Kingdom | collected 2010/2012 ... | reverse complement strand
AGCCCCGATACGCTCCCGCATCTCCGCCGCCGCCGCGTTCGTGAAGGTCATGACCAACAGCTTATCGATATCCACCGGGGGTTCCGGGTCCGTGATCATGCGGATGATCCGCTCAACGAGGACCGCCGTCTTTCCGCTTCCTGCTGCCGCTGAAACAAGAAGACTTCTGTCACGCAGGTCAATGACCTGCTTTTGTTCACTTGTCCATGTCATATTGTCAGCCATCTTCCCTCTCCTCTTTGTCTGTCTGCTTATTTTCCTCTCGCGCAATTTCCTGCCATACCTCATCCTTGTCTAGCGCCGAAAGCCTGCGGTAATGACATCCCTCAAGCTGCAGATCAAAGCCGCAGACAGAACCATACTCGCAGTATTCACACGGATTCATCTTCTTATATTCATACGGATACGCGTCAATCTTTCCTCCGTAAATGTCTCGTGCCAGACCGAGTGCTTTTTTTCTGGCAAAGTGACCAAGCTCATGCATCTGATCTGCATTTGCTACAAGTGCTCGTGAGGACAGACTGCCATCTTTTTTGTACTCCAATCCAGACACGACATTTCCGCCTTCTGCGTCAATCAAAAGAAGCGATGCCTTTTCTGTGCTTGTAAGGCCATTCATTCTAAGCTCCTTTTGCTGCTTTGCTTCTATCTCTTCCTTTGTCATATCAAAGCCTGACACAATAGGATCCTTCATGTTGTAATAATAAATTCCTGCCGGAATAAGCTTTCGGTTAGGATTTCTTTTTGCCGCCATAGCCATTGCTGCCTCTAAATAAAGCACTAGCTGCAGCTGCAGTCCATAATACACTTTTCCAAGATCAAGCTTTGTACTTCCTGATTTGTAGTCGATGACTTTTACATAAAGTGAACCGTCTTCCTCGGCAAAGTCCACACGGTCAATCCTTCCTCGAAGCGATAGCTCTAAGCCTTCCTCGACTGGAAGCGTCACGCCATTGCCGCCGGCTCTTCCAAAATCAAGCTCGTGCCATGTCTTCTCATAAGCACCATGCTCCCACTGACAGCCAAGCGCCCAGAGTGTTCTGTCTGTCATTCGTCTTATGCGTCCTGCCATGGATTTATTTCGCGCACTGCTGTCGAAAACAGTTGTCTGGTATTCCTCCATAGCCTTTGCTACACTCTCCTCGACGAGCTGATTTCTCTGTGTGTCTGTAATTTCTCTCCAATTTAAATGGCGTTTTTCAAGAAGCTCAAAGAAATGACTAATTGAAGCATGAAAAAGGCTTCCGTAGTCAGCTGCTCCAAGCTCAAACTGGCGGCGTTCCTTTAGCTGAAGGCCATATGTTAAAAAGTGAGCATATGCACATGCTGCATATTTTTCAAGACGTGAAATAGAAATCTCATGATCACCGCCAAACAGCTTCTTTGCGATTTGCTTGTCTAATTTTTCTGTCTTATAACCATAGAAAAGTCCTTCGCGCATAATATCTAAGCGCTCTTTAAAAGCTTCATCCTCCATGTAGTAACGATAAAGCTCCTGCCACCACATCTCTTTCTCGCCATCTAGGTAGCTGCGAAGACCATTTATAAGAAGCAGGAAACCGTCTTCCTTTTGCATCAGTCCCTCTAGTTTTTGATACGCGTCTTCTGCTGCATATGTCTGACATTTTGGAAACAGCTTTGTGATCACATTTTTTAAATGAGCTGGGCGAAGTGCTTTTCCGTCTGCTGATGTCTCACTAAAGCTGACATAAAGCTTTTGAGACGGCTTTGTTAAAAGCAGATACAAATAGTATTGCTGGCAAAATACTTCCTCGCGCGCTGCGAGCGCCAGCTCCATACCGGCGCCCTTTAAAATCTCTCTGTCATAATCTGAAAGAATGCCGCCTCTGTCTGCGCGCTTAGGAAGCAGTCCATCGTTGCAGCCAATGACAAAGAGTACACGAATATGCTCTAGTCTCGTTCTCATCAAATCTCCCACAACGAGACGATCTACAGCAGCCGGAATGAAGCCGACCGAAAGCTCCTCAAAGCCGGAATCTAAAATATCTGACAGCACTCGCACCTCTAATGTTTCATCACCCATCAGCTCTACGATTTGATCAAACAAACCAAGTACCTTTGCATAGACCTGCTCATACTCGCTTGCCAAATATTTCTCTCCTGATTCACGAAAAGCCTTCTGCTGTTCCTTTAGCTTATATGCTATGTCAAATTGCTGCATGAAGGAAAAAAGAGCTGTCATAGCCTCGCGCACAGTTGTATCAGGCTTTTCCCAGACTGTGCGAAGCGGCACAAACCAGTTAAAGATCTGCTCACGAAGCTGATTAAGACGTGATAAATCTTCTTCATCTGCATTGTCATATGGCATAACCCAAGGATGCTTCCATCTGTTTATTCGCTCAATACCGCCTGCAAGCAGATAATTGTCAAGGCTGTCTAAATCCTCACAGAGAATGTCTCCGTCAAACGTATTCTCATCGCTTACTACATATGGATTCCGAAGAAATGCCATCACGCTGTCGTAGCTCATCTGCTCCTCTAAAACAGCAAGAGCTTTTTTTACAAATTGAATCAAAGGATGTGTATTTAATCCTTTTTTCTGATCGATAAAATAAGGAATGCCTGCCTGATCAAATACATGTGAAATTTCATCACGATAAACAGATAAATCACCGGCTACTACTGCAATCTCACGGTACGCATATCCTTCGCGCACAAGAGACAAAACTTTTCTAAGCACAAAGCCAAGCTCTTCTGATGGATTTTTCGCAGCAATAATATTAACTGCATCTGTCTGCTTATTCCATGGCCTTATCGGTACCTGATAAAGCTGTTTTTCAAGATGTGCAAGTTCATCGGCTACTTTTCGTTTTTTTGTCACGTAACGATGATATTTTTCATCACATGAAACATGATGTTTATTCGCAAGCGCCAAAAGCTTATTTTTCATCTCGCGGCTCATAGAAAACAACGCTTCACGTCCGCCCTTTTCATCCTCTGTGACAGCGCATACAACATGCTCTGCACATTGAAGCATTTCCTCTAAAACCTGATACTGCAACGGTGTAAAACCTGTAAAGCCATCTAATATAATTATGCTTGTGCGAATTTTTTCTGACTGCGACACAAGACGTGACAAAACGCCAAGAAGCTCCTCTGCTGTTAAATATTCCTCTCCAAGCTCCTTATAAAATGAAGTATATACCTTTTCAATATCACGCAGCTTTTTTTGAAGAGCAGGACGCTTTTCAAGCGTTGGAAGAACTCCCTCTAAAACTTCTGATGTGACTTTGTAGGCACTAAATTCACTGATCACTGATTTTAGCTCTTGAATAAAACCGCTCTGATTTAAATTGCGTCCAAATACCTCAAGGCTTTGCTTTTCCTTTCCTGCAATGCGCCTAAGAATCATAGACTTTCCTGTATCGTCAAGCAGTACTGCCTGCTTTCCTGCCTGTTCATTCAAGAGACGATGTGCCAGTCTGCCAAAGCTTACAACATCAATATTTCCAAGCACATGATTTGGATGCACGGCTGAAAGTTCTCTTTGCACCTGCAAGGTTGCCTGCTCCGGCACAAGAAATATATAATTTTTATCTGAGTGTCTGCATGATTGTGCGCAGATTGTCTCGTACATTACCGCCGTGCGGTCCGATATACTATTTCCTGAAATAAACTGAAGTGCCATGCTCTTTTTTCCTTCCTAATTTGTAACGCCATTCATTCTGATTCCTGTCACCCGAGCGCAACATCTAGAATCATCATAACCGAAAAACCCACTGCAAACAAGACAGTTCCGATGTTGGAATGGCTGCCTTCTGACATTTCCGGAATCAGTTCCTCCACTACTACGTACAGCATTGCCCCCGCTGCAAAGCTTAAAAGATACGGAAGCACCGGCACTATGATTCCTGCCGCAAGTATCGTAAGTACACCTGCCACTGGCTCTACTGCACCTGACAGCACACCCATTAAAAATGACTTTGGGCGGCTCATACCCTCACCTCTAAGCGGCATTGAAATAATTGCTCCTTCTGGGAAATTTTGAATCGCAATGCCTAGTGATAAAATAATAGCACTCATAAGAGTGATATTTGAATCGCCGCTTATCCATCCGGCATACACAACTCCAACTGCCATTCCCTCTGGTATATTATGAATTGTCACGGCAAGAAGCATCTTTGTCGTGCGCGAGAAGTTTTTCTTTGGTCCTTCAGATTCTTTGCTGTTTAGATGAAGATGCGGTGTGACGTGATCAAGAAACAGCAAAAAGAAAATGCCAATCCAAAAGCCGACAACTGCCGGAATAAAGGAAAGCTTTCCCATGCTTTCTGACTGCTCAATTGCCGGAAGCAGCAGACTCCATATAGAAGCAGCTACCATGACACCTGCCGCAAATCCAGTCAGCGCTCGCTGTATCTGTTTATTTAATGTCTTACGCAGGAAAAACACGCAGGCAGAGCCAAGCGATGTTCCTGCAAACGGGATCAAAAGTCCCTGTGCGATAGAAGCTATCATTATTTATCATTCCTTTCTTTTTTATAATTACACTTATTTATAGTATACACAAAAGAAAGGGAAAGTGAAATCAAAAATGTTTGAAAATGCGTTAATGAGAAAAGGACGCAAAAAGGCGCCCGCAAATACGGGCGCTATTTTGGATGTCATTATTAAAATATTGCTACAATGCTTACTATTTCTTCATCATACGGTTTCTCTAAAAATTTTCTTCACAACCTCATAAGCAAGCTTTGGTCTTCTATACTCGTCAACAATACCTTTGTTGTTCATAGTACGCGGACGACCACTAAAACAGCTATCACACACACGGCAGTCGCAATACTGCCAGATATAAACACCACTGCAGCCCTCATGCGAAAATACAGCGCGCAGCTGCTTTTCTAGTGCCTCTGCCTGATACTCCTCTGACCACTTGACCTTTGCCGGTGTGCGATATCCATAGATTCCGCCCGCTCCTATCTCCGTCACAAGAAATGGCTTTCCTGCTCCGCCGGTCTCATTCTGCACCCACTGATACAAATCATTCAAATAGTCTTTTGGCGGTGTATCATGATACCACAACGGATAAATATTGTAGGAAACCACATCCGGAATTCCAAGGCAAATATCTGTCTTAAACTGACAGCTTGCAAAGGAACGAGGACGGCTTGGATCCAGACTGTGAATCAACGCCAACTGTTTTTCATAACAATCTTTTCCATATTCTGTATGACTAGCACACTCATTTAAAATACCCCAGATATAAATACATGGATGATTATAGTGTGCCTCGATCATCTCACGAATACAGTCTTCACACTGTCTTTCAAAATTCGAATTTCGCATCTGTTTCTCGCTCAATCCTCTCGCATGGTTTTCCTCCCACACCAGAATACCCTGTTCATCACACAGATCAAGAAAAAGCTCATCATTCGGATAATGGGATGTTCGCACAGAATTTGCCCCAAGGTCTTTGATAATTGCTAAATCCTGCTGGATCGCTGCTACTGGAAGAGCCGAACCAAACTGTGGATGATCTTCATGACGACATAGTCCTTTGATCAACAGTTTCTTGCCATTCAATAAAATATCTTTTCCACTGATTATAACCTCACGAAATCCAATCCGATCAATCAAATCATCTACAGCTTTTCCCTGTTCATCAAAGAAAACAGTCTCTGCCTGATACAAATTTGGCGTGTCCGGATTCCACTCACAAACATCTGGACAAGTCAGATCTGATATTACAATCTTTTTTTCTTCCTTTGCCGCCAGCGAAACTGTTTTCTTTACTGTACACACATTTTCAATGCTGCATACAAGTGTGCCAATAATCTGTTTGTCCGTGAGATTTTCGACTGTTACTGCCCAATCTGTACACCATGTATTATTCTTCTTTGTTGTGACATGCATTGACTTAATAAAAACATCTTTCAATTCTTCGAAAATAACCGAACGCGTAATGCCACCATAAGACTGATAATCATTTTCTACATGAAGCGCTGATTCTGGTGTAAAGGAATTATCTGCCTCAACAATGAGTTCATGCATGCCAGGTTCCACAGTCTGAATCACCGAAAATGGCGTATACGCATTGTAGTGGGATGCAATCTTTTTTCCATCGAGAATAATCGTTGCAAAATGGGCCACCGCCTTAAACTCCAAACGAATGGTTCCTGCCGCCTCAAACTGGGTCCTATATTGTCCTGTTCCCCTGTGTGTGATCAATTCTGGATCGCTCTCCCAACAGCTCGGCACAAACAGCTTCTTCGTTACTTTTTTCTTATTAGAAAGCACTGCCGAAAAGTCCCACAACTTGTTGGAAAGCTCAGTTGTCTTTCTTATTTTATGTATTTGAAACATTCTCACCATAATTCTGTCCTCCTACTCTTTTTGATAGATTACCCTGTTCATCAAAATTTCCTTCTGGCTCTTTTCAGTATATTTGTTCCTTCGTTTGTCACTTACTCTTTTACCGCTCCGATCATGACACCCTGAACAAAATATTTCTGAATAAATGGGTAGATACACAGAATTGGTGCAGTCGATACCAAAATTGTCGCATACTTGATGGTCTGGCCGACATCTTCAATATCTGTCTGTCCGGTCATCGCACCCATCTGATTTCTTGTCAGGATATCACGCAAAAACAGCTGCAATGGTCTCTTTGACGCATCGCGGATATAAATCATCGCATTGAACCATGCATTCCAGTGACCAACTGCATAGTATAGTAAGATTACCATGATGGTTGGCTTGGCAAGCGGCATGATAATTTGAAACAAAATCGTCCAGTCTCCAGCTCCATCAATTCGTGCGGACTCCTCAAGAGACTTTGGAATGCCCTCAAATCCAGTAATCATGATCATTAAGTTGAACGTGCTGATTGCACCTGGCAAGATCAGTGCCAAACGATTATCAATCAGATGCAATCCCTTGATCAACAGGTAATTTGGAATCAGACCACCGTTGAAATACATTGTGAAGATGAACATTAATGTGAAGAAACGCCTAAGCATAAATTGCTTTCTGGACAATACATAGGCTGCGATGCTGGTCATGATAATGTTAACTGTGGTTCCTACTACTACATAGAAAATCGTATTCGCATAGCCAATATAGATCGAGGAATTGGAAAATACCTTTTTGTATGCAGCAAGCGAGAAACCGAGCGGCTTCCAGAGTGGTGCCGAATTTCCCATTAACCGAAGCGGATCACTGAGCGATGCAAAGATTACATATAAGAATGGATAAAGTGTCACAAATGCGACAATTGCAAGGAGCGCATAATTGAAAACATCAAACGCTTTTCCGCCAATTTTTCTGCTTTTCATTTTTCTACTCTCCTTTCTTTACCACAAACTGTATTCGGTCAGACGTCCACAAATCTTATTCGCAGCTACTAACAAAACTAGATTAATCATAGAATTAAACAAACCGACAGCGGTAGAAAAGCTGTAGCTTTGGTCTACCAGACCTTTTCGGTATACATATGTAGAAATAACATCTGCCGTATCATAGATTGAGGAGTTATACAGCAGGATGATTTTTTCAAATCCAAGATTCATCATGTTACCTATACGAAGAACCAGCATTGTGATAATGGTCGGCAGAATTCCTGGAATTGTGACATGAATTGCCTGCTTAAAGCGGCCTGCACCGTCCATTCTGGCTGCCTCATACAACTCAGAATTGATGCCAGAGATCGCCGCAATGTAGATGATGGAGCCCCAGCCAAGACCCTTCCAGATATCGGAAATAACATAAATTGGCTGGAAAAGACCTGGATTTAACATCAGATTCTGCTTTGGATAACCAAAGAAGGTCAATATCTGTGTGATAAATCCGTCCGTTGCGGTAAACTGTAAAATCATGCCTGCCACTACTACAGTTGAGATAAAGTGTGGCATATAACTGACCGTCTGAACAAACTTTTTAAAGTGAACACTACGAACTTCATTTAATAAAAGAGCAAAAAGAATCGGTGCTGGAAAACCAAACACCAGATTTTTCAGATTGATCATCAATGTATTTCGAATCAATCTTGAAAAATAAACACTTTTAAAGAATGCCTGAAAATGCTTCAGGCCAACCCATGTACTATGAAACACACCTAACTTTGGTGAATACTCACGAAATGCGATCTGCGCACCGTACATTGGGTAATATGCAAATACCAGATAATACAAAACGACCGGAATCAGCATGATATACAGACCCTTATGCATTTTCATGTTTTTCTCAAGTCTGGTCAAAAAACATTCCTTACCCATAGCTACAATCTCCTTCTGATTCCAAAAACGGCACGCGGTCGCATTTCGCACTTCCACGCGCCATTTTAAATCTTACTATTTAATCGTACTTCTTAATTTTTTGATCGTACTGTTTCATCTTGCTGTTTCTGATTCAATTATCTTTCCAGATAACGGTCGTACTCTGCCTGACGAATCTCGATTGCACGCTCGATTCCCATATTCTTGATATTCTCAACAAACTGTGGGAAGTTATCAAGAGACTCAGTTCCAAGGATGAACTTCAGCTTATACTCATCCACATAAGTCTGAATATCGGTCATGATGGAATTGTACTCTGCTACTTCTTCCTCTGTCATTGTCTGTGGCGGCATAGCCTTAATGGTTGCATCTGGTGTTGCCCACACTTCGAGGGACTTTTTCTGCACATCGTATGCATATCCACCAAGCATGTAATCCTTCTGAACCAAAAATGGTTTATTTTTATTGCCTGCATAAATGGAAAGTGCCTTCTCAATAGAAAGTCCATCTGGATTATGGAGAACAAAGTCCGTAAATACTGGCTTTCCATCTACCATCTCATAAGTAACACCTTCTTTTCCATAGTTTGCCAACATATTTCCTTCTTCTCCATAGTTATAATCAATTACTCTTGCTGCTGCTTCTATATTTTTACATGTTGCTGATATCACCGCTCCAACATTATTTACACGATAATTACTTTTGTCTACCCTAAAAACATCTCCTTTATTTTGTACCGGATTCGGTACTGGTTCAAAGTCCATATTAGGTATATTTTCTTTCATAGTCTCAATTTTTCCAAACTCCCCTCCTGTATTTCCCCAGACAAATCCAGTTCTCTCACTTGCTACCTTTGAGTAAAACGCATCTATGTCTTGAGTAAAAAGGTCAGGATCAAGAATACCTTCTTCCATCCATCTATTAAATAATGTCAAAAAGTTGAGATATTCATCCTCAATCTCGCCAAAATGTACTTTATTATTTTCATCTACATACATTCCTTCCATAATACCGAAACTATTGACCACAAGATCATAACGTCCATATGCACAGGAATAGCCCGAATCACATTCTTTCTTTTCCTTGAATGCTAAAAGAACTTCTTCCATTTCATTCAATGTAGTTGGCACTTCCAATCCTAATTCATCCAACCAATCTTGTCGAACCATATTACCATTAAATACAAGCGGCGAATCTGGGGTACGGATCATAGGAGTCCATGCATATTCACCTTCATTATTTTTACACAGTTTATCTACTTCCGGATCACTCTCCAAATAAGCTTTAAAGTTAGAGAGATAGCCTTCCTCCATTAACTCATTTAATGGTATAATTGCCCCATCCGCCAACATCTTTTGTACGCCGCCTGGGAATGTTCCATCATAATCAATAATGATATCTGGCAAATCATCAGTTCCAGCTAATAAAGAAAGTGCATCTTTTCCGCCTGAACTGTCTATAAACTGTAAATCCACGTTGCAGGCTTCTTCGATTGCCTTCCAATATTCCCAGTCTCCCTGATCGCTATACAAATCTCCGTTTCCCCATGTTGACCATATTGTTAGAACTGGTCTTTCTTCTTCTGCCTTGACTACCTGTGTGTTCACTCCTGTGCCAAGCATAAGTGCTGCAGCTGCAAGTGCCGCTGTCTGTTTGAAACTCTTTCTCATTTTTTGTTTCGTTCCTTTCCTATTTTTATTTTTCGTTACATTTTATGCGTCCTGCTCGAAGCTGATAAATCTTTTGTTTGCTTTGGCAGATCGCCTGTCCGATGGCTGTACCATAGCGTATTTTTGCCTTGATGTAAATCTTTTGTTTGCAGAATCGTATTAAAAATCAGCCAAAAGGGGCCTATGTTACGAAATTTAAGATCGTTTGCGAAATCTAATATCTCTTTTTGAAAAACACTATGCTATACTAGGAATATGAAAATTTTTGGAAGCATCAACCAATCCAAATAAAAGGAGGAATTTTGTATGATACATAGCCGCACAGTTCGTTTAAACGATCCAAAACATTTCAAAAAATATTCACCTATTCTGGTTCATTCGATCATCACCTATTCAATCGTTCTTCTGATGCCGATTTTAATCTGTTCCTTCTATTATATACACAGCTTCAACACGTTAAAAGCGCGAAACCAGAGCAATCGCCAGCTGGTCTTAGAAAATGTAAAAGAACAGATTGACTCCGCCTTTCGCGACTACATCAATCTGGAAACTCATCTGCAGCTGAATGAATATGTCTCATCACTGGTTAGCCCAAATGGCCGCATTGATTCCAACCCGATTCTTGACCGTCATTATCTGAAAAAGGCGCTTGGTGCCCTACAGGTATCCAATGCCTTAATTCAGCAGATTGATGTCTACTTTGTGCAGTCTGGTTATGTCGTCACCTCCTCATCTGCCTTTCGCTATGATTTAATTCCGTATATGGAAAATACAACTAGCCTTATGACCTGCGCTGACTGGGATACCGTGCTTCAGCAGCTAAATGACACTCTCATTACCTGCTTTTCTGATGAGCAAAAACGCTTTATCGCCGTTGCTCAGACGATCGCTTCCGATATTCACGGCGATCCAGCTGCCATTGCATGCATTCATCTGGACAAAATTGCTTTACAAAAACGTTTTTCCAATATACTCTCTGGTGATTTTCCATGCTCATTTGCCCTGATTCGTGATGGTAATCTTCTTTTGTCATCTGATAATCCGATTCTTGATCCAAACCAGATGCCGCTTGCCACACTGTCAGAGTATTTTGAGCAAGCAGAGACTGGTGCACTATAT
>ERZ827156.4630-NODE-4630-length-11024-cov-3.685842_pt1 | contig 11024 bp, 11 predicted proteins | sample MGYA00519919_ERZ827156 | MGnify/ENA primary metagenome ERZ827156 (study PRJEB31778, sample SAMEA3449269) | human gut metagenome | biome: human gut; feature: human-associated habitat; material: faeces | place: United Kingdom | collected 2010/2012 ... | reverse complement strand
CCTTCAGGACAGCCTTCAGGACGCGATGAAAAAGTTAAAGAAAGTAGAAGTTAAAGTAGATGATAAGAAAGAAGTAAAGCCTGCAACAGAGCAAAGAACTGGAGGAAATGTAAGCCTTCAGGACAGCCTTCAGGACGCGATGAAAAAGTTAAAGAAAGTAGAAGTTAAAGTAGATGATAAGAAAGAAGTAAAGCCTGCAACAGAGCAAAGAACTGGAGGAAATGTAAGCCTTCAGGACAGCCTTCAGGACGCGATGAAAAAGTTAAAGAAAGTAGAAGTTAAAAATGATGAAAATAAAAATCCGCTTAAGAAAAAAATTACTGGTCCTTTTGAAGCAAAAATTCTTCAAGAAGTGGCAGAAAAAATGGAAGCTACTCAGCAAAGCGACGACGAAGGAAACAGCACTTCAGATAGTGAAGAAGAATCTTCTGAATGGTAAACCTTAATCACTTTATGATTTTGCCGAAGAACTCAGGTGAAGATGGTTTATTTGTACGAATATATCTTCCGAGGTTATACAAACACTTAGGATCCTTAGTTATATGATTAATTCGACTTTCGCATATCAATGTGGACTTGAAACCCATTTGTTTTAGAATGTCGAGGGAAATTTCGCTCACTGCCCCAAAGGGATAAACAAAGGCAGTGGGCGCTTTTCCTGTGTATTTAAGAGCCTTGTCTTGCATGGTAGACAAATCTTTTTCTAAAACATTCTTATAGTGTTCAACCGACTCGCTCTTTATTTTTTGAGCGCCTTTTCTACTCTTTTTATTTGAGTGAAGATTATAAGAATGGTTTTGAATTTCAACTAACCCCGAGTCTACCATTTCATTTATGTTATCCCACGTAACGTGAGCATAGCTGGCATGGGTGTCTGGGATTTCGCTGTATTTATCGGTGAAGTACCCTATTGGTGACAGCACCATTTTACTGTTATATTTTTTAACAAGCGGGAATGCGTAAAGATAATTGTTGTAATAACCGTCATCGAAAGTAATCATGATGGGCTTTTCTGGGAGGGGCTTGTTGTTATAAACGTAGTCTATGAGGTCTTGAACGAAAATAGTATTGAACCCGTTTTCTTTTAAATATTTTAAATCCGATTCAAAGGTATTCGGAGATATAACAAATCTGCCTTGTAATTTTTGTTCCTTTATGATGCCGTGATACATTATTATAGGTAACTCCACGGAGTCTGTTAGAGGACTGTCTGTGGAGTTAAAAGTCATGTTAATTGATGCGATAGCAGCGCCTATAACCAGTATACTTAAAGCTACAATAAAAACGATATGTTTCACGTGCTTTTTAATATCTATGTTTACATACATTTTTTATACATTCCCTCTCATTAGTTATTAAATAAATTGATTTAATTAATTTATATATAAATAAGAGCTCGGAATATGACAAATGAATATAATTGAAAATAATAAAAAATTATTCCAAATTATGACAAAAATAAATAAAACAAAATGTAATAATAGTAATTACAAACAAAACACGGTAAGAGGTGTACTAAATGAAACAAACTATTTATGTAGACATTTTGCTGGGAGTAAATTTATTTATAAATTATTTCACGCTTCTTGGTACATCACGATTTTTGTATATTAAATATAAACGTATAAGAATTTTCTTAGGTTCTCTTCTTGGCTCGTTTTATTCTTTATACATATTTTTTCCTAAATTAAATTTTGCCGTGTCTTTAATTATAAAGCTTTTAATGGTAGTTACTATAATAATTGTAGCATTCGGCACAGAGAGTAAAAAAGTACAAATAAAAGCAATGCTGAGTTTTTGGGGAATAAACGTGGCTTTCTCTGGGATAATGTTTGCCCTTTGGTGTTTATACTCTCCAAAAGGATTGGTTATAAACAACAGCGTGGTTTATTTTAATATATCTCCGCTAGTACTTCTTACTTCTACCGTTATAGCTTATGCAATATTAGATTTAGGCAGTAGGGTGATAGAAAAGAAAGCAATAAAAGATATTCTTTGTAAGGTTGGAATAGAATTTGGCGGAAAGAAGGTAGTGGTAGAAGGAAAGGTTGACACATGCAACAGTTTAAGAGAGCCGTTTTCAAATTTACCCGTGATAGTTGTTAGGAAAGACAAAATATTAAATGCAATTCCTAAAGAAATTTCGGATGTTCTGGATTTTAATGATACCGTATGTTTAGACGGTGATTTAACGGAAAAATGGAGAAAAAATTTTAGAATGGTACCGTTTAGGACGGTGTCGGGAGATGGAGTTTTGCCGGCGTTTAAACCAGACAATATTGAAATAGAACGAGGTAAAAATAAATATTTTAAAAATGCGTATGTAGCTATTTGTAAGGATAATGCAATAGGAGGGGATGTGTCGGCGTTAGTGAGTCCAGAGCTCGTAGATTAGTTATAAAAACACTACTTTAAATAAGGGGATAGGCTTTATGAAAGTATTTAAAAAAATTATTTTAAAAATAGTAAATTTTATAAAGGAACTCAAGAGAGAGCTGATTTATAAGGGCGTACACTACATAAACGGACCAGAAGTTTTACCTGCTCCGCTAACTAAAGTTGAAGAAGTAGAAATAATGGATAAAATAGTGTCCGGAGAAATCGGAGCTAGGGAACCGCTTATAACTCACAATTTAAGGCTGGTTGTTTACATTGCTAAAAAATTTGACTCAACTGGGGTAAGCGTGGAAGACCTTATATCAATAGGAACGATAGGACTCATAAAAGCGGTTAATACTTTTTGTCCAACACGAAATATAAAGCTTGCAACTTACGCATCGAGGTGTATAGAAAACGAAATATTAATGTATTTAAGAAAAAATTCTCAGATGAAGAACGAAATTTCAATAGACGAACCTTTAAACGTGGACTGGGACGGAAATGAATTATTGCTGTCTGACATACTAGGCAGTGAACAAGATGTTGTTAACAGTAAAATAGAGCAGGAGGTTGAGTGTGAATTGCTGATTGATGCTGTAAACAGCTTAAGCGGCAGGGAAAAAATGATAATGCAGCTAAGATTTGGTCTGGGCGGCTACAAGGAACACACTCAAAAAGAGGTTGCGGATTTACTTGGAATTTCGCAATCCTACATATCAAGACTAGAAAAAAGAATTATAGAAAAGCTCAAGAGAGATTTAGAGCGAGTTTCTTAGTTTTTAGACTTGCGTAGATTTTTAAAAAAATCTGAAAGTATAGCAGAACATTCGTCTTGTAAAACGCCTGAAACAACAGATGGTTTGTGGTTATACGGTAAGGCAAAAAGGTCTATTATGGAATTGCACGAACCTGCTTTTGGGTCGTGAGCCCCGTAGATAACGGAAGAAATTCTTGAGTTTATGATAGCTCCAGCACACATCGGGCAAGGCTCCAGTGTGACGTAAATTTTACAATTTAACAATCTCCAACTTTTAAGATACTCACATGCATTGTTTATCGCCTCTATTTCGGCGTGAGACAATGCATTTTTACATCTCTCTCGTTTATTTCGACCAACAGCTATAATATCGTCATTAAGGGTTATAACAGCTCCGATTGGAACCTCTCCCTCACTTTGGGCAATCATGGCTTGTTCTATGGCTTTACGCATAAAATATTCATTACTTTTCATAAAAAATACAAACCTGTAAATTAAACAATACAGGTTTGCTTAAATCCTCCTTTAGTAAGATACGTTGCTTTTGAAGCTTCTTTCAACTTGTATCACGCATTGATACGAGTGATTATTTTTTGAAAGAGTTTCTTCTATTTTCTCAATTATTTGGTTATCGGATAATCTTTCTTCGTAAGGGATTAAAACGTCAAAAATTAATTGAGTCAGGTGAGAGTTGCTTGGTATAATTCTTAAATCATGGACGCTTGCATAGGAATTGATTTCTTTAACAATCCCTCTTAGCATTTCACGGATATTTACTATAGCTTCGTTATCTGTGACTAAGGGGTCGAGATGGATTGTTGCCTGACATTTAAATTTAGATTTTAAAGCTTTTTCAATGTCATCGATAGTGTCGTGGAGCTGAATAATGTTTATATTAGATGGCATTTCAACGTGTAGCGACATAATTGTTTTACTTGGACCGTAGTTGTGTATCATAAGGTCGTGAACTCCGATTACGTTTTCATAGGATAACACAAATTTATTAACATCGTCTATAAAATTTTCTGAAGGAGCTTGTCCTATTAGGGGGTCGAGGGTTTCCTTAATAACATTAATTCCCGTAAATAAAATGAACAGCGCAACAATTATTCCGGCATAAGCGTCAATACAAAAACCTGTAAAATAATTTATAAGCATTCCCACTATCACAGTGGCAGTTACAACCACATCAATTAAACTATCCATAGCAGTTGCCTTCATAGCCGATGAATTAATCATTTTTCCAAGCTTTTTATTAAATAATCCCAGCCATAATTTTAAAATTATTGAACCTAAGAGTATATATAAAGACACATAGCTAAATAATATAGGCTCGGGATTAAATGCTTTTTCTATTGAAGATTTTGTAAATTCAAGCCCGGTTATTATTATTACGACGGATATAACAAGACCTGATATATATTCAATTCTTCCGTGACCAAAGGGATGCTTTTTATCTGCGGGGTTGTCCGACATTCTAAAACACACCAATGTTATAATTGATGAGCAAGCATCTGAAAGATTATTAAAAGCGTCGGCGGTGACGGCGATTGACGAGCTTATTAATCCAACGAAAAATTTAGCCACGAAAAGTAAAATATTTATAATTATTCCGACTATTCCACTTAAAACGCCGTATTTTCTGCGGACAGTGGGAGAATTTACGTCATTATAATTAGGTATAAATTTTTTTACTAAGAAGTTAGTCATAATCTATAACGACAATTTTTAAATAATATTGTCGTACCCTCCAATCTGATATTATTAGAATATTATATTCTACAAGATAGTATAAATCAATATAAAAAATAAATTGTTTATAAATAAATTAAGTGTTATTTGCGACATTATTCTTCTTTTTGCTGTAGTAATTTTTAACGACGGTGTGTATAAAATACCCGCCGATTAACATTAGACAACACATACAAAACCCTGCAAGAAATACATTAAATTTATTTTCTTTAACAACAATTGTCTTTGGAGTGTTTGTTGGGTTGTCGCTTGAGTTAGAAACGTCTTGATTTACGGGAACGGTTTCGCTTGAATCGACGTTTTCATTTTCAATATTATTGCCAACGCTATCGTCATCTTGACTCAAGCTACTATTTGATAAATCATTATCAGTGTCTTTGTTATAGTAATTATCAGACGAATAATAAGATGAGGAGCCTTTACTACTCGAGTTATTTTTAGTGCTACCCGAGCTGTTTTGCGAATTTACATTTTCAGAGGAAGAGTTGCTATCATTCGCAGAGGAAGGCTTACTTGAGCGGTTTACATTTACAAAATAAATAGATTTATCTTTAGTAACGGAGTCGGTAACAGTAATTTTAATGAGGGTTTTAGAACCGGCACTGTTTAAATTTTTACGACTAACCTTAGCGTAAGCATTAGGGTTGTTTGGGAGAGCATCAAATTCGATAAATTTTGTACTATATGGTACAGTTAAATCATAATTATAGATTTGAGGATTAAATTCAGGAGATAGCTCACCTTCTGATGGGACAAGGTCTTTAAGAGAGCAATCAGACATTATTTTATCAACTATGTTAATGTTTAAAGGGAGAGGATTTTCAGCGTATATTTCATTTATGTCGTAATCGGATACACCGTCGAAGGTTGCGGTAATCGTTGAGTGGGAACCGACTGAATTTGCTTTTGCTTTAAACTTTAAGGAGAAAATCTCGGTGTCGCTGTTTGGCGTTAAATTTATTCCTTCGTTGGAGGTTACGTAAATTATGGTTAAGGTGTTGCCTTTAACAGAGCTTTTAAATTCGTTTGCCAATGTTACGCCTTGTTTATTGTAAATATTTTCAAACTCAAGATTAGAAGTGTCGAAAGTAATTTTCACTCTGAAAGCTGAAATGTTTTGGAATTCGGGAAATTTTGCAAACACTTCTACAAGACAATTTTTACCCGCTTCTACATTGGAGTTTGAACAATATAAATTGAATTGTGAAGTCTCGCATGCTTTACAGCTATAAGCAGGCGAAAACATAACGATTATACAAAAAATAATAATTAATTTAAGCTTGTCTATCATCTTAACCTACCTCTCTTATTTAGAAAAATTTAAAAAATTGATAAAATTATGGTATAATATTAATTGGTATGAAAGGGTGAGTTTATATGGATTATTTTAATAATACTTTTAACGGAAATTTTTTGCCGTGGTTTAACACCAAAGGAATTGAAATACTTTGGGCAATATTTTTCGGAATAATCGGTTGGTGGTTTATAAATAAACTAAGAAAAATAACGGTAATTTTAATGCAAAGGGCAAATATGCAAAATAGTGCAATAACGTTTTTAGACTCACTATCAACAGTAGCGCTAAGGGTTATATTGCTATTAACTATTTTGCCTCATGTTGGAATAGACACCTCTTCTATAGTAACGACGTTCGGGGTTTCCCTAGCTGCCATAGGTTTGGCTCTTAAAGATAGTTTGTCTAACATAGCAAGCGGGATATTAATGATTATTTATAATCCTTTTCATGTTGGGGATTATATAGAAGTGGACGGAGTTAGTGGAACAGTAACTAAGGTTGAGATGATGTTCACGACTCTGATGGCTGAAAATAATAAATTTATAATAATACCAAATGCGAAGCTTACCTCTGAAAGCGTGGTAAGGGTTAGTGATTACAACATAGAACGCTGCGAGCTGGAATACAAGGTTAAGGGTGACTCCGGTTGCGACAGTATAAAAAAGATGATTCAAAGGACGGCTGCCCTTAATGACAAAATTTTACAGATACCTCCGTTAGAAATTTCAATATCTGACGAGCAAGACGCTACTAAAACTGTAAAAGTAGTATTCTGGGCACAGAAAGCCAATAAAGAAATTTGCGAAAGTAATATAAATAAATCTATAAAAGGTTTTTTATCTAAACATAAATTAGAAATACAATAAAGTAAATAATGTAAAATTATATCAAAAAATAAAAAATTTTGCAATAAAATTGGTGGTGACTTAATTGAAATATGATACTTTTCTTGGTGGGGTAGAGCCCGGAGGACTAAGGTCTAAGCAAGAGATAAAAATATTGATATGCTACATTTTAAACAACGCTATTGAAGGACTTAAAAAATCAGAAATTATATCTTTAGTTCAAGAGAACGGTATAGCAAACTACTTTGAGCTTACAGAGGCTATATCAGAGCTTTTAGCAAGCAAGAATATAGAGTATGATTGCGATGAGTCTAAGGTTTTAGCACTAACTCGGAGCGGAAAAATGATTTCAGAGCAGCTTCAAGATTTATTGCCACGTACTGTGAAAGAGAAGTCGATAAAAGCGGCTAATAAGCTTATCCACAGAAAGAAGATGGAGCAGGAAAACACAGTAAACATAGTTAAAAATGACCATGGTTACAATGTAATATTTAAAGTCTCGGGTGGAGAGTTTGATTTAATGTCGATGAATTTGTATGTGCCTGATATGGAGCAAGCTAAGCTTGTTAGGGAGGGGTTTTATAATGACCCTGGGTTTATATACAGAGGTGCGCTTGCCCTTTTAACTAAAAATAAGGATTTAGTAAAAGGACTAATGCGGGACTTTGAAGAAGGCGAAGATTCTGAAACTTGACAAAATAAACTAATTAGTATAAATTAATTAGTGAAAATGTGAAAATGATACGCAAAAGGAGGGAGATATTTTAGAGCTATGAAAGATATAAAATCAATGTGTTTAAGCGAAATAGAAGAAGAATTTAAAGAACTTTTGCTGCCGAAATACAGAGCACGACAGGTTTATGATTGGCTCAGCAAAGGGGTGAAAAATTTTGATGAGATGACTAACATATCAAAGTCGTTGCGTGAAATGTTGAAATCTAATTATGTTATACTCGGAGTTGAAATAGAAAAAAAGTTTGAGTCTAACTTAGACGATACGGTAAAATATTTATTTAGACTTCATGACAACGAATTTATAGAAGCTGTTCTCATGAAATATAATCATGGATATTCAATGTGTATATCCACACAGGTCGGCTGTAAGATGGGCTGTAAGTTTTGTGCCACGGGGAAAAGCGGATTTTTAAGAAATTTAGAGCCATCTGAAATGTTGTCGCAAATCCAAGTCGCTCAGCATGACAATGATATAAGAATATCAAATATTGTACTTATGGGAATGGGCGAGCCTTTAGATAACTATAAAAATGTTTTAAAATTTTTGATGCTTGTGTCTGACAGCAACGGTATGAATATTGGAATGAGACATATTTCGTTGTCGACTTGCGGACTTGTGGATAAAATGTACGATTTGGCAAATGAGGGATTTCAATTAACGCTGTCGGTTTCCTTGCATGCTCCAAACGATGAAATAAGAAATCAAATTATGCCCGTAAACAGAAGATGGAATGTTGATGAATTAATCAAGGCGTGTAAAGATTACATCGAGAAAACAAACAGAAGAATATCGTTTGAATATGCAATGATAAACGAGCTTAACGATACTCAGCAGTGTGCTGAAGAGCTAAGCCGATTGTTAAAGGGTATGCTTTGTCACGTTAATCTCATACCGATGAATAATGTTGAGGGAAGTGTTTACGAGAAGAGTAACGAGAAAAGGCTTAGAAGGTTTGTTGACACTTTAAAGAGAAATCGTATAAATGTGACGGTAAGAAGAACGCTTGGTGCGGATATAAGCGCATCTTGCGGACAACTTAGGCGGAACAATGTTTTGACAAAGGAGGTTTAAACGATTTGAACGTGTATAGCAGAAGTGATATAGGTATGGTTAGAAAAAGTAACCAAGATGATGTGAATTTTAAATTGCTGTCTGACAATATGGCGTGGGCGGTGGTCTGCGACGGAATGGGCGGTGCTAACGGTGGGGATATAGCAAGTAAGGAAGCTGTTAGCTGTATTACTGAGGTTTTGTCTGAACAATTAAACGAGAACATTCCTCAGGAAAGCATAGAAAAAATATTTGAAAGCTCAGTTAAAAAGGCAAATAGTTCTATATATGAGATGTCGCAAAGCAAGAAAGAGCTGTCAGGAATGGGTACTACGGTGGTGTTAGCACTAATTTATAATGATTTTCTTCACATAGCTCATGTTGGCGACAGCCGAGCATATATCGTAAACAAAGACGGAATAAAGCAAGTTACTTTAGACCATTCTGTGGTTCAGGAGCTTATAAATAATGGCGAAATAACGCATGAAGAAGCAGAAGTACACCCGCGCAAAAATATAATAACGAGAGCTTTGGGGATATCCTCAAACGTTGACGTTGACTATAGCAATATAAAAATTAATAAGGAAGACAGAGTGTTGCTTTGTACAGACGGTCTGACTAATTATATAAATCCTGAAACTATATGTGATGTTGTCAATAAATCAGATTTGGTTTGTGTTGCTGATGAGCTTGTGGACATGGCTAACAATCAGGGCGGAAGTGATAATATCACGGTTGCGTTGATAGCACAATAAACAGTAATGTTTTTTGAATTGGAGTGAAAATATTTGGATAAATATACAGGAAAGAGATTAGACGCCCGCTATGAAATACACGAATTAATAGGTGTTGGGGGAATGGCGGTAGTATATAGAGCCTACGATATAATAGATGACAGGATAGTGGCACTGAAAATTCTTAAAGACGAATATTTGGGAAACGATGAGTTTATAAGAAGATTTAAAAATGAGTCAAAAGCAATAGCAGTGTTGTCCCACCCTAATATAGTTAAGGTGTACGACGTTAGCTTTGGAACGAAAATTCAGTATATTGTTATGGAGTACATAGACGGAATTACGCTTAAAGAATATATAGCGCAGCAAAAAGAGATAAAGTGGAAAGAAGCGGTGTATTTTACTGAGCAGATTTTACAAGCTTTAAAACACGCCCATAGCAAAGGTGTCATTCATAGAGATATAAAGCCTCAAAATATAATGCTTTTAAAAGATGGAACTATAAAAGTTACAGACTTTGGAATAGCTCGTTTTTCACGAAACGAAACCCAGACCATGACAGACAGAGCTATAGGATCTGTGCATTATATAGCCCCCGAGCAGGCAAGGGGGGGAATTACCGACGAAAAGGCAGACATATATTCTGTTGGAGTAATGCTTTATGAGATGCTCACAGGGAAGTTACCGTTTGAGGCGGATAATGCAGTGTCTGTAGCGATAATGCAGATGCAAACTAAACCTAAGCCTCCCAGAGAGATAAATCCATCTATACCCGAGGGGCTTGAAGAAATAACGCTGCATGCTATGGAAAAAACTCCGTCAAATCGCTATTCTCAAGCCGAGGAGATGCTTGAAGACATTAAAAAATTTCAGCAAAATCCAAGTATACGCTTTGAGTATAAGTACTTTGTCGACGACAATCCAACAAAGTTTGTTCAGGCGATAAACGAGGTTCGCTCTAATAACAAAGACAACTATGGCGATAACTACAGCTACACAAATGAAGAGGTTAAGAAAAAATCTAAGGCAACTCTGATTGCCGGAGGTATAGCAGTAGCGGTTGTGCTGTTTGCGGTAGGGTTTCTGTTTATGACTCTGTTTAACTCATACAAAAACGGCTCGGTAAAGGACGTTGATGTTCCAAACTTTATAGGCATGAATATTCAGGATGTTCAAAATAATTCAGATTATAATTTATCTTTTCGCAAAGGTAACACTTCTCTTTGCAGTCTCGAATATTTATTTCATTTTGTTAAACCTTATCTGACTCTCATTCGTTAATATTATATATACAGTTTAAAAATATTAATGCATATGGTGTATGATATAGACATGATAAAGAGCTTCTATTCGGCTTATAAAGAGAAGATGGAGCATGTGCGGGCAGTATTGAAGCGTCCGCTTACATTGGCGGAAAAAGTCTTGTATACTCATCTTTTTGATGAGACTGTTTTAAAAGATTATAAACGTGGGG
>ERZ827156.4629-NODE-4629-length-11025-cov-4.133728_pt1 | contig 11025 bp, 22 predicted proteins | sample MGYA00519919_ERZ827156 | MGnify/ENA primary metagenome ERZ827156 (study PRJEB31778, sample SAMEA3449269) | human gut metagenome | biome: human gut; feature: human-associated habitat; material: faeces | place: United Kingdom | collected 2010/2012 ... | reverse complement strand
TCGACATCAACAACGAGGCCGACAAGAAGGAGCTGGCGGATCTCTGGTGCGCCTCCGAGACCATCGACGGAAAGGAGATCAACTCCAACGAGGTCTTCAAGTAAACGGGTGTGTTGATTGCTTCATCGTCATGTTTGTTGTATCTAGGAGCATGGACTACTGCATTCTTCTCACGTCGAATCTAGATACTCGATACCTGAACAATACGACGTTGCTGAAGGTAGGGACGGAATGGAAGGGGAGATACGGAATAGAGCTATCTTAGGAATCAGGGGATTCCTTACGACGAGGTGGAGGCCTCCAACCCCGCAAATCGGCAGTTGCGAGACGCCTTGCTTCAAGTTGCGGGTCGTTTCCATCTTCCTCTCCTGACGTTGTAGAAGACCACGGTGGACGTGCCGAGTTCCCTGCCCTCTTTATTATGCGGAGCAACCGCAACATCCAATTCGTTGGGAATTGGGACAAGATTCAGCTGATTCTGGACTCGGAATCGGTGCCTGACGAAATTCTGTTATCTACTCCAGAGGTACTCACCATGAAGAGGTATTTCCGCAATATGTTGTAATATGCTGTTCCGTTGTTCTTTGTGCTCTGTTTGTTGCGAGTCGCTCTCTTCCGTCTCTCCTTCATCACTGTTGTTGATAAGGTCCTCTTTTGAGGCTTCAGTAAAGCACGGATGCCCGAGTGGTCCAAGGGGTTACGTTAAGGCCGTAATGTGTTCGCACTCGAGGGTTCGAGTCCCTCTTCGTGCATTTTTCTTTTCAACAAACACGCCAGCAGTAAGGAAGCAAGAAATCTCCCTCCACGCTCGCGTACATGTTCTTTTCCGCCAGAGGCGCGGGCATCCCGTTGCCCGTTCCGTAGTACCCGGAATTCCAGCCAACCTGGTTGTTCATGTAGTTGGATTGTTGCATCATATACCCCGAGTCGAAGGGGTTATACGAGGACGGGAAGGACTGCGTCGATGCGTAGCCCGAGGGATAGGGCGTCATTTGTCGCCGAGTAAAGCGCAGCATGGGCGTCTCGTCAAAGGGGCAGCAGTTGGTCATTTCGGGAAGCTGGATCGCGTCTACATGTCACTCCCATGAAAAACACTCACAGCAATTCATGCAGCCGCGGCAGTGTGTGCTCATATTGGTATAATAGCGTTGGTACTCTTGCGGCGACACGGACAGGCTGAAGTGAATGCGGCAGAGGAAGTCCACCTCCAGCGAATTCAGCTCGCTGACCGCAATGCCGCCGATTTCCGCGTAGTAGGCGTTTGTGTAGTAGACGTCATCGAAGAACTTCGCCGCGAGCATGAGACTAGACGTGACGCGGAGAGGATGCGAATACGATGTCAAGATGACGCGATATGCGCTGAATCCGTTGATGATGAAGGAGTCGTCGCGGATCAGACGGTCGATGTATATCAGAGAAAGCACATAGCACTCCGCACTGCAATTGAAGTACCGGTAGATCCTACGGTTCAGTCCAGCAAAACGATGCGAACCGCTCCATATAATCCTTCAGGGACAGCGGGGGCAGGTATGTGGAATGGAAAGGAGTGTTGCGAATTCTCGAAGAGTACTACAAGTAATGTCCTCCCCTCCGCGAGTACGCTATCATTTCCGGACACATAGCTCGAAACGATGCATCCGTAGATGGTTACCACATCATGAATATGGCAGAACTCCATGTTCGTTTGCGCAATGTCAGATTAGCAAAAACGGCTATAGCAAGTCGAAATGACACGTTTTGTCGCGAGAACGGGGAAAAGCGGCAACACGATTTGTCTCCAGGAGAACAGACGCTAGGGTAATAGGCAATAAGACTTTGCTGCGGGGTGGCGTTCGGCAGAGGCTCTGAGAAGGAATAACCGAACGGAGAAGGAGAAGCAATTCCGGAAAAGGCGCCGATTTTCCGTTTCTTTTCGGGCCGGTTTTTCTCAGTAATTGCTCACAACCATGTCGGTTCCCCAGGAAATTCGTCTTGACCAGAAGGCGTTCGCAACGACGATCCAGTTGGTGAAGGATGTAAGGGCGTGCATTCGTGTATTACGCAACAGTCGTACGAGCAGGACATTTCGGGTCAGGATTTTGAAAGTTACCTCGCGACGGACAACGTGGATAATGCCTACTTCTCAGACCCGTATAACAATCGGTATTCTGCGTGGCTGCCGCCCGTAGGATGCTTTCCGTGGCATCGTTCACACGGTAGATCTCTGTGGAGCGGATAATTTCATTTCCGCCGCAGCTGGTGACCAACAAGAGCGATTTGAAGCAGGCGTCGGGACTCTTTCCGGAGATCAGCTACTACTGGCGTATCAATGGAAGCCAGCTCTATCTGTGGAGCTACAAGCTGAAGAGCGATCTTGTTCTCCCGAACGACTTTTCCCAGCAGATCATCCATGTCCATTTAGCCAACGCTGTGAAGGGGGTGTTCGACGAGACGGTGACGGTGCTCCTCGCTGCGCGGCGTCATGCCTAGCACGTTCTCGTCGTGACGACGAAGATTGAAATCGTGGTGTACCCCCTGCAGTACCTTCCGGAGAAGGGGGTCGTCTTCGTGTGTCTCCTTCACCCTAGATTGCCATCAAGGGCGCGCCCATTCGCCAGCCCACGAGCAACCTGGACGTGCTCTGCATCGCGAGCACCAAGTCCGGGCGCATTTTCTTCGGCTGCGTGGACAACGACATTTACGAATTCGACTACTCCTACAACTACGTGCGCCTCCCTCCCCGGGCTCACGCGCAGAATTTCTTCTACCAGATGCTGGGCTACAGCAGCCGCGGGCAGATCGCGAATCGCACGGGGTACCTGCTGCAGCTGATCATCCCGACGTTCCTGCGCGAGCTGAGCTACGGCGACAACATCGACGAGCTGCAGGTGGACGACGACCGCCACATCCTGTGAGCGAGCGTGCGCGGCGTGAGGCGCAGGTACTGCCGGTACAAGAAGAACCACGTGTACGGGTACTACCTGGGCGAGAAGGAGACGGGCTTCGAGAACTGCTTCGTGCTGGCAGACGTGAAGGCGGAGCTGCAGGCCTTCTGCAGCCGCACCAGCCAGCTGTCCTGCTCGCGCGTGCTGGCTATGATGGCAAAGCCGGAGCTGGCGGCGGGCGTAGGCGTCGTGCGGCGGGCTGAGGCGCAGATGGATTTAATTCGCATCTGCGTGGTGCCGCGCAGCGTGAGCGAGCGCGTCGGGCTGATGGCCGTCACCAAGAACAACATCCGCATCTTCTTCCTCAGCGAGCCCAAGGGTGCCGTGCCCGCCGCGCCGCACATCGTCGCCATCCGCCTGCCGCCGCCCGCCGCGCCCGCCGTGCACGCGTGCACGCAGCTGGGTGGCACCTACTTCACGGTGAACGAGGACACTTCGGTGACCGCGTACGTGCGCGATTTCCTGCACCGGTCCGCCGACACGCCCGCCGTGTTCGCCAGCGCCGAGGGCGTCGTGCGCGAGGGCCAGATGTCCCGCTACGTGACGCAGGGCTACCAGGAGCAGTGCGTCGTCGTCAAGGAGCGCGGCGGGCAGGTCGTGGGCGTCTTCGCCGAGCCGGCGGATCGTTGGTGTTATCGTACGGGCTCATGCGTAGCGCTGCCCATCTCGCTGTCACTGCAGACCCGCGTGGCCAAGTGAGCGCCTTCCACGCCTCTCACGCGTAGCGGCCTCAACCTGCCGTGTCTGGACGGCGCGCGCAGACACTTCGTGCTGACGGCCTCCTCGCTGCTGGTGCTGCGCACGCCCTCACTCTTCGACCAGCTGCTCTCAGTCCCGCCGCGCCCGCCGCCTCACGCGTAGCTGTGCTCCTCGGAGTGCTTCCGCCCCGCGCTGCAGCAGTTCTATCACTACTACGGCACCGTGGAGGCCGCCTACCTGCTCCTCGCCTTCCTCAGCGACCCGCGCAGCGCCGGCGTTAAGGCGCGCGTGCTCGCGCTCATGAGCGAGCTCAACGCCATCCCCAACTACGACGTGGCGGGCGCCTGGGCCGACGGCGCCGTCGTCGCCAACAGCGCGTGGAGCCACGTGTTCGAGGGCCTGATCAAGGGCGTGAGCCGCGGGCTCATGGCCTACTGGAACGAGAAGGTGGTGGACGCCAAGGTGGCGGTGCGGCGGACGACTCACGCGTAGTGCGAGCACCTGCTGTTCCCGCCGAGCCTCTACCACGCCACGCTGCAGTACTGCGCGGCGCTCATCGGCTTCGTGGTGGACGTCTACCACGAGGCGCTGCTGCCCACGCCGCCCTCCTTCCCGTGCGCGTTGCAGCCGCCGCTCACGCGTAGACACGACGAGTGGAAGACGAAGGAGCTGGAGGGCGTGCGCCTGCTCTACTTCCTCCTGCTGCGCGCCGTCCAGGCCATCAAGCTCTTCCTCTACGTCGCGTCACTCCCCACGCCTCACCTGTAGGTCGACTCCATCGGGCTGGCGTCCGTGCTGGCGCTGCTGCCCGCCGCCACGCGCACGCAGCTGGCCGGCGCCTCCTTCGCGCAGCTGCTCAACTCGCCGCAGGGAACGCGCCTCCTCAAGCAGGTGGTCAACGCCGTCCTGCTCTTCTACCGCAACAACCCCCTGGGTGCGGTCCACCCCCTCCGCTCATCCGTAGCCGTGGTGTACGAGGTCTGCGACAAGCTGGCGGGCTTCTGCGCCGGCTACTTCTCCCTCGGCGAAAAGCTCTTCAACCAGGGCTTCCTCGGGCTGCAGCGCCTCGCCGAGGACGCCTACCACGTCGACGAGCGCGAGCTGCGAGTGCGTCTGCCGTGGGCCGCTGACGCCTAGAGCCTGCTGGACACGGTGGCCGTGGCCTTCAAGTACTTCGACGCGGAGGCCGCGCAGGACCACCTCCAGCCCGTCTTCGACGCGCTCACGAAATCGGGCCGGTATGTGGAGTTCGCGCAGTTCGCGCTGGCGGCCGCGGGCAACCTGACGGCGGTGGGCGTGGCGCGAGGGCGTGAGGCGTAGACGAACTGCCCGGGCGCGGCGCTGGAGAGCGCGCGAGCGCAGTTCTACGCGAAGGTGGTGGAGGAGCTGAAGCTGCTGCTGACGGGCCGCGTGGTGGAGAACGCGAGCAACCGCGGGAAGGGCGTGCGCGGCGAGGCGGTGATGAAGGCCGTGGTGGCGGAGCTGGTGCGCAACGGCCCGAAGGCGGCGTGCTTCGCGGCGTTCGAGTGGGCGTACGAGAACCACCTGAACGAGCTGCTGCTGAACGTGGGCGCGGCACGCGGGCGTGAGGCGTAGACGCAGTGTCCGCAAATGGAGGAGTTTTTGTCGGGGAAGAGTTCCGACGTGCTGCACCGCTACTTCCTGAAGAGTCGCCAGTACGTGCGCGCGGCCGAGGTGATGTTCGCCGCGGCGTTCAAGGTGGGCGCGGCGTGCGGGCGTGAGGGGCAGGAGGACGCGACGCCAATCGACCACCGCTACTTGTTCCTGACGGCCTGCATCAACGACCTCAACGCCGCCAAGACGGGCCGTGGGCATGTGGGCGCGGCGTGAGGCGTAGTGACCAGCCAGCCGGTGCCGCTGCTGCACATGGACGCGCAGCAGCTGGAGACGCACCGCGCGCTGCTGCAGGCGCAGGCGGCCGTGGCGGAGCTGGCCAGCCATCAGGAGGGCGCGACGGAGGCGGACGTGGCGGTGGGCGCGGGCGGCGGGCATGAGGCGTAGCGGCTGCAGACGACGGTGCTGAGCCCAACGGAGCTGTACGCCGTGGCGCAGCGCTGCGGGCTGGACGAGCAGTGTCTCCGCGTGATGGCCGTCACGGGCTACGCCGACCCCGCCGCCATCCAGCGCCACTGGACGCGTCTCACGGAGGAGGTGCTGCGCGGCACGGGCAGCAGCAAGCTGGAGGTGCTGAAGGCGCGCGTGGTTGCCCTCGCGCGCGAGTTCAACGCGCCGGGCCGCCGCGCGTACTTCCCCGTGTCGTACGTGCTGGAGGTGCTGCTGCGCAGCGCGCTGAAGTGCCCCGCCATGACCTTCGCCGCGCTGCAGGACTGGCTGGCGGGCTGCGTGCGCGACTGCGGGCTGCGCTTCGACGAGGCGGCTGGCGAGCTGCGCCTGCTGGTGGACGCGGGCAGCGAGCCGCGATGGCTGGTGAGCGTGTGCGGCGTGTACGTGCGGTGAGGGTAGTGACGCGGCGTGAGGCGTAGCGTGGTGGAGGACTGGCTGCAGTTCATCGTGGTGAAGAACATCGACCCGCGGGAAAAGGGCGTGTTCGTGCAGTCCATCGACGGGCTGGAGAAGGACCTGCAGCGCATGAAGGCCGAGGTGGAGGCCTGCAAGGACGGACGCGTGAAGACGGATCGCGATGTCTGCGTCGCCCAGATCGACGCGGTGCTGAAGAAGCTGCAGGAGCAGAAGCAGAGGGAGAAGTCCATGCTGTATGGGAAGATGATGCTGTAATACTGTTCTTTGTTGAATGAAGAGAATGTTATGTTTTATGGAAAGGGGTGCTAAAATGTCGTGCTTTATGGAGTGAGGACGCTGCAATCCCCTGTTTTGTTGAGAGACCCAATTCGCCCCGATTTCCGCCCTTCTTCGATTCAAACAGAAAAGGGTTTCCCGAGCGAGAGAGCAATGAATTCCCAGCAGTCCACGATTCTGAGTGGTGGCGTGATCGGTCAGACGCCCAGCAGTCGTAAGTGCGTATTGCTCCGTGTCTCCCTCTCACACCGCGCCTAGGCGTTCTGACGGATGATATGGGCTACATTCAGGGTGGGCGGCGGCGAAGGGCCGATTAATCCGTAGTGAACCAGCCGATCCAAATGTCGATGACAAACCCCATGGGCATCACGGCGAACGCGATGGTGAACTATCCGCGCGGAACCATGGGGTTGTCCGTGAATGGCTACACAGACGCGGGAATATCCCACACGATGAACAACGAGGACCTGATGGGCCCCAACATTCCGAGCATTGCCTTCATCCAAGTCGCCGTGCCTGTTTGGAGTCATGCGTAGCCTGACGCGATGATGTCTCACCAGGGAGGCATCCAGAGCGAAATGACCATCGGGACGATCGTTTCCGACGGGTGGGCGCGTAATGGCTAGGGCGACATGAACACCGGAATTGACATGTATGGCAACAGCCAGATCGATATGCAGGGAGGTACCATAGTGGACTACCGGGGAGTCGAGCCGGAGAACCGCATTCGATTGAGACAGCCGAAGCGCACCATGAGCGCGTACGCATGCTACAGCCGCTCTGTGTAGGCGATGGGCGAGGTAATGACGCGAAGATTCAAGCAGGTACGGGAAGAGGTCGGCGATCAGCCGCGGCAGTGCGACATCTTCCGCGTGATCGCGGAGCGATGGAAGAAGATGTCTCCCGAGGAGAAGGCGCCGTTCGAGGAGGAGGTGCACATCGCATGCATGGATGAGGTCTAGGCGGAGAAGGACCACGCGCGCTACAAGAGCGAGATGCAGCAGTTCCACAAGCTGCGCCGCGAGGTGGAGAAGAACGTGGCGCGCCTGGGCACGGTGAACGGCGGCGCGCAGTTCAAGAACTCGCAGCTGCTCCAGAAGGCGTTTCACTCTCACGATCACATGCGAGTGAGTGGTGCGAGGAACGTTAAACGCAGATGGCGCAGCTGCTGCTGAAGGCGACGAGCGGCGACAAGAAGACGACGCTGGACATGCTGAACGAGGTGTTGAAGCTGCTGCTGACGTCGGGGACCACGGTGTGAGCAGCGCTCTTGTGTGAAGCGTAGATGCTGAACGAGCAGCAGACGCTGCAGAACTTCTTCTCCAACGCCGGCACCGACTTCGCGTCGACGTGCGCGTGGCAGGCGGGAGTGAGGCGTAGCAATGCGCGCAAGCCGTTCCGGTGCCCGTTCCCCGGCTGCGGCAAGTGCGTGAACGCGTGCGGCGTGAGGCGTAGAGAGTTCGCGTGGAAGTCGAACCTGAACACGCACATGCACATCCACGACAACTCGCGCAAGAAGGAGTACGTGTGCAACTTCCCCAACTGCGGCAAGGCCTTCTACGACGCGCAGCACCTCCGCCAGCACTGCTGGATCCACACGCGCAACCCCGAGGTGAGTGCTGCTGACGATTCTGACGCGCAGGGGTTCCAGTGCCCGCACCCGGGCTGCGACAAGAAGTACGCGACGCACAGCGGGCTGCAGATGCACATCCGCAGCCACCACAAGAACGAGAAGCGGTTCGTGTGTCCGTTCGAGGACTGCGGGAAGACGTTCGTGCGCAACAGCGACCTGAACGTGCACGTGCAGCGCGTGCACGAGATGAACCGCAAGTACAAGTGCGACATGGAGGGCTGCGACAAGTCGTTCGTGTCGCAGGGCGACCTGAAGCGGCACATGCTCACGCACCACCACTTCGGGGAGAACGTGACCATCGGCATGATGCCGGAGGAGGCGGGCGATATGGGGCGCATGGTGTGGTGTGTTTGTTTTTTACCTGTGTCTTTGGGGTGTGTTCTTTCTTGATGTATTTGTGGGGTGTGAAGTGATCTGTCATTCAACTTGAACTGCCCCATTCACTAGCAAAAGTGATAGACTCCTCATTAAACGACAAACACGAAACACCCAAAAAGGAAAAGCAATCAAGAAAGGTACTTGCCCGAGTTCAGCACGTCGTCCAGCGACACTGTCGGGTGCTTGGGGCGCAGCAGCTGCTTCGTCTCCTCGCACACCGTCCACCCGCAGAAGTACGCCAGCTCGAAGGTCGCGTTGATGCCGCCATGCTCGGAAGGGTACTTCTCCTACCCTCAACGCCTGCAGCCGCCCCCACCTTGTACAGCCGGTCCGCCTCCTTCAGCGTGTGCCGCGACACGAAATGCCGGCGGTTCGTCAGCGCGTTGTTCTCGCCCATGCCGCGCAGATGGTGCATCAGCTGGTAGATGTCTCGGTACTCCACCGTCACCGGCGTCGAGCTGACTGACGTGATGATGAACCCCGCTTCCTAACATTCAGGCTGCGAGTTGCTGCTACGCTTAGCGCGTCGCCGATGGAGCCGGGCGTGGGTAGCGGCGACACGTGCGGCGAGAGCACCTTTTCGACGGACTGCTCGGCCGTCTCCATCACCTCGCGCAGCTCGTGCAGCGTGGAGGCGGCGAACATGGCGCCAATGAAGAAACCGTCGGGGATGAGAATGCGGTAGATCTCGCGCAGCGTGCGCAGGATGTCGTTCGTCCAGTGCAGGTAGAGCGGGGAAAAGACGACGTTGGCGCAGTGGTTCTTGAACGGGAGGAATTCCTCGTTGACTTGCACATATGTGGTTTTAACTATGGTTCAGTGTTTATCAAGGCATTACTGTTGGAATTGGACTGACTGTACTTGGATCGCGCGAGCTGCAGCATGTTGACTAGTCATCGGGAATGAATATCGAATACTACAGGAGCCATCGCACTCGTAGAGCGTCTTTATATCGTTTCGCGCTCTCAGCTTCTCCTCCAGCTTTCCATCCCAACACCCCAGATCGACGGCCACGGGAAACGAGCGGTTGATAACCTATTTCGTGAACGATACTATGAATAGAGAACAGCAGTGCGCTCGATCAGCTGGTCCATCACATCGTTCCGGAGGTACGCGTAATCTTCCATATCCTTCCGTTTCGCTAGGACATCTCGGTGATGCACAACTGCGTCTACGCTGTCAGTTCCGCGAGAGGGAGGAGTACCTCGATCGAAGATGGTTTGCCTATCGGAAAAGAGCCTCACAAAGATCCCAGAACGCCGATGCAATTCGCGAGCCGTCCGAAGCATTTTAGCGTGTCTGGATAGAAATAAGCGCGACGAAAGGCAGGACCGAAATGGGGGCTCTTTTTGGATTCATTGGAGAGACGGAGTATTCAAAAACGAGGCGTTGAGGAGGAATGCAGTAGGCGATGATGGGATGTCGCTGAAGTGTAGAAACCAGCAGGATAGTGAGTCGTACCAACGCGCCCTCCAAACCTACGTTTCCGCCGGGAGAGGGGAGTTTAGTTCATAGATAGCCCTCAACGACGCGAAGCAAGCCGTAAAGTCGACATTTCGGGCTCTGGACACTGATGGCGACAGTTGCTTGTCCAGGAACGAGTTCCGAACGCTGCTGGACACAAACCACATTCGGCTGAGCGATCAGGGTGGCTTTGTGCGTGTTGGCGCATTACGCGTAGACTTTGCCTATTTCTTCAACATGAATCAGCGGAACGGAAAGATCAACTACTCGCGGCTGCGAGAAGAGATCGGCCGCTATGTCGCCAACGATCCGCTGTCTGGCAGGGTGAATCGCTTTGTCTGTCATTCACCACCAGAGCGTGCTCAACTCGTCCGTGCTGATAAACGAGTCGGTGAACGAGCCGCTTCAGGATGACCACCTCATGCTGCGGCTGGATGATGTGAAGGCGGCGTCCAACCCCTACATGAACCCTTACAACCACAGCCGACCGCAGAACATATCACACATCGACAGCTCCTTCATCGACAATCACGCCTTCAGCAACACCGTCTACCGCACGGGACACTACTCCCGCATCGCGCCGCGCACGGACGAGTCCTCGCCCGATACGTCCTCCATCACACGCGATCTTCTGAATTGTCGTTGTTCGTCCGCTGTATAATGCATAGACGATTTCCGGCCCAACGTGGAGTTTGTACACAAGGAGATGATCGTTTCCTCCGCGACGCACATCGCGCAGGAGGCGCTGAGCGCCGTCGTCAATGCGCTGCAGCAGGAGCTGATCGGAGTGGCGGTGCTGCGCTACTCGTCCTTTTATCAGGTGGTGGACACTTCTAGCGACAGCAAGTACGTCATCACCACGATTTGGTCTCCCGTGTCGGATGCATCGAGTCTGAGCAGGGTGGTGGACACTGCTTTTGAGAAGTCGACGTGGAGGAAGACGTGCGACCGTTTCCTCCTGCTGCAAAACCTGAAATGTGACTGGATGGTGGACATCCATCCCAACTATAGCAAATGTAAATTCCTAGTGTACTGCCGCTCTTGTTGCAACAAACACGCGGAGATTGTATTCAGAAATACAGGTTTACTTCTCGTTGCGGATGCGGCGAGCCAGCTGCATGTCTCTGGGCATGATGGTCACACGCTTGG
>ERZ827156.4628-NODE-4628-length-11035-cov-4.230874_pt1 | contig 11035 bp, 7 predicted proteins | sample MGYA00519919_ERZ827156 | MGnify/ENA primary metagenome ERZ827156 (study PRJEB31778, sample SAMEA3449269) | human gut metagenome | biome: human gut; feature: human-associated habitat; material: faeces | place: United Kingdom | collected 2010/2012 ... | reverse complement strand
TATCACAAAGTTTGATCTGAAAACTCCTGGTAGAGAAGACGATGATGTGGAAGCAGAGAAAAATGTCGACCTTGGGAGCAGTGATTATACAACTGTAGCGGCAGCAATTTTAGAAGGCGTTGGTGGTGCAGCAAATATTAAAAGTATTGATAACTGTATTACAAGACTTCGGCTTGAAGTAAAAGACAGTTCTTTAGTAGATGAGAAGAAAATCAAATCAGCAGGGGCTGCTGGTGTTATCAGACCAAGTAAAACAGCTGTTCAGGTTGTCATTGGAACAAAAGTCCAGTTCGTAGCTGATGAGTTCAAAAAATTATGTAGATAATCAAAAACATAATATTTGTGAAATGAAATCATATTTAAGAAAAAATAATCCCTTTTTTGACAGAGGCGGTTCCGGTTGGAATCGCTTCTTTGTCATCTATACGATTTTTAATGAAAATATAAAGTTTCACAGTCCACATGTTTAACATAATGGAAAATAATTTATTGTTTACAAAGAAAAACGATAATGATAGAATAACCATGATATATTGCGAAAAAAATCAGAAAGGGGGAAGAAGTGAACACAGATGGCTGGTTTATGGCAGATGGTATTCAGACAGCTTCAACCCCGGAAAAAGCGGATGGTGCCGCAGAATGTACGACTTTTGAACCGGAATAAGCCGGAAGAGAGTGGACAGATGCACACGCAGGAACAGGAAAGGACACAAAAGGACGTGGAAAATGAAGATTTACTGATCAGTCAGATCGATGAGTTTCGCGAGAAAGCAAAACAGCTTCAGGTGCTTTTAGAGGCAAAGGAGAGTAAGGCAGCGGAACTGCAGTCACTTGTGGATGAGAGAGCCGGCAAAGCACAGGAGTTAGAACATATTTTAACAGAACGTCAGGAAGAGGCGGACAAGATCGTTACTGAGTTTGGAAGAAAGGTAGATGCGCTTGCGGATAAAGTGACGACGAAAATGGCTGAGATTGAGGCAGGTCTTAGCGGACAGGTGGCTGATATCAGAAAGACCAGTGAGGAACAGATTGCCTTAAATCGCAGGATGAATGAGGAACAGACAGCTTCTAACCGGAAATTAAATGAAGAACAGATCGCGGCGAACAAGCAGTTCTTAGAGGAACAGGCGATTGCAAATAAGAAGCTCAGCGAGGGACAGATTGCGGAGGTCAAAGAACTGTTAGAGAATGCAACGTCACAGTTGGAGTCCATTAAGACGGATCTTTCTGAAAAAGTACACACGGAAAATGTCAAATGTTATCGCAACATACAGGATCTGTTCAATGAGTTTGATTCCAAGATCGAAAAAATGGACGAGATGGAGGGTGGTGTGGACTCTGTCAAAGGTTATGTGAAGCTGTTGTCCTGGTTTTCAATCTTAAATTTTGTAGTATTGATTATTTTTATTTTATACTCTATGGGAGTATTTCACTTTTAATGGTATACAACATGACGCCGGCATTGCCAGCGTCTGTTTCTTTCTTTTTTAAAATAAGAAAAGTGAATTTTGCAGCAATCTATATAATAGCTGCTAATTTTTAGGTAAAGAGAGGAATTTCATGAGCGCAGAAAAGAGAAAAGTTTGGGTTGTAGGGCACAAAAATCCTGATACGGATTCTATTTGTGCAGCTCTCTCTTATGCATATTTAAAAAATCAGACAGAAAACGATAAAACCTATGTGGCAAAACGTGCCGGAGCAGTAAATGCGGAGACACATTATGTGCTGGATTATTTTGGAGCACAGGAGCCGGAGTTAGTCACCTATGCGGGAACACAGATTAAGGATATTAATTACAGAAGAACGGCAGGAGTAAGCAGCCAGATTTCCCTGAAACGTGCATGGGAGACAATGAAAAAATTAGAGGTTGTAACACTTCCGGTAACCAATCAGTTTGGAAAACTCGAAGGAATCATTGTTACGAAGGATATTGCAACGTCTTACATGGACGTTTTTGATAATCATGTGTTATCCCAGGCACGAACACAGTATAAAAATATTGCCGCAACATTAGATGGAACGATTATTGTAGGAAATGAACATGCCTATTTTGTAAAGGGAAAGGTAGTGGTAGCTACTTCAAATCCGGAATATATGGCAGACTATATCGAGGATGATGATATGGTAATCTTAGGTGACCGGGAAGAGGCGCAGAAACAGGCTATCGAGTCAAATGCAAGCTGTCTGATCATCGGTGGGGGAATTGAAGTCAGCGAGGATGTACGCACCCTTGCGGAAAAACATGACTGCATCATTATTACGACACCGTTTGATACTTTTTCTGTGGCACGTCTTATTAATCAGAGTATGCCGATCAAACAGTTTATGACACAGAAAAATATCATCACATTCGGAATTGAAGACTATGTCGATGAAGTGCGGGAGACGATGTCAAAAATCAGACACCGTGATTTCCCAATCTTAAATGAAAACGGTAATTATGCCGGAATGGTTTCACGCCGTAATTTGATGAATATGCAGAAAAAACAGGTGATACTTGTTGATCATAATGAGAAGGCGCAGGCGGTAGACGGGATTGACGAGGCTGAGATCTTAGAGATCATTGATCACCATCGTCTCGGCAGTCTTGAGACAGTTTCACCGGTATATTTTAGAAACCAGCCGCTTGGATGTACATCTACGATCATTTATCAGATGTATCAGGAAAAGAGTGTGGATGTGCCGAAACAGATCGCAGGTCTTTTATTGTCTGCAATTATTTCCGATACGCTGATGTTCCGTTCACCGACATGTACTCCGTTAGATAAATCAGTTGCGGAGGCTCTTGCAGTGATCGCGGAAGTGGATATTGAGACTTATGCGAAAAATATGTTCCAGGCGGGCAGTAATTTCAGTGGGAAAACGACAGAAGAGATTTTTTATCAGGATTTCAAAATTTTCCATACCGATGACTGTGATTTTGGCGTAGCGCAGATCAGTGCCATGAGCCGGGAAGAGTTAGACAAAGTAGCAGAGCAGATACGTCCGTTTATGGTGCAGGTGCTTGCAGAAAAGAAGATCGATATGGTCTATGTTATGCTGACAGATATCTTAGAGGAATCTTCAAAGATTATTTTTGACGGGGAAAATGCAGGCAAAATTTTAGGAGCTGCGTTCCGCAAAGAAGAACGCAGTGAGGGCATTTTATTAGAGGGAATCGTTTCAAGAAAGAAACAGTTCATACCGACGCTCATGAATGAGATGGCAGAGCGCCAGTAAGATGCAAACGCTGTTGTTCATACAATAAGTGTGAGAAAAAGTTAGATGCTAGGATTTCAGGTTTTGGAGAGACTCGCGTGGGGCCTCTCCAAAACTTTTTTTGTATGCGCGCGAAAAGGTCGAATAATTCTTAAAACCGCATGCATAGCAGACCTCGGTGATCGGTGCCCCTTCCGCAATCAGATCCTTTGCAAGAAGCAGTCTTTTGGTCGAGAGATAATTGCCGATCGTGTAGCCGGTCTGCTCTTTGAATGTGTGCATCAGATAAGAGCGGCTTAGGAAAAAATGCGCAGACAAAGTATCAATGGAGATGTCTTCCGTCAGATGTTCGCCAAGATAATTTAATACAGCGATAATTTTTTCGTCGGAGGCAGAATCATTGATAAATTCAATGCCATCATGCATGGCGGCACGGTTTAACTGTATCATAAATTCCAAAAATAAAATTTCCTGATGCAGGGAAGCTGCAAAATCTTTATCGTTTTTAGCATGGTCAAGTGACTGTATCGCTGTCTTTAACTTTGCAGCACGCGAGCCGTGAAAACGCAGAACGTGGGACTGCTCAGCAGCAGCCTGTTTCAAACAATGTGAAAGATCACAGTCCGGCTCCTTGTATTTTTTCAAAAAGTCCGGCGAAACATAGATGATAATACGCTCATAAGGAGACTCCGACTGGATGATCGGCCGGTGCACCTCCCCCGCGTGAACCAGCACGATATCATTCGGGGCAAGCTGGTAAGAACGTCCCTCAATACAATAAGTGATATCACCATTCAACAGGATCAGGATCTTGTGAAAATCGTGATAGTGATAGGAAAACTCCTTTTTATTCTGATCTTTCAGGTGAAATAATTTAAAACTCGATGTCAGATAACCGACTTTTTTATATTCCGGCATATAGGCACTCCTTCCGAATTAGATGAATAAAATGCTGTCAGGAAAAACAAACTGCCATTCAGGGAACTTTAATCCACCTTTTCCCCTGACATCAATCCAACCCTAACATAAAAAAGCACAATTTGCAATATACACAGCACTGGACGAGTATATATTTTAAAAAGTGTTTTATATAATAGAAACATATGAAAGAGACCAGTTACAGGAAATAAATGTTTTATAAACTTGAAATAATAAGATAGAAAAGAAGGAGAACGGCATGAAGAATTTCAGCAATTACAACGATTACAGTACAAAAGAAGAGTTACATTTTGAATCAAAAGCAGTACACGGAGCACTTGGTACGGAGCCGCTTACCGGAGCCGTCAGCATGCCGATCTTTCAGACGGCAACTTTCCGTCATCCGGAACTTGGGGAATCCACAGGATTTGCGTACAGTCGTCTTGAGAATCCGACCAGACAGGAATTAGAGCGTACCATGGCAATCTTAGAGGGTGGGATCAAAGGATTTGCATTTTCCAGCGGACAGGCAGCTAATATGGCAGTATTTTCCCTGTTAAATCCGGGAGATCATGTGATCTTATCTGACGATATTTATGGTGGAACATTCCGTATCATCGGCGATGTTTTTGGAAAATACGGAATCGAGCACACTTATGTGGATATGTCGGAACTTGATGAGGTAAAGGCAGCAATCCGCCCGAATACAAAGATGTTCTTCATTGAGACACCAACCAACCCGATGATGAAAGTGGCAGATATCCATGCACTTTCTGAGATCGCAAAGGGTATCGGAGCACTTACGGTTGTAGATAATACGTTTTTGACACCGTATTTCCAGAAACCGTTACAGCTTGGAGCAGATATCGTAACACACAGTTCCACGAAATATTTAGGAGGACACAATGATACGATTTCCGGTATCGTAGTTGTAAAGGATAACGAGGAGATCGCAGAAAAGATCCATGTTCACATTAAATCCCATGGCAGTCAGCTTGCACCGCTTGACAGCTGGCTGATCTTAAGAGGAATCAAGACTCTGGCAGTTCGTATGGACAGACATAATGAAAATGCAAAGAAAGTTGCGGAGTGGCTCAGAACACAGCCGAAAGTACAGAAAGTATATTATGTGGGATTTGAGGATCACAAGGATTATGCAGTGACCAAAAAACAGACGACGGGTTTTGGCGGAATGATCTCATTTACCGTTGACAGCTTTGAAACAGTAAAGAAAATCTTAAAGGGTGTTGATATGATCATGTTTGCAGAGAGCCTTGGCGGAACAGAGACACTGATCACTTATCCGACCACGCAGACACATGAAGATACACCGCTTGATATCAAGGAAAAACTTGGCATCACAGATTGTTTCCTTCGTATGTCAGTCGGAATCGAGAATGCAGATGATATCATCGCAGATCTTGATCGTGCAATGAATGCGTAAAAACGCGGCGCAGAAATGAGGATTACCATGAAATTTACAAAAATGCAGGCATTTGGAAATGATTATGTATATATTGATGCCATTCATCAGAATATTACAAATTTACCGGAGCTGGCACGTTTTGTCAGTGACAGACATTTTGCAATCGGATCGGACGGTATGGTTTTAATCTGTCCGTCTGATAAGGGAGATTTCCGGATGCGGATGTTTAACCCGGACGGTTCAGAAGGCGAAATGTGTGGCAACGCACTTCGTTCTGTCGGGAAATATGTCTATGACCATAAACTGACGGATAAGACAGAACTTGTGATCGAAACACTTGGTGGAATGCAGCATTTGAACCTGACTGTGACGGATGGATTAGTGTCTAATATCCGGGCGGATATCGGGGAGCCGAGACTGAATACGAAAGTAATTCCTGTAAATACAAATTTAGATCAGTTCGTGGAACAGCCGGTGGAGGTCTTAGATAAAACATTCCATATTACAGCAGTATCTTGGGGTAATCCACACTGTGCAATGTTTGTGGATTCTGTTGCAGACCTTGATGTGGAGCGTTACGGAAAGACGATCGAACATATGACATCCCTGTTTCCAAACAAGACGAACGTCACATTTGCTGAGTTTGTAAAACGTGATTATATCAAGATCCGTGAGTGGGAGCGTGGAACCGGCGAGACGATCGGATGTGGGACAGGCTGTTCGACAGCGGTTGTCGCAGGTGTTTTAACTGGAAGAACAGACCGCAAAGTTACTGTGGAGCAGATCGGTGGACCGCTTTTGATCGAGTGGGATGAAAAAACGAACCATCTGTTTATGACGGGACCATCACACACCGTATTTGAAGCGGAGATTGATGCGTCACATGTTTTAGAAAAATAATAGAAATTGTTACTGTTCACGCGGGGACTTGGCATCTGCTGTCAGGTTGTGCGCCAGAGAATGAATTTTGTGAACAGCAGCAGAAATTTGATATCGGGGCTGCCGTGCAGAATGTACGGCGGCTTTTCATGGTTTGAAGTTGTACATTAAGAATAAGGACGATTTATCATAATAATTGCCGGAAATGAAAATTAAAAAATGATATCTTTGCAGTTTTAAATTGTCCGGAACCGGAGGAAAAATGAAATTAAGTAAGATTTGTGAAAAGATAAAATATGAATGTTTACAGGGAAGCATGGATGCAGAGGTCAGGGACATCATCTATGATTCGAGAAAGATTGCAAAAGAAACCATGTTTGTCTGCATGGTGGGAGCAGTGACGGATGGTCATAAATATATTCCGGATGCGGTGGAAAAGGGGGCAAGCGTCATTGTTGTGGAGCGCGATGAAGAAGCTGCTCAGATCCCGGATACGATCACGGTGTTAAAAGTGGAGTCTGCCCGCTATGCACTGGCACTGATGTCAGCAGCGCTGTTTGACTATCCGGCAGAAAAACTGATTACGATCGGACTGACCGGTACAAAAGGAAAGACAACCACAACATACATGATCAAAAATGTGTTGGAAGCGGCCGGCAAAAAAGTTGGACTTATCGGAACGATCGGTGCAATGATCGGAGATGAAAAGATTCCGTCTAAAAACACAACACCGGAATCCTACGAACTGCACCGCATGTTTGCATCTATGGTGGAGGCAGGCTGTGAGTATGCGGTGATGGAGGTATCATCCCAGGGACTTAAGATGGACCGTACAGCGGGAATCATGTTTGATTATGGTGTGTTTACCAACCTTTCCCCAGATCATATCGGACCAAATGAACATGCATCTTTTGAGGAATATTTAGAATGTAAGAGCATGCTATTCCGCCAGTGCAAGATTGGTATTTTAAATGCGGATGATGAGCATAGCGAGGCAGTTGCAGCAAACCATACCTGTGAGATCCACAGTTTTGGCGTAGAGGATAATAATGAAAAAACATTTCTTGGGAAGCCGCTTGATCTGGTTGCAGCGGATCTTGGATTTATCAAGGAGAATGGAAAACTCGGTATGCATTTTCATGTAAAAGGCTGCATGGACTGTGAGGCAAGAGTGCATATTCCGGGTAGATTTTCGGTATACAATTCACTGGTGACCATGTTGGTATGTCATCTGGCAGGAATTTCGGATCAGGCGATCTTAGATGGTTTAAACAAGGTACAGGTTAAAGGCCGTGTGGAAATGCTTCCGGTATCAAAAGATTATTACCTGATTATTGACTATGCACACAACGAAGTCAGCACCAGAAGCGTGCTTACAACATTGATGGAATATCATCCGAAACGCCTGATCTGTGTGTATGGCGGCGGTGGAAACCGTTCAAAACTGCGCCGTTATGATATGGGAGAGGTGACCGGTGAGATGGCGGATCTCTGTGTACTGACCTGCGATAATCCGAGAGACGAAGAAATCCGTGATATCAATAACGATATTAAAGTCGGACTGGCAAAGAGCAATGGAAAGTATATCGAGATCGACGACAGAAAAGAAGCAATCGCTTACTGCATGGTAAATGCCCAGCCGGGAGATATGATCGTACTGCTCGGAAAAGGGCATGAGGATTATCAGGAAATCCGTGGCGTGAAGTATCATTTTGATGAACGTGAGGCAGTGGCTGAGATCTTAGAGGAGATCAAAGAAGGAAAACGTGTACGCACGGTGTAATTGCTGATAACAGGAAGTGTGTGGAAGATGCAAGCGATGGATTGGAACAACGGGTTTGCCCGAAAAGCGGGAAAATATTTTATTGTAATACCACACGAAGTGAACGAAATTGGAGGAAATATTTTGAATACAATTACTGTAGAAGAACTGGCACAGAACGGAACAGAGGGACTGCAGCTTATAGATGTCCGTCCGGAAAATGATTTCTCGCACGGAGCGATCGAGAGCGCTGTTAATCTTCCATTAGAAAAGATTGAAGCGGGTGAGACAGCTATTTTAAAAAAAGATCAGCCTGTTTATCTGTACTGCCATGTGGGTGAAAACAGCCGTGATGCAGCTGAAATATTAGAGGACGATGGGTTTACGACTGTCAACTTAGAGGGTGGTTACCGCGCATGGTTAAGATATCAGCTCACGCGCGTGACAATGGAGGACGATTCAAGAAAAGAGCGCACGGAGCAGATTGAAAAAAGCCTGATCAAAAAATTCAGAAAACCAATCTGGAGCCGTTTCACCAAAGCACTGCATGATTATGAAATGATAAAGGACGGCGATAAGATTGCAGTGTGTATTTCCGGTGGAAAAGATTCTATGCTTTTGGCAAAACTGTTTCAGGAATTATACCGACACGGAAAACGCAATTTTGGACTTGTTTTTTTGTGCATGAATCCAGGTTACAACGAGGAAAACTGGCGTATTATTCAGGAAAATGCAAAACTTCTTGATATTCCGCTCACGACATTTGAAACACAGATCTTTGATTCTGTTGCGGAGGTGGATAAGAATCCGTGTTACCTGTGTGCAAGAATGAGAAGAGGATATCTGTACTCCAAGGCAAAAGAGTTAGGCTGTAACAAGATCGCGCTGGGACATCATTTTGACGATGTGATCGAGACGATCCTGATGGGAATGTTGTACAGCGGCAAAGTGGAGACTATGATGCCAAAACTTCACAGCCAGAACTTTGAGGGCATGGAACTGATCCGTCCGCTGTATCTTGTCAAAGAAGAGGATATCAAGGCATGGCGTGATTACAACCGCCTGCAGTTTATCCAGTGTGCATGCCGTTTTACTGAAAACTGTACAAGCTGTGGCGGGGCAAAAGGTTCGAAACGTGAGGAGATGAAAGATCTTGTGACGGAACTTCGCAAAAAGAGTGAGTTCATCGACAGTAATATTTTCAATAGTGTCAGCAATGTGAATTTAAAGACCATCATTGGTTATAAGAAAGATGGAGAGTATCACAATTTCCTGGATAATTATGATGCTGAGTAAAAGCGGATTTTTCGGGTAAAAGTGGGCGAATAAATATGGTAGAAAATCGAGGCGAAAATCCTTACTTTTAAAGTAGGGATTCGTTTGGTGTTGAGAAAGGAATCCTGCGTTGCGGGGTTCCTTTTTTGCGTGGGGGAGTGGTGGCTGTCAGGGCGCCGGCAGGGGACTTGCCGCCCCCTGACAGACGCTACACTGTGGCGCACCGGTGCACTGCAAATCTTCTGGGAAGATTTTGGTGCAGGTCCCCTCAATGCCGCGGGCGGGCTGTGCAAAAAGCGTCAGAGCTTTGCACAGCCCACCCACGGCCCTCAGGCTCGCCATCTTTCCCCCAAAAAAGAACGCACAAAAAAGTTCACCTTCGCACACAAACGGATCCACTTACACCGAAAACCACCCACGAAAGGAGTTCACCTATACAATGAAAGCCCACAAAACAATCACCTACGAATACAAAAACGCCCCAATCCCCGGCGGCGGCTACGTCACCGGTTTATTGTACCACCCAAAACAGCCCGGCATCCTCTATGCCAGAACAGACATCGGAGGCGTTTACCGGTATGAATACGAAAAAAAGTGCTGGAAAGGCCTCATCGACAGTGTGAGCATGGCGGACATCTCCGAAACATTTCCAATCGCATGCGCACTTGACGAAAAGAAACCGGAACGATTGTACGTCATGAGCGGCATTAACGGACAGGGCTATGGAAAATTTTCAATTTCAGAGAATTATGGAGAGACATTTATTCACAAAAAAATCCCGGTGACCGTTCATGGCAATCTTTGCGGAAGAGGAACCGGATACCGTCTGGTGGTAGATAAAAAAGATGAAAACACACTTTATTTTGCAAGCCAGTTAGATGGTCTCTGGAAAACCACGGACAGAGGAGATACCTGGGAACGGCTTCCTTTAGAGGAAAATTACATGACCTGTGTCTGGGTATCGGATGATTCGAAAACAATTGTTGCAGGAACCGCAGGATATACGACAAGGGAGAGTGATACGCTTCGCGGTCACAGCCTGTATGTTTCCTATGATGCAGGGCAGACGTTTGAAAAACTGATGCAGCCGGAAAATGTCATGATTCATGACAGCAAAATGAACGGTCTTGTGGCATCGCGCTATGACTATGATGGAACATACCTTTATGTGACGATGAATGTCACCGGAAGATGGAATTATGTGGTCGACCTTGGATATAGCTGTGATTCCGGGGATGTGATCGGTGGAAAGGTTTTGCGGTATTATTTTTCAGATGGAAAAATTGCAGGGTATGATGACATTACACCGGATGCGGATGGCACGCTGACAGCAGAATTTTTAAATTATGGTTTTGGCGGTATTTCTTCCTGTAAAACAATGCCGGGACTTCTGGTGTGTTCAACGCTCTGCAGGGAAAAAGAGAGCGATGAAATCGTATATCTCTCGAAAGATTATGGCAGCAGCTGGAGCGTGAGTCTCTGCGGACTGGAAAAGGGGGATTTATATTTTAATACTTCCTACATGAAACCGGAGTATAACGGAAACCATTGTCTGCTGCACTGGCTGAGTGATATTA
>ERZ827156.4627-NODE-4627-length-11035-cov-21.480601_pt1 | contig 11035 bp, 10 predicted proteins | sample MGYA00519919_ERZ827156 | MGnify/ENA primary metagenome ERZ827156 (study PRJEB31778, sample SAMEA3449269) | human gut metagenome | biome: human gut; feature: human-associated habitat; material: faeces | place: United Kingdom | collected 2010/2012 ... | reverse complement strand
CACCACAATAAGTACAGTAACAAATGATGTCAGCGCCACTTTTTCGCCTGCGCCAATCTGTGTAAATATATATTTCACACCTGCAAATGCTGCCGTGTATACCGACGGAATAAAGATAAAATACAGCAATTGGATGATTGCCCTTATCCATATATGTATCTTTTTCAATTGTTTTGCATTCATTTATTTTACCGCCTTTTCTAATGCCTGTTTTGTCGCATTCTTAATTCCTGTAGAACTGAACGTCGCACCACTGATCGTATCTACTTCTGCACTTTGCGCATCCAGAATCTTCGGTATAATATCTTTCGCCATAGTCAGATAAGAACCATCTTCTCCGTCAGCAGAGACAATATTTACTTCCTTAATCTTCTGCTTTTTTACTATTACTTCCACTTTAACAGTTCCACCAAATCCATCCGCTTCTCCGGTATATGTCCCGTCTTTATAAGAACCATTTTTTGACTCCTGATCTTCTAGACTTTCCACATTTTCGATTTTGGCATTCAGTTTTGCAATTTCCTCATCTTTTGCTCTGGCTTCCAGCACGGAATTATATCCCAATATCAACCCGACGATCACTACAGCACTCATCAGGCGCATCCAGAATTCTCTCATTCTTCTCTTCCTTTCACTTGGTCTCTTTTTACTGTCTTTTTGCAGAAAGCAATGCGTTCTCACACGCATCCAGGATTGCTTTTGAAGTGCAGGTTGCACCCGATACTACATCAATTCCTTCTGGATTACCTTTCTCGATCAGCTGGCTTGTCACACCTTTTTTACTTGATGTTCCGTTTGCCGCGCGGAGGATATATCTGTCATTTGATGAATCGCCGTCCCCTTTTACATCGGTAACAGCAACAATCTTGTCATCGCGCACTGTCACTTGTAACCTCAGATTATAGGCCGCAAAGTCTTCGTCCTCATCCGGTCTGCACAGCGCACGTCCTTCATAGATACCATTTTTATATACTGTAGCATCATCTTCGCCATCATCTTCATTCTGATCCCCCGGCTGGAGGAGGCCGGCAGCACCCTGGTGGCCAATATTCCCACCTATGTGAATCAGATCCAGGTCTGGTGGACCAACCTGAGTGGTTTTGCCGCCGAGCACGGCGTGACCCTGCCGGAGCTGTCCCTCAGCGCCGACCAGGTGAAGGACACCCTTACCAGCTTCCTGCAGGAGAAGGGCGGCACCGTGGTGAACACCACCCTGAATATCACCACCTCCATCGTGGGCGCGCTGGTGAACTTCCTGCTGGCGCTGGTGTTCTCGCTGTATCTGCTGGCCCAGAAGGAAACGCTGCTGGCCCAGTCCAAGCGACTGCTGCGCCGCGCCCTGCCGCAAAAGGCCGCCGACCGGCTGCTGGAGCTGCTGCGCCTGACCAACAACGCTTTTTCCAGCTTCGTCACCGGCCAGGTGACCGAGGCTTTCATCCTGGGTACCTTGTGTTGCATCGGCATGCTGATCCTGCGGCTGCCCTATGCCCTGCCGGTGTCGGTGATCATCGCCACGTTGTCGCTGATCCCCATTTTCGGCGCGTGGATCGGCGCGGCCACCGGCGCGTTCCTCATCGTGTTCCAAAGCCCCATCAAGGCGCTGACCTTCCTGATCTTCCTGCTGATATTGCAGCAGCTGGAGGGCAACCTCATCTACCCCAAGGTGGTGGGCAAGTCCGTGGGCCTGCCGGGCCTGTGGGTGCTGGCGGCGGTGACCATCGGCGGCGGCGCCTTCGGCGTGCTGGGCATGCTGCTGGGCGTGCCGGTGTGCTCGGTGGTCTATGTGCTGGTGCAGGAGTACATCCGCACCGGCAAGGCCCTGAAGGTGGACCAGACCCCGCCGGCGGTCTGACCGGCGCCCCGTGAACGCACATACCCATATAATGAATGAGGGACCGCTCCGCGCGCTGCGGGGCGGTTTTTCCGTTGTTCACAAATAATTAAAACCCCGGCTATTGACAACCGCCCCGGCGGGTGGTACACTGCGTTTAGCACTCGAAGGGAATGAGTGCTAAACGGAGAAACGACCATGGAACTGACACAACGAAAAAAGCAAATACTGAAGATCGTGGTGGACAGCTACATCAACACCGCCGAGCCGGTGGGCTCCAAGGCTATCGTGGAGCTGATGCCGGAAAAGGTCAGCTCCGCCACCGTGCGCAACGAGCTGGCCGACCTGACGGATATGGGCTATCTGGAGCAGCCCCACACCTCGGCGGGGCGCATCCCGTCGGCCAAGGGCTATCGCCTGTACGTCAACGAGCTGATGGAGCGCAAGACCCTGTCGGCGGAGGAGGAGGCCAGCATCAACACCGCGCTGGCAAAGCCCTTGCAGCAGGTGGAGCAGGTCATCGACCAGGCGGGGCAGATGGTGTCCAGCTTTGTGGGCTATCCCACCTACGCCGTGGCGGACCACCGCACGGCGGCCACGGTGCAGCGCTTTGAGCTGATCGCCGTGGACGCGGGCAGCTTCATCGCCGTGGTGATGCTGTCGGACAGCCGGGTGAAAAGCCAGCTGATGCGCTCGTCGCTGCCGGTGGAGGCGGAGACGCTGCCCCAGCTGAGCCACCTGCTGAACACGCATTTCACCGGCGCTTCTGCCGAGGAGATGAACGCCACGCTGATGAACCTCAGCGAGCAGGTGTCCGGCCAGTGGTTCCTGCTGCTGAACCAGGTGACGGAGTACGCCGGGTCGCTGCTGGAGGAGGCGCGGCACCAGCAGGTGTACACCAGCGGGGCCAGCCAGCTGCTGAAATTCCCGGAATTCCGGGACATCGACAAGGCCCACGACCTGATGAGCTTCATGGTGGATAATAAGGAAAATCTTCCGATTCCGGCGGGAAATGCGCCGATGGAGATACTTATCGGCCCGGAAAATGTTAACGACGCACTAAAGGAGAGCAGCGTGGTGATCGCCAGCTATGACATCGGCGAGAACATGCGGGGTCTGGTGGGCGTCGTGGGACCGACACGGATGGATTACGCCGCTGTGGCGGCGCGGCTGAGCTACTTTGCGGAGAGTTTGAGCCGTATGTTTGGTAAAAAACAGCTACCGGAGGATACAACGGAATGAGCGAAAACGATAAGAAGAAGAGCAAAAAGGGCGTTGACAACAGCATGGAAAGCCCGGAAAGAAATGAGAAAGCCGTTGACAACAGCGCGGAAAAAGAGACTGTAGACGAAAAAACGAAAACAGAAGCAAAACAGAGCGCTGAAACGACAAGCGAGGAGACGTACACCGTCACCAAGGCGCAGATGCAGCAGATGGAGGAGCTGGCCAAGACCCTTTCGGAGGCCAACGACAAGTACCTCCGTCTGGCGGCGGAATACGACAACTACCGCAAGCGGACGGCCCGGGAAAAGGAGCACATCTACAACGACGCCAAGATCGACACCATCAAGCCGGTGCTGGCGGTGCTGGATAACCTGGAGCGGGGCGTCAGCCAGTTCGAGGAGGGCGACGCCCACCGGCAGGGACTGGAGCTGATCTGCAAGCAGTTCGGCGATGTGCTGAGCAAGCTGGGCGTCAGCGAGATACCGGCGCTGGGCGAGAAGTTCGACCCGGAGAAGCACAACGCCGTGATGCATGTGGAGGACGAGACCGCGGAGGAGAACACCGTGGTGGAGGTATTCCAGAAGGGCTACGCACTGGGCGAGAAGATACTGCGGTTCGCCATGGTGAAGGTGGCCAACTGAGACAGGAGGAAAGACTATGGAAGGCAAGAAGCTGTATAAGAGCGCTGTGGACAAGAAGATCGCCGGTGTCTGCGGCGGCATCGCGGAGTATTTCAACGTGGACTCCACGCTGATCCGGCTGGCGTGGGTGGTGTTCTGCCTGCTGGGCGGCAGCGGCGTGCTGGCGTATATCCTGGCCGCGCTGATCATCCCGGATCAGCCGGTGTAAGGCAATACCAGCAACGATCAAATACAAGAAGTAATAAATATTTATCTATATACAGGAGGCAATCATTATGTCTAAAGTTATCGGTATCGACCTTGGTACGACCAATTCCTGCGTAGCCGTGATGGAAGGCGGCGAGGCAGTCGTTATCCCCAACGCGGAGGGCAACCGCACCACCCCGTCCGTGGTGGCTTTCAGCAAGACCGGCGAGCGCATGGTGGGCCAGGTGGCAAAGCGCCAGGCCATCACCAACCCGGACCGCACCATCTCCTCCATCAAGCGTGAGATGGGCACCGATCACCGCGTGACCATCGACGGCAAGAGCTACACCCCCCAGGAGATCAGCGCCATGATCCTGCAGAAGCTGAAGAGCGACGCAGAGGCGTATCTGGGCCAGACCGTCAGCGAGGCGGTCATCACCGTGCCCGCGTACTTTACCGACAGCCAGCGTCAGGCCACCAAGGACGCCGGTAAGATCGCCGGCCTGGACGTGAAGCGCATCATCAATGAGCCCACCGCCGCGGCACTGGCCTATGGCGTGGACAAGGAGCAGGCACAGAAGATCATGGTGTACGACCTGGGCGGCGGCACCTTCGATGTGTCCATCCTGGAGATCGACGACGGCGTGATCGAGGTGCTGGCCACCGCCGGCAACAACCGGCTGGGCGGCGACGACTTCGACCAGTGCATCATGAAGTATCTGGTGTCCGAGTTCAAGCGCAGCGACGGCATCGACCTCAGCGGCGACAAGGTGGCCATGCAGCGCCTGAAGGAGGCCGCCGAGAAGGCCAAGATCGAGCTGTCCGGCGTGACCACCAGCAACATCAACCTGCCCTATATCACCGCCGACGCCACCGGCCCCAAGCACCTGGACGTCACGTTGACCCGGGCCAAGTTCAACGAGCTGACCGGCCACCTGGTGGAGGCCACCATGGGCCCCGTGCGTCAGGCTATGTCCGACGCGGGTCTGAAGCCCTCCGACCTGGCCAAGGTGCTGATGGTGGGCGGCTCCAGCCGTATCCCCGCCGTGGTGGAGGCCGTGAAGAACTTCACCGGCAGCGAGCCCTTCAAGGGCATCAACCCCGATGAGTGCGTGGCCATGGGCGCGGCATTGCAGGCCGGTGTGCTGACCGGCGACGTCAAGGGCCTGCTGCTGCTGGACGTGACCCCCCTGTCCCTGGGCATCGAGACCATGGGCGGCGTGTGCACCCGCCTGATCGAGCGCAACACCACCATCCCCGTGAAGAAGAGCCAGATCTTCTCCACCGCCGCCGACAACCAGACCTCCGTGGAGGTCAACGTGCTGCAGGGCGAGCGCGAGATGGCCGCCGCCAACAAGAGCCTGGGCCGCTTCCACCTGGATGGCATCGCCCCGGCACGCCGCGGCGTGCCCCAGATCGAGGTGACCTTCGACATCGACGCCAACGGCATCGTCAATGTGTCCGCCAAGGATCTGGGCACCGGCAACGCGCAGCACATCACCATCACGTCCTCCTCCAACATGAGCAAGGACGACATTGAGAAGGCCGTCAAGGAGGCCGAGCAGTATGCCGCCGAGGACGCCAAGATCAAGGAGAAGGTGGAGGTCCGCAACCAGGCCGACCAGATGGTCTATCAGGCCGAAAAGACCCTGAACGAGGTGGGCGACAAGGTGCCCGAGAGCGAGAAGGAGCCCATCAAGGCCGGCGTGGAGAAGCTGAAGGAGACGCTGAAGGGCGAGGACACCGACGCCATCAAGGCGGCCACCGAGGAGCTGACCCAGCTGTTCTACAAGATGAGCGAGAAGCTGTATCAGCAGCAGGCGCCCCAGGGCGACCCCAACATGGGCGGTCAGCCCGGCGGCGACGCGGGCAACGGTGGCCAGCAGTACTACGACGCCGATTACAAGGTAGTCGATGACGACGACCAGAACAAGTAAGGCAATATATCCCGCAATAAGGGGCAGGAATTACCTGTCCCTTGTTGTGGTGTTTAGTGAAAAGCGCGCCTCTTGCGCCCTGCCATCGTCAGACCTTCTCGACGTACACGCGGTACGCCGTCGGCGGGCTGCCATCGGCAGGACGCAAGATCCATCGCTTTTCCAACGGAGCCTTCGACCGAGCGGCTCCGCAGGCGAAAAGACTGGCAATAGGAGATATATCCCATGGCACAGGAAAAACGAGATTATTATGAGGTCCTGGGCGTCAGCAAGGGCGCCAGCGAGGACGAGATCAAAAAGGCATATAAAAAGCTGGCCCGGAAGTACCACCCGGACATGAACCCCGGCGACAAGGAGGCCGAGGAGAAGTTCAAGGAGGTCAACGAGGCCAACGAGGTGCTGTCCGACCCGGAGAAGAAGGCCCGGTACGACCAGTTCGGCTTCGCGGGCGTGGACCCCAGCTACGGTGCAGGGGCAGGCGGCGCGGGCTACGGCGCGGGCGGCTTCGACTTCGGCGATCTGGGCGACATTTTCGGCAGCTTCTTCGGCGGCGGGTTCGGCGGCGGACAGCGGCGGAATCCCAACGCGCCCCAGCGGGGCGAGAGCATCCGGGCCAGCGTGTCGGTGACCTTCAAGGAGGCGGCCTTCGGCTGCGAGAAGGACGTGACCGTGGAGCGCAGCGAGCAGTGCGGCACCTGTAAGGGCAGCGGCTGCCAGCCGGGCACCACGCCGGAGATCTGCCCGGACTGCCACGGCAGCGGACAGGTGCAGGTGCAGCAGCGGACGCCCATGGGCGTATTCGCCACCAGCCGGCCCTGCCAGAGGTGCCGCGGCACGGGGCGCATCATCCACCAGCCCTGCACCGACTGCGGCGGGCAGGGGCGCGTGCGCAAGCGCAAGACCATCAAGGTCACCATCCCCGCCGGTATCGACCACGGGCAGACCATCTCCCTGCGGGGACAGGGCAACGCCGGCAAGAACGGCGGCAGCGCCGGTGACCTGCTGATCACCGTGATGGTGCAGCCGGACGAGACGTTCCGCCGGGAGGGCGTGGACGTGTTCTGCGAGGCGCCTATCACCTTCGCGCAGGCGGTGCTGGGCGCGACGCTGGAGATCCCCACCATCGACGGCAAGGTGAAGTACGACCTGCCGGAGGGCACCCAGACGGGCACGGTGTTCCGGCTGCGGGGCAAGGGCATCCCGGTGCTGAACGGACGCGGGCGCGGCGACCAGTATGTCACCGTAAACGTGGAGACGCCCCGGAACCTGACCAAGGAGCAGAAGGAGGCCCTGCGGAAATTCAGCGACATGCTGGGCGAGAGCAACTACGAGAAGCGCAAGAGCTTTTTCAAGAAGAAATGAGCAGGTGAAGGATGTATCTGGCGGACTATCACACCCACTCGGCCACGTCGCCGGACGGACAGCTGACGGTGAGTCAGCTGGCGGAGGCGGCGGTGCAGGCGGGACTGGATGAAATCTGCGTCACCGACCATGTGGACACGGTGCTCTGGGGCGACCATCGGCCAAGGGAGAGCTTCGACTGGTCCCGGCTGCTGCGGGAGCTGCCGGAGGCGCGGGAGAGATATGCCGGGCGGCTGGTGATCCGGCTGGGCGCGGAGCTGGGCGAGGCGCCCATGGGCTTTGAACGGGCGGAGAGGCTGCTGGCGGAGGCGCCGGGGCTGGACTTCGTCATCGGCTCCGTGCACATGGCGGGAGAAAAATTTCAGCATTTTGATCTGTATTACATTGAAAAAAACAGCGAAACGTATTATCATAGGGTCATAGACAGCTATCTGGAGGATGTACTGCGGCTGGCCAGGTGGGGAAAATTCAGCGTGCTGGGCCACCTGACGCTGCCGCTGCGGTACATGAACGAGAATCTGGGCGAGCGGATGACCTTCGAGCAGCACTACGACCAGTGCCGGGAGATCTTCCGGGCGCTGATCCAGAGCGGGTGCGGCATCGAGTGCAACACCAACCGGGGCAACACCCCCCTGCCGGACGCGCCGCTGCTGCGGATGTATCGGGAGCTGGGCGGCGAGATCATCACCGTGGGCTCTGACGCGCACTCCGCCGAGTATGTGGGCTGCCATGTACGGGAGGGACAGGAGCTGCTGCGGCAGTGCGGATTCCGGTATTTCACCACCTTCGAGGACGGAAAGCCCGCCTTCCGGAAGCTGTAATATCGAAAAGGAGAACACGACCATGAAAATTGCCATCGCCTGCGACCACGGCGGCTACCTGCTGAAGCAGGACATCCTCATCTGGCTGGAGGAGAACGGTATCGACTACGAGGACTTCGGATGCTACTCCACCGAGAGCGTGGACTATCCCGTGTTCGCCGAGAAGGCCGCCCGGGCGGTGGCTGACGGGACGTGCGAGAAGGGGATCGTCATCTGCACCACGGGCATCGGCGTCAGCATCGCCGCCAACAAGGTGAAGGGTATCCGCTGCGCGCTGTGCACCGACAGTTTGCAGGCGGAGATGACCCGGCGGCACAACGACGCCAACATGATCGCGCTGGGCGCGGGTATCACCGGCGGCAATCTGGCCAAGCGGATGGTGGAGATCTTCCTGAACACGGAGTTCGAGGGCGGACGCCACGCGCGGCGCGTGGCGCTGGTGGATGCCATCCAGTAAGCGCGTCGGGACAAGGTAAACGGGACTTTGTGAGGTAACGTCTATGGCGACAAAGGGCTACAACAGCTACCGCGGACGGACGTCCGGAGGAAAGATCGCGCTGATCGTAGTGCTGGCACTGGTGCTGGTGGGCGCGGTGGCCTATCTGGCATTGCAGGACTATGTGGTGTACGACGAGGCGGGCAACGCCAGGATCGAGCTGCCGTTCTTCCACAAAAAGAGCGAGGACCAGGGGGACGGTGCCCCCGGCGGCGACGCCCAGCGGGACGACATCGTGGACACCGTGGCGCCGGAGCACCCCCACGTGGAGGTGGCGGCGCTGCACGGCACGCGGCTGCCGGACGACTGCCTGTGGTGGGGCGCGGACTACATCATGAATACGCTGGCACCGGAGGATCTGGTGCTGGCGGTGAAGCGCAGCACGGGCGGCATCACCTACGCCACCGGCGTGGAGACGCCCCGGGGCGTGGTGGTGGAGACCGGGCGGCCCATCGAGTGCCTGAACACGCTGCTGCAAAGCGGGCGGTACACCGTGGGACACCTGGCGTGCTTCCTGGACAGCGCCTACGCCCGGGCGCTACCGGAGACGGCGCTGGTCCGGGAGGACGGGCAGCTGTGGTACGACGGACAGGGGCAGGCGTGGCTTGACCCCACCAACGCGCAGGTGCTGCAGTACATCACGGCGCTGGTAAAGGAGTGCGGCGAGCTGGGCTTTAAGGAGGTACTGCTGGACTGGTTCTGCTATCCGGCGGACACCACGGGTGCGGCCAATATCGCGCCGGACAAGGCCCAGGCGCTGGCGGACTTCGCGGAAAAGCTGCGCGCGGCGCTGCCGGAGGGCGTGGCTCTGTCGGTGGTGGTGCGGGACACGGAGAGCCTGAGCATCACGCAGCAGGCGGAGCTGTTTGACCGGCTGTATGTGCCGGCGGACGGCGACCTGGCGGCGGTAAAGGCGGCGCTGCCCGCGGGCTACGACCCGGAGACCCGGGTGGTGGCCATGACGGCGGAGGCAGCGCAGAGCGGAAGCTATATGGTCGTACAGTGAAGAAAAAGCCCGGCAGGACGGCGGAAGCCGTCCTGCCGGGTTTTTTGTGGGGGGAGCGCAGAGGGGCTTCGGTGAGTCCGTAGGGGCCGGCGTCCTCGACGGCCCATCCCGAATGATGCCACCGGCCCATTGCTCAACGCTGTCGGTCCAAAGGACTGTGCCCCGTTCTCTTTCCGCTACCGCTTCGCTGCCGCTGCCCCGTGCCACTGTCCGGCCTTGTTGTTCTACCGTTTCGGGCGAACCCCTCAAGGGGAAGGCTTTTGGGTGCGTGCGGCAGCAATAGTGCGAACTGCTCAAGGGGAAGGCAAAGGGGATCCCGCGACTGCGGGGGCCAGAGGGGACGAAAAGAAAACGGGAAGCACTGGGTGAGTGCTTCCCGTTTGGGGGTGCTTGAGCTGCGTTATTCCTGGGGGACGTCGGACTGGGGGGCGGTGCAGTGGGGGCAGACGCCGTTTTCCAGCTTGGCGCCGCACTGGCCGCAGAAGTTGGCGCTCTGGGCAGGGGCGGCGCTCTGCGCTGCCTGCGCTGCCTTGGCAGCCTTGCGCTGGCGGGCGGCCTCGCGCAGCTCCTCCACGGCGGAGCCGTTGAACACGTCGCCCTCGTCCTTGCCGGTCTGGTCGGCCAGCTTGCGGTTGATGGAGATCACGTTTTTCAGCAGCAGGATGGCCATCATCATCAGCTCATAGCTGAGGCGGATCACGATGGGGCCGAGAATGATGATCAGCAGGCCGATGCCGCCCATCCAGACGCGCTCGCCGGTCCAGTAGTTGTACTCGGTGCGGAACAGCATCAGCACGCCGAAGAGGATGGTGGCGGCGGTGGTGAAGATGTACAGCGCCTGGAGGATCTTCTCCACCATCAGATACTTGAAGTTGCAGGTATCGTGGAGGAATTTGCCGAAGGCGCCCAGCTGCGGCCGCTTCTTCTCCGGAACGATGAAGATGAAGGCCAGAACGGTGGCCGCCAGCGCCAGCACGGCGGCGATGATGAGCATGGTACCCTGATTCATAGAGTCTCTCTCCTTTTCTATGTATGGATGATTTTACTATACCGGGAAACGCGGGGCGTGTCAAGACGGCGGGGGCAAACGGCGGGGCCGAAAGGGGCAGAAAAATACCCGGCGGGAGCCGGGTATTTTTGTGGGAACAGACTTACTTGTTGTCGTCGGGACGGGGACGGCGGTACTCCTGGGCCTTCTCCTCGCCCTTCAGGACGCGCAGGGCACCCTGGGCCAGGGCCAGCAGCTCATCTTCACCGGGATAGACGGTGATGGGAGCGATCCAGCCGACCATCTCGGAGATGGCGTCCACGGTCTCCTTGCCGTAGGCGATGCCGCCGGTGAGGATGATCTGGTCCACCTTGCCGTGCATGACGGCGGCCATGGAGCCGATCTCCTTGCCGATCTGGTAGTGGAAGGCATCCACCACGCCGGCGATCTTCTTATCGTGCTCGGCCTGCGCCAGCAGATAGCGCATATCGTTGGAGCCGGTGTAGGCCACCAGACCGCCGCGGCCGGAGAGCATGCGGTGCA
>ERZ827156.4623-NODE-4623-length-11044-cov-3.900446_pt1 | contig 11044 bp, 9 predicted proteins | sample MGYA00519919_ERZ827156 | MGnify/ENA primary metagenome ERZ827156 (study PRJEB31778, sample SAMEA3449269) | human gut metagenome | biome: human gut; feature: human-associated habitat; material: faeces | place: United Kingdom | collected 2010/2012 ... | reverse complement strand
TCATCTATGATGAGATGCGAAAAAAACTGGCACAATTCAGAAAACTCAGACAGTGTAAAGGAAATCGCATTAACCCTGAATTGACTGCGTTGAGCATCCAACTCACGCAAGCCGAAAGTGAGATCGCCGCCTTGATGGAGCGTTTGTCTGCTGCAGACGATACCATGTTCCGCTATATCAGCGGACGCATCAAGGAGCTGGACGGGAAAAAGCAAGAGCTGATGAAACGCATCTCTGAACTGAAGCTGCACAAGGAGGCAGACTACACGGAGATCAGCAATCATCTGACCATGTGGGATGAACTGAGCTTTGACGATAAGCGACAGACGGTAGATCAGCTCATCCGTGTCATCTATGCGACCAGCGATTCCATCAAAATCGAATGGCGCATTTGAAGGCTTGTTATTTCCATCTTGTACGCTTCGGCGAGGGGCTGCGGCTTGCCAAGGAAAAGCTCGACGAGAAGAACGTCTACTTCGTCAACCCCAGCTTCGACCGATAAAGGAACGGGAGGGCGTCCCTGCGGACGTCCTCCCGATGTCAGGACTTATGCGCGAGCAGCTCCGCGAGCCGCCTGCGCTTCGTGCGCTGGTCGCCCTCGATGTGGAGCTTGGAATAGATCCGGTTTACATATTGCTTGACGCTTCCCTCGGAGAGAAACAGCTTTTCCGCGATCTCCCGGTTCGTCAGCCGCTGTGCCATCAGGCCGACCAGCGCATATTCCCGCTCCGTCAGCGCGGCGAACGCTGCGGGGCGGACCGTCCCGCTCTGCCGCCGCTCCCCTGCCTCGCCCAGCGCGAGCACCCGCGCCGTGAGCGCGGTCTGCGTGCCTGCGGCAAGCAGCGGCTTGAGATAGCGGTAGTTCTCCGCAAACGGCATCACGATACCGTCCGGCGCGGCGTCGGCAAGCGCCTGCGCCAGCAGCGTCTCGGCTTCCCTGCGCTTGCCCAGCCGCTCATAGGCCGACGCGGTCTGAAGGCGAACGTGCAGCGCGACGAGCGCATAGTGCATCCCCTCGCACAGGGCGAGCAGACCTTCGCTGCGGCCGATCACCTTGGCGTAAGCGCCCTGGGCAAGATACACCTGATTTTCGATCATCTCGATCATCGGCCGGCCCGGCGCGAGGATGCTGACCGAGGCGAGGCGGTGCTCGGCAAAGACCTCCGGAATTTGTTCCATCTCGCCCCGCAGAGCGTGGCAGTAGGCGCTGACGGCGTTCCAGAGGTTGAGCCACGAGGCGTTGTGGTGCCGCAGCAGTTCCGTGCGGCGCTCGGCAAAGCTGCGGTGCGGCCCGACCTCCGCGTACCGGGAGAGGCGCTGCGCGAGGAAGTCGCAGCAGAGCGCCATATTCTCCTGCCCGTTGCCCTCGATCTGCGCGTAGGCGCTCTCCAGCGCGATGTGCGCGTCGGTGAAGCGTCCCTGCACAAAGGCGGCCTCGGCGCGCATGATGGTCTCCGCGCCCTGACCGTGACCGTTGGTGATCTTATAGTAGTGCGGCATACATTCGGCCATCTCGGCAAGCTCGCCCGCAAGCTCGCCCGGGGCGCGGTAGAACATCATCAGCACGGACGGCGAGCCGAAGGTCCAGCCGCCGCTCGAGCGGATGCTGATGGCGGGACGGGACATCTGCGCGCTGGCACTGCGGTGCAGACGGCTCATGGCGCTGATGTCGTTATAGCAGAGAAAGCTCATGATAAGGTCGCATTCGCCCAGCAGGTTGCCGCGCTCCTCCGCGGGCAGCTCGGGATGCTCCTCCAGTGCGGCGAGCAGGAGCGCCTTGAGCTCCAGCATTTTCGGGATATTGCGCCAGTTGAACATACTGCGCATCAGCACCAGAAGCGCGAACGGGTGCGCCTTCAGAGCATCGGCGGGACATTCGTCGAGAGCGGCCGGCACCTCCGACGGGGGCAGCGACGCGAGCAGGATGCCCGCATCCTCCTGCACCACGCGCAGCAGCGCGTCGTAGTCCCCGCAGCGCCGGTAGGCCGCCATGGCGTGAAGATACTGCCCTCGCCCCTCGTACCATGCGCCGTAGCGCTCCCGGCAGCGCCGCTGCGTCTCCGCGTCCAGCATCCGGAAGGTGCGCTCCGCACATTCCTTCATCATGTGATGGAAGCGGTAGGTCACGCCGTCCGGCAGACGCTTGACAAAGGCGTTCTGCGCGGTCAGCACGGCGAGCAGCTCCTCCGCGTCGGCGTCCCCGGTGACAAAGCGCGCCATTTCCGCGGTAAATTCGTCGGCAAGACCCATCACCGCGAGAAATTCCTGCTGCCGCTGCGGCAGAGGCTCGATCATGGCGGCGGTGAACATGGTGAAAATATCGGAATCGCGTTCGGGCAGCGTCCCATGCTCCGAGAGCGTCCGCAGGTTCAGGTAGACGGCGGAGAACCAGCCCTCGCTGGAGTAGAGCAGCGATTCCGCCTGCGCGTCGGAAAGCTCCGTGCCGCAGCGGTGCGCGTAAACGGCCAGCTCCGTATGGTTCAGCCGCAGCTGCTCTGTGCCGAGCCGGTAGACCCTCGCCCCCAGCCGGACGATCTCTGCGGCGGGCAGAAAGCGGTCGCGGCTGGCGATGATCAGGTGGACGTTGGCGGGCAGGCGGCCCGCAAGCATACAGAGAAAGGCGGTCACGCGTTGGTCTGTGAGCAGGTGAAAGTCGTCGATGAACAGATAGCAGGGCGTTTCCCCCGCCAGCTCATGGCAGAGATCGTCCGCCAGCAGCCCGCCGCCGGCGGCATCCGTGGGACAGGCATACTCCCGCAGCAGGTCGATGCCCGCGCGGGCAAAGGCGTCCTGCGCGCTCCGCCAGAAGATCGCAAGATTGTCGGAATACACGCTGATGCGGACGACGCGCAGCGGCCCGGCCTTTGCGCGCTCCTCCAGATACCAGTTCACCGCGGTGGTCTTTCCGTAGCCCATCGGGGCGACCACGGTGGTCAGCGCGCAGCGGGAGATCGGCCGCAGGCTCTCCTGCAGCCGCTCGGATATGTAGATGGTGTTCAGCTTCCACTTTGGCTTCGGCATGGCGCTTCCTCCGTGCGGCGATGTGCTCTGAGCATATTTTATACGAAAACCGGCCCGCTCGCAAGCGGCAAAAAGAAAAGAGGAATGCGCGGCATCCCTCTTTTTTTCTCTGCTGTTTTATGCGTTGATGGCCTCGTCATAGACGGCGGTGGCGGTAGGATAACTCGCCAGGAGCTTATCGCGGAAGGTGTTGACCAGCTCCTCGTTTCCGTACACGGAAAATACGCTCTGCCCGACCGTGACGATGACCAGCTTATCCGGGAAGCCGCACATCCAGTGCTTGGCCTGAATGGTCGTGCGCAGGTCGTCCGCGAGCCTGGCGACGTTGTTCGCGTCGGCGACATGGAACGCGCCGCAGGTGAAGGTGTTCAGATTCATCATGTGAACGAGCGAGGCGGCGCTGTCGATGAGCGAAGCGTCGTCCGCCGGGAAGGTGAGCAGATAGCTGAGGCTGTCGGCATTGCTCACGTCGAAGCTGCCGGGCGCGCCGTCTACGGCGTGCTCGGAATCCCCTCCGGCGGCAGGGAACTTTTCTTCATCGCTGTATGTATTCCAGATCGCGTTGAGGATCGTCAGCGCGTCGTCGACAGCCGCGGCGGGCTTGTCCTCTGCCGGGGTCTCGGGCTTGGGCGTCTCGGTCGGCGGCTCTGCGCTCGTTCCCTCCGCAGGCTTTTCAGCCGGCTTGGGCTCGGGCTTCTGCTCGGGCTGCTTGGCAGGCTCCTTTTCCGGTTCCCCGGCAGGCTCCTGCTTGGGCTTGCTGTTGTCAGCCGGCTGCGTCTGCTCCGGCTTGCTGTCCGCCGGCTCCTGCTCTGCCGGCTGCGTCTGCTCGGGCTGCTCCGGCTCGTCGGGCGTCCCGGTCGTTCCGCCGGACTGCTCCTCTCCGCCGCCCTGCTCCTGCGAAGGCGTGTTGTCATCGTCGGTCGGCGCGGCGTCCTTGCTGCCGCAGGCGGCGAGAGACAGCAGCATCGTGAGGATGAGAATGAGGGAAAGCGTTCGTTTCATGCGAATGGTTCTCCTTGATAGATCGTTCTTTTGACCGCGTGCCGCGGCCCTGCATGAATAGACGAAGGAAAGCAGAAAAAGTTCCGGATTTTTCGATGTTTTTTTTCGGGCGCGTTTTGCTCAGCCCACGCGCAGCTCGTAGTTGACGATATCGAGGTAGCGGCCGAATTTCAGCCCCACCTCATGCAGGGTGCCAGAGTAGGTGAAGCCGAATTTCTCATGCAGGCGGACGCTGGCCGCGTTGCCGCCCGCGATGACGGAAACGACCGTGTGCGTGCCCGCGTCCTCGCGCGCCAGACGGAGAACGGCCTCCATCAACGCGCTCGCAATGCCGCGGCCGCGGCTCTCGGGCGCGACGTAAACGGAAAGCTCAACGGTTTGCAGATAGGCGTCGAAGTCGCGGTAGGGCGAGAGCGAGGCGTAGCCGAGGACCTTACCGTCCTCCTCCGCCACGAGCAGCGGATGGTTGCCGGTGTTGTGCGCGGCGAACCACGCCTCCCCCGCCGCGCCCGCGCGGGGCTCTACGTCGAAGGTCGCCGTGCCGTTTTTCACCTCGTAGTTGTAAATGTCGAGCATCGCGGAAAGATCGCGGCGCTCTGCCGTGCGAATGTTCATCAAATGCTCTCCTTTTCAGGAAAACAGGCCGAGCTGTCCGCCGCTTTCGCCGTTTTCCGGATCATCTTCGGCCTTGCCGCCGAGCAGCGCCAGAAATTCGTCCTCCGTGAGCACCGGAACGCCCAGCTCCTGCGCCTTGCGCAGCTTGCTTCCGGCAGCCTCTCCGGCGACCACATAGCTCGTCTTTTTGGAGACGGAGCCGGCGGCCTTGCCGCCGTGGTCGGCGATGAGCGCCTCGGCCTCGTCGCGCGTGAAGCGCGTGAGCGAGCCGGTGAGCACAAAGGTCTTGCCCGCAAAGCGCAGGTCCTGCGGGGCTTCCGTGCTGGTCATGTTGACGCCTGCGTTTTTCAGGCTTTCGATGAGGTCGCGGGACTGCCCGTCCGCGAACCAGCGCTGTAGGAACTGCGCGGTGATCTCGCCGATGTCATCCACGGCGGTCAGCTCCTCGACCGTGGCGTTCATCAGCGCGTCCATCGAGCCGAAGCGCTGCGCGAGCACACGCGCGGCCTTTGTGCCGATCTGGCGGATGCCGAGGGCGCAGAGCAGCTTGGAAAGATCGTTCTGCTTGGAGCGATCAATGGCGGCGACGGCGTTCTGCGCGCTCTTGAGGCCCATGCGGTCGAGCTGCGCAAGCGTTTGCACGTCGAGACTGTAAAGGTCGGACGCCTTGCGGACAAGCCCGGCGTTCACCAGCTGCTCGAGCAGCGCGGGACCCACGCCGTCAATGTCCATCGCCTCGCGCGAGGTGAAGTGTGTGAGGTTGCGCAGCAGCTGCGCGGGACACTCCGCGCCCGTGCAGCGCGTGGCGCTCTCGCCCTCGGCGCGGTAGACCGGCGCGCCGCAGACCGGACAGCGGTCCGGCAGACGGTAGGGCTGCGTGCCGTCGGGACGCTTGTCCTTCAGCACGCGCACGACCTCGGGAATGATCTCGCCCGCCTTGCGCACCACGATGGCGTCGCCGACGCGGATGTCCTTCTCGTCGATGAAGTCCTGGTTGTGGAGCGTCGCGTTCGTGACGGTCGTTCCGGCCAGATGCACCGGCTCAAAGACCGCCTTCGGCGTCAGCACGCCCGTGCGCCCCACCTGCACGACGATGTCCGTCACGCGGGTCTCCTTCTCCTCGGGAGGGTACTTGTAGGCGATGGCCCAGCGCGGCACCTTGCTCGTTGAGCCGAGAATTTCTCGGTCTGTAAGGCTATTCAGCTTTACAACTGCGCCGTCCATATCGTAGGGCAGCTCCGCGCGCTCCTCGCCGAGACGGCGGATCTCCGCGAGCGCGTCCTGCACGTTGTCGACCACCTTGTTGCCGATGACCTTGAATTTCTGCGTGCGCAGATAAGCAAGCGTCTCGGCGTGGGTCGTGAAGGTCCGTCCCTCGGCGAGCTGGAGGTTGAAAACGGCAATATCCAGCCGGCGCTTCGCCGCGATTCTCGGGTCAAGCTGGCGCAGCGAGCCGGCGGCGGCGTTGCGGGGATTGGCAAAGGTCTGCTCCCCGTTCTCCTCGCGCTCGGCGTTGAGCGCGGCAAAGACCTTCTTCGCCATGTAGACCTCGCCGCGCACGATGAGGCGCGGCAGCTTCTCCGGCAGCACCATGGGAATGGACTGGATCGTGCGCAGATTCTCCGTCACGTCCTCGCCCACGCGCCCATCGCCGCGCGTGGCGCCGCGGACGAACACGCCGTCGCGGTACTCGAGCGCGACGGACAGACCGTCCACCTTCGGCTCCACGCTGTATTCGACGTGCTCGAGCTGCTCACGCACCTTCTCGTCGAAGTCCACGACCTCGGCGTCGGAGAAGGAGTCCTGCAGGCTCTCGAGCGGGACGGCGTGCGTCACCGGCTCGAACTTCGTCAGCGCCATGCCGCCCACGCGCTGCGTGGGCGAGTCCGGCGTGATCTCCTCGGGGTGCTCCTTCTCCAGATTGGCCAGCTCGCGCTGGAGCATATCGTATTCATAGTCGCTGATGCTCGGCTCGTCGAGCACATAGTAGCGGTACGAGTGTGCGTTGAGCGTGTCGCGCAGCTCCTTTATGCGTTCCTTGTAGTCCATGGCGTTCTCCCCTTTTATCCGGCGTTGTTCATAATGAAGTCCTCGGCGGTGGAGGACATATCCTCGCGTGTGTCGAAGTAGGTGTAGGTATCCGGCACGGAGCCGACGATGACCGTCTCGGCGACGGCGCAGCGGTTGGTGACCTTGGTGACGGTCGAAAAGCCCGGCAGCAGGACGCTCACATACACGTCCACCACCAGCCGGATCTCGTGACGCGTCTGGTTGATGCCCGCGGAGGCGAAGGCATTCTCAAAGTGCGCCGAGGACGAGCCGACCGACTGCATTTTGATGTGCAGGAGCGGCCCGCGGCCCGCGAGCAGCGGCGAACCGGTCAGACTCCCGAGCGGGATGGCCAGCTCGCGCGTGGAGACCTCCGAGAGCCTTTGCAGCACGTCCGCGAGCACGGCGGACTGCAATCGGTTGAACTCCGCCATGTTGCTCTTGACCGCCGTGATGTGTCCCTCGTTGTCCTTTTCCAGCGAGATCAGGCGGTCGTAGTCCACACCGGCGTCGTAGAGTGTTTCGTTCACCGAGGTGTTCACGACGCGCGTGACGGCGTTCGAGACGCGCGCGGTGGCAAGACTCGTGAGAATGGGCCGAAGCTGCGTCATCGCGGTGACGGCGAGCGCGATGAGCGCGGCGCAGACAAGGAAAAGCAGCAGCCGGCGTTTCTCCCGCCCCGTCATGCCGCGGCGCATATAGCGGCGCATGGGCGTTCCCCCTTTCGGGAGAATCTATGCGCCCACGGCTTTTCCCTATTCGCCGAGCTTTTTCACCATTTCCTTGTAGGCCCTGCCGCGCTCCATAAAGTTCGCGTAGCAGTCGAAGGCGGCGCAGGCGGGCGAGAGTGTCACCACATCGCCGCTCTCGGCGCAGAAGTAGGCGGCGTCCACCGCCTCTCGCAGGTCCTTGCAGCGGAGGATCCGCGGCCGCTCGGCCGCGGTCTCATAGGCTTCGCTCTCCACCACCGCGCGCTCGATGGCGTCGGCGGTCGCGCCGCAGAGGATGAGCGTCTTGACGTGCTCGACCACCTCGGGCGCAAGGGGTGCAAAGGGAATGTGCTTGTCATACCCGCCCGCGATCAGCACGACCTTGTGCGGGAAGGCGCGCAGCCCTGCGATGGTGCGCGTGGGACTGGTGGCGATGGAATCGTTGTAATAGCGGACGCCGTGCAGCTCGCGCACGAACTCGATGCGGTGCTCCACACCGGCAAACTCCCGTGCGACGCGGCGGACGGTCTCATCGCGCACAAGTCCGTCCACGGCAAGGAGCGCCGCCATATAGTTTTCCACATTGTGCCAGCCGGGAAGGCGGATGTCCGCCAGCGGCAGGACCTCGCGCTCCCCTGCCGCATCGCGCAGCCAGATCGCGCCGCCGCGCACGAACGCGCCGTCGGCGACCTCCTCCTGCCGCGAGAACAGACGCGCACGTCCGACCGCCTTGCCGCTCAGATCGCGCGTGATGGCGTTGTCGGCGTTGAAGATGGCGGTGTCCCGCGCGCTCTGGTGCAGGTAAATATTTTCCTTGGACGCGATGTACTCCGCCATGTCGCGGTGCACGTCCAGATGGTTCGGGGCGAGGTTCGTCAGCACCGCGACCTGCGGCGAGTACGGCATATCCATCAGCTGGAACGACGAAAGCTCCAGCACCGCAAGATCGTCCGGCGTCATCTGCTCCGCGTCCGCGAGCAGCGGACGGCCGATGTTGCCGCCGAGCCACACGCGCCGCCCCTCGGCCTTGAGCAGCTCGGCAATGACGCTCGCGGTGGTGGTCTTGCCGTCGCTGCCGGTCACGCCGATGATCGGACACGGACAGACGGCGAAGAACGCCTCCATCTCGCTCGTGATGACCGCGCCGTGCGCCTTCGCCTCCAGCAGCTCCGGCACGTCGGGCCGCATCCCGGGCGTGCGGAAGACGACGTCCGCGTCCAGATCGCGCAGATAACCCTCGCCGAGGTGCAGCACCGCGCCGAGCGCCTCATAGTGCGCCGCCGCGCCGCCGAGCGCCGCGCGCTCCTTCCTGTCGCAGGCGATGACCTTCACACCGTTCCGCGCCAGCAGCTCCACGAGCGGACGGTTGCTCACGCCGAGGCCGATGACCGCGGCGGTCTTTCCCTTCATGCCTTGCAGATATTCGTGCAGCGTCATACACAAATACTCCCCTCTGAACATTCGCAATATAAGAAATTATACCGCGCCCGCCGTATTTTATCAACGATTTCCCTGCACAAATTTTTGTTTCTTGACTTTGCCCGCTTCGTCCTTTACAATAAGGAGCGCGAGTAAGACAGGCGGTCGCGCGGCAAAGCCGAAAGGCTTGCTGTGAGGAAAGTCCGGGCTCCACAGGGCAAGGATAACGGGTAACGCCCGCCCAGAGCGATCTGAGGAAAAGTGCAACAGAAATAGACTACCCATAGCAATATGGGAAAAGGTGGAAAGGTGCGGTAAGAGCGCACCCGTCGGCTCGAGAGTGTCCGACGCTGTAAACTCTATCCGGAGCAACACCGGTATGGGAGCAGGGGCCCCGCGCCCCAGGGTCGGCCCGACCGCTCCCGGGGTGGCTGGAGCGCCGCGGCAACGCGGCGCGTAGATAGATGACTGCCAGATACAGAACCCGGCTTACAGTCTTGCTCGCACGAAATATGGAAGGGGACGGCACGCTGCCGTCCCCTTCGCCTTGCTCACAGGGTGTAGTCCTTCATCCAGTCGTTTCGCCCCGCGGCGGACGGCGCGGGGGCTTCCGCCTCGCCCCGTGCGCGGGCGTAGCGCTGCGCCGCGCCCTGACTGCGGCGCTCGCGCTGGCGCTCCCACTTCTTTGTGTCACGCTCGATGCTGTTTGCCATGAAGCGGAACGCCATGCGCGTCTGCCCGTCCAGCGCCGGGTAGGAGGCAAGCGCAGTCTCCGGTGAAAGCGGCTGCTTTGCCGTCCGTTCGGCGTAGTCGAACAGCGCCAGGAGCAGCTCGCCGCGCTGCTCCGCACAGAGCGCGGCAAGGCTGGACGCGGCGTCAAAGTAAAGAACAAAGCCTTTTTTCTCGGTCATGTGGTTTTCCTCCTTGCCGGTAAGGGAAAAACCGCGTTCTGATGCCGGTTTTGGTGCAACAAAAGCGGAAAAGCTCTCAGAATTTTCTAAATTTACAAAGGACTCTATGCTTTGAAAGCATGAACAGGATTGCCGTTATAGTGATAGTAACAGGGATAGTAAGAGTAAAAGTTATTGCTATAGTAAGAGTGATGGCGCTTCCGGCGCGGTGCGCCGTGCGGCGCAGAAAAGAAAAAAACAACCCCCGCTGTATATCACAGCAGAGGTTGTTATGCATATCGCAGCTAAAGCCCTGTATATCACAACTGACAAGCTTCAAAACGGCTGAAACCCTTGCTATATAAGGCTTAGTCCTCGGTCTCCCAGTTGTGGTAGGTGTTCTGCACGTCCTCGTTGTCCTCGAGCATATCGAGCAGCTTTTCCATGTTCTTGACGTCCTCCTCGCTCGTGAGCTTGACGTAGGTCTGCGGGACGAGGCTGATGTCGGCGCTGGCAAAGGTGTAGCCCTTGGCTTCGAGCGCGGCGATGACGTCGTTGAAGGCGTCGGGATCGGTGGTGATCTCAAACACGGGACCGTCGGCGGTGAAGTCGGCTGCGCCCGCCTCGAGCGCGTCCATCATGACGGTGTCCTCATCGTAGTCGCCGTCCTCGCTGAGTGTGACCACGTTGCAGCGGTAAGCCGTCTCATCCGGCTGCATGGTCAGTCCCATGCTCATGGCTTCAAGCGGTGAACGCCCCTTGGAATAGATCTTCGGGTCGTAGGAGAGAATTGCGAGGTTTGCCGTGTCGCTCTCGGGCACCATGCCCTCGGGGACGTTGGAGACCGTGCCGCAGAGCGACTTTGCCGCGAGCGTATCCATCATCGGTTTGACGGCGGCTTCCATCGGCGTCTTACCGCCGAGTGCCGCAATGGGGCGATCCGCCATGCCGTCACAGACCAGAACAAAGTATTTCATGAAAAAACTTCCTTTTTAGAAATGCAAAAATTATTCATAATATTATACCATAGAATAAAATTATATACAAGCGTTCGATGCGGAATTTTCCTCCAAAAAAGTCATAAAAATTTTGCAAAAAGGCTTGCAAACGCGTATTTTACATGGTATAATCTATTCGTTGTGTGTATGCACATGATTCAGAACAGTCCTCTGCAATGCTCTGCACGAATGTTCGTAGGATAAGGAGGAGCCGAAGATGGATAAGATTCAGGCTTTTGTAAGTGAGCAGATTAAGGAGAATCCCCCGGTCATTCAGGTCGGCAGCACCGTCAAGGTCCACAACCGGATCAAAGAGGGCGCACGGGAAAGAATCCAGATC
>ERZ827156.4622-NODE-4622-length-11045-cov-5.238944_pt1 | contig 11045 bp, 17 predicted proteins | sample MGYA00519919_ERZ827156 | MGnify/ENA primary metagenome ERZ827156 (study PRJEB31778, sample SAMEA3449269) | human gut metagenome | biome: human gut; feature: human-associated habitat; material: faeces | place: United Kingdom | collected 2010/2012 ... | reverse complement strand
ATAGCCACATCGGTCATATGACCCTTTCCGGTCGCGGCCAATGAGCCGTATAAAACAACAATGTAATTGTCGGCTTCAGAGCCGTACAGACTCCTGAACATCTTGGCCGCATTAGAGGGACCCATGGTGTGGGAGCTGGAGGGTCCGTGGCCAATTCTATGCATCACGCAATCATGACAGAGATACCTAAACAACTCACGAAGAGAGGGCATGCCATCGGAGTCAAACGGCGAGCTATAGTACACGTGGGAGTTTCCCTAGAGCTAGTTACCCAACGACAGTGCATACTTTCTTCGAGATAATCCGAATATGCGATGAAGTGCGCTTCTACACATGACTCTCCCGAATGGCTCAAATCACCATATCGGATTGCGTATTGATTTCGTCTTCCTCTTTGGGGATGCTAGCGTCGATATTCATGTTTAAAATGAGAAAAAGACGGAAGATTCCCCGTTTCTCTGGAAGGCAATTGCTCCAACAAACAACCCAACCATGATGAGCAAATGGTGACAAGGAAGAGTGAAACTTAGATATTGTTGGCCTTCAGTCTTCTCACAGCATCTCCAATGCGGTGCTACGCCTCAAACCACCTCTCGAAGCCCTACCTGAGCGGAGTTGGCCATCTCGATGTTGGGGTTAATCGCCAGCACGTTACGAATATCCTCAAGAGCAGAGCGGTATCTCTCCAGATTCTCGTAGGCGAGTCCACGGCGGAGAAGAGCCTTCACGTTCTTGGGCTATGCCTCACATCTCCACACTGCTCCCACGTCGTGCTCGAGCACCCAGGTCGTGTCGCCCACCACGCTCTCGTAATCTCCCAGCTGCTGGTAGCAGGCAGAGCGGTTGTTGTAGCAGGCAATCAGCGTATCGTTGCACTCACCCTCCGCAACGCTCTCGATAGCCTTCGTGTACTACCAATCATCCTTGCTCTCCGTCGCCTACAGCCTTGATGGCGTCGGGGAACTTGCTGTTCTTGAACAGCTCGTTACCCTCGGCCTTGTAGCGATCCAGAGGGGGCATGCGGTTGATCTCTCTTTCTCTCATCTCCTTGGCCTAGACATGAACATCACGGAGCAGCCTCACCTTCGGCTCAGCAATTCTGAGAAGAGCGAGGAGATTCGGATCATTTGAGTTGTACTTCAGGCCCTGGTTCAGAATGTCCTCGGCCTCCACGAATTCGCTCTACTCGCTTAGACAAGCACACAACCCGGACCAGCTGAATCATGGCGTTGGCAGCTCTGTGGTATCCCTTAAGGAACTCCTTGTTCAGACGGATGCACTCCAGGCCGTCCTTCTTCGCCTCGCGCCACATGCTGAGGCCAGAGTACGCCATAGCACGGTTGGAGTACAGGATGTGGTTGGTGGGGTCAGCCTCAATAGCCTACGAGTGGGCGGTGAGATACACAGGTGCACAACGACCTATAAAGCACTTACTTCAGTGTAACACTTGATGGCCTCCTTATACATCTTCTTGGCATAGAAGGCGTTTCCTTCAGCTTTCTTGGCAGCAGCAACAGATGACATGGTTGGATAGTGGTTAATATGGACAGTAATAGCCCGCTCCAGAAAACTCTCCTTTTTCTAGAATCTTCCAAACCGGATAGAAACCCTACAATCCCTCTCCATCATGCTATTCATGTTGTACACTGCACATTGGACTGTCTTCCGGAACAAGGCACACAATTGGAACTGACGCCTCCAAGGCACATTCGTTCTATTGGAAATGGTGTAGTGAAACGTACTGCATGGATAGCACGTGATGTATTGTCATTAGACTGAAATGATCGGAAAATGGATTGTGTGGAACCACTACACATCTGTAATCACGCTGGTCATCATTTGATCGCAACCAGCTCAATAGGGATCGAATAATGAGGCAAACCATCTCGGCGGATTTGATGCACGGCAGAATACCCAAATGCGGGCATAACAGCGTGCCTCAAATCCGCTAATACGTTGAACAGTTGCTAGTGGATTCTCACATTTCTTTTTTACCCGCCTATCTTTCGATTTGATATTATGGCCGATTGCTCGGAAGTCGCGAAATCCCCAGCTTATAAGAAGATCCTCGATGATAACGATCTGACCAGCTGGTAGCGGATCCTGGGAGGAATCTGAGCGCGTAGGATTGTTTGTGATATCGAGGGCTTTGGAAAGCTCGTGGTGGACTCTTTCGGCGAGGGTGGCTATGATGAGTGCATCAAGCATCTCGACCCCAAGAAGGTAAGATATAGAGGATGAGAATCATGGATAGTGCCAGTTTGCCCTGATTGAGGTAATCGGCGTGGAGAACAAGTCTGCGGTGACCAGCAGACGCGCCAAGTTCGTGTTCATCTCGTGGGTAGGTCTGGAGACGCCCATCATCGAGCGCGCGAAGGTGAGCACCATCTCGTCCATGGTGCGCGAATTCTTCACCGTAGGATCACTGCAGTGTGCTGAGCGGTAGAGAGCCCATATCGACCTGCAGGTGAACACGCTCGAGGAGATGACGAAGGAGATCATCATCAAGGAGCTGGACCGCGCGGCGGGTAGCCACGCGTGCGACGAGTACATCTTCGACATCACGGCGGAGGACATCGACTTCACGGGCCACGAGGACGAGGTGAAGGAGAGCACGGCGAACTTCGAGGACCTGTGGGAGGACTTCAAGAAGCAGGACTCCACGGTGAACTGGATCCTGTGCCAGCTGGCGAAGGACGAGTCGCTGTCGGTGTTCGGATATGGCAGCAACGGCTTCCAGGAGATGGTGGACAAGCTGGACGACAACGAGGTGCTGTACGGCATCTTCAAGGTGATCGCCTACAACAAGGCGGGCACCTGCACCTCCGTGCGCGAGCGCTTCGTGTTCCTCACCTGGGTGCCCGACAACGCGCCCGTGTTCGCGAGAGCGCGCGTGGCGACGCACAAGCAGGTGCTGCTGAGCAAGCTGCAGACGTACCACGCGGAGATCCGCGCGGAGAGCAAGGAGGACATCACGCGCGAGGACATCGTCAGCGTGCTGGACCGCTCCTGCGGCTCCCACAAGCCCCAGAAGTACATTTTCGGACCTGGCGACGAAGTCGTCTGCCAGGAAGACTAACTCTGCTAGTGAATTGTTGTTCCATATAGTCCTCTGTTTGGTTCGCACACGCCCCTCTTCTTGCACCATGGGAAAGAGCATCCGCGTCTTGGTTGTGGGGGACCGTAGCGCTTCTCCGGAAGGGTGATGCGTAGCACGTGTGGGCAAAACGTCCATCATATCCACCTTCGTGTCCGACACCTTTCCACAGAACGTGGACCCCGTTCTTTGCGAAGTGGTCATTCCCACGGAAATCGCAGCCAACTATTCTTCTCTTGTCATCGTTGATTCTTCTTGTGCGTTGCTCACTGAGTTAATCATGTTGTAGCCTTGGAAACGGACCATGTTGTTACCTGTGAGCAAATAAGACTTGTTCGTTGTGCATTTAATGATTTATATGCAGGCCGATGTAGTCGTCATTGTTTACTCCCTCGACAACCCGTCTTCCTGGGAGAGCGTGAAAACAAAGTGGATTCCCCTCGTCATCGAGCAGGGAGGCAACCACGTTCTCGTTGCTGTGCGAATCGATGAATAGAAGCCGATGGTGATTGTGGGGAACAAGCTGGATGTCCAGCGCAACCCCGTGACGGTGAACCGATCCACCCATTTATTGGACCGATCCACGCCCATCCTGCAAGAATACCCCGTTTGGTCCCTCTCCTCTTAGTATTCATAGAGCGTGGACTGCGTGATGGAGTGCAGCGCCGCCACGCGCCAGAACGTCCGCGACGTCTTCTACACCGCGCAGCGCGTGATTGCCTTCCCCATCGCTCCGCTCTTCAACCGCGCCACGCAGACCTTCACCGACCCCTTCAGCCGCATCCTCTGCCGCGTGTTCCGCTTCTTCGACCGCGACCAGGACGGGCTCTGGAGCGTGGCGGAACTGAACCGCTTTGAGGTTTTGCCTCTTCTCTCTTCTCCCCGCTAGAAGCACTGTTTCGCCACCACTCTCGCCGAGGACGAGGTCCGCTCGCTCCTGCACTTCCTCCGCAGCGACGGCGACGCCAATCTTCGCAGCGACGGCGACGCCAATCTCCGCACCACGGCGCAGCACGAGCCCGCCGTCACCGAGCAGGGCTTCTTGGCGCTGCTGCGCCTGTTTCTGACACGCGACCGCGCCGAGAGCTGTTGGGTGATGCTGCACGCACTGGGGTGGGCGCGACGCGGCGGCGTGAGGCGTAGCTACAACGAGGCGCTGCAGTGGGAGGTACAGCCCCAACACATCACGCTTCCCGCACGGCGGAACCCGGTGGAGTGGAGTCGGGAGGGTCTGGAGTTTTTGTACCGCGTGGCTGTCGGCGTGGCGCGTGAGGCGTAGCTGGCCCGTCGCTACGACGCGGACGGCGACGGCGTGCTGACGGCCGCGGACCTGGAGCGCCTGTTCCTGCCGCTGCCCGACGCCACGCCCGTGTGGGACGCTTGCACCTCGCTCTTGTGCTGGCTCTTGTGCTGCATCACGCCTAGCATCGCGCCGCCGTACCCCGACAACGTGGCGCTGACGGCGACGGGCGGACTGCCCATCGACGTGTTCCTGGGCCTGTGGTGCCTGCTGCTGCGCTACGAGCGCGCGCGCACGGTGTACGCGGTGCTGCAGCTGGGCTACTGGCGCGACGCGCAGTCGCTGGTGCGGTGGGCGGAGCCGGGCGACGAGCGGCAGACGGTGCACTGCTGCGTGGTGGGCAAGGACGGGATTGGGAAGGTGGGCGTGGCGTGAGGAGGTGAGAGCTAGCACGCCTTCATTCACCGCATGAAGGGTTCGGAGGTGAGGGAGAACGAGATGGACGGTCTGATCGAGACCACCCTGTGTGTGGTCCCTCACGAGGAGGAGTGGGACCCCCAGGATTTGAGGTTCCTGATCGTGGGTGAGAGTGGGGGCGGTGAGCGGTAGTGCACGGAGGTGAGCGAGCTGAACAGCGACGGGCTGTGGCAGTGCATCGAGGCCTGCGACCTGTGCGGTGGGCGTGACGAAGGGGGCTGAGGCGTAGTGTTGCTGTTCGACGCCAGTTGTTGCGAGTCCTTCGCCTACTGCTGCAACATCCAGGTAGGCGCGACGGTGGTGCGTGAGGCGAAGTCGCAGCTGCAGAAGAAGGGCATGTTCTTCGTGGCGGTAGAGAAGGCAGGCGAGACGGAGCTGCTCCGCCAGGTCGCGCAGCACTGCAAGCGGTTCTCGTTGCCGGAGCCGGGCGTGTTGGTGGATGGAGCGGAATTGCAGGAGACGATCAAGGAGTTGAAGAGGGTGCTGTTCCACTTGGGCGTGAACCCGTTGCTGTGGAGGGGAAAAGTGAGGCGTAGCGAGTTGTGCACGCCCATCTCGGAGGAAGAGAGGCGGCAGAGGAAACGAACCGTCGCTCTGACCACGGCCGGCGTCTCTGTGGCTGTGGGAGGTGGCTCGAGGAAAAGGCGCATGAGGTGTAGTTTTGGCGGGTCTTCTTCTTCGTCTTCACAGGCAATAAGTGTTTCATTCGTTGCTGTGTTTGTTAATGGGTTAAAGAGAAGTCATTCCCGCACTGACGGCTGTTTCCCTACCGAAAGATGTATTCACAGCAGCGAATGTGAAGTGGAAGAGTCGATTCATCGCAGTCTACTCAGGAATAGATGTTTCGTCTGCAATGAAGAAGTACATTGCGTGGACTGTTTGTTTTACTCAGCAGCACCATCATTCGGTATGATTCCTGAAAAGGACATCTCACTGCATGATTTCATTGCAGTTCCTCTCTACCATGTGAACAAAACAAATGAACACAATTTCACATCCATTCCACGGATAAGAGCCATCTCGCAGGCAATCATCCAATCCATTACCCACGTTGATCCAGCATCACCAACACATTGCATTGAGAATCGAATGAGAGAGTTAAGTCTATTCTTCTGTTCGTATGCATCTTTACAAACGAGAGTTCTGCCAGCGTATTCTCAAGAAGTTCATCGATTCGTCACGGAAGAGCGACGGAAAGTGCGGTATGCGAATTGTCAAGAGTCTTTACGGTGTAGAGAACTGCCACGATGCAAATCGTTCAGTGTACACCTCGGAGAACTGCCCCCATCGCGTCTGCTTCCAATGCATAGAAAACGAGGTATACGAGTCTGAGAGACTGGATTGATCTGTAGCAGAAGAGATGCCCCATTTGCAAAAAGGAATGCGCGAATCTGATCAGCGATGACGTTGTTTTCGATTCTCTGCATGATTCGTAGAATATGCGAATTATTCTGAATAATCTTATCATCATGTCCCCGAACGCAGTGTATTCTCCTCTGTTGCTGATGGATAGGACACCATTCGCAACAAAAGACTGTACTGCTTCCTGACGGATGTGGTAGTCATTCTCTTCAATGACGAGTAGGAAATGCGCAAGTTCATCCTTCTCATGAATGTGATCAACCGCTTTCCCATTAAAGACTGTTTGACACTGTTCTACATCCTCGACGTCATCGACATGGATGTGCGCGCAGTATTGCTCTCTGATTCCTAGTCATTCCGGAGCTGTCTCACCCTCATTCCAGACAGCGCCTTCTCGAGCAAGCTGCAATCGCTGAGCATCCTCGAGCACCTGCGCCCTATCATCATGCATTTATGCTGCACATCGCGCATTCTCTTCGCTCCGGCTGTCAACTCCCTTCTCACCCAGGATGGCGAGCTGCTATCACTGCAGGACGCGGAAGAAGAGATACCCGTCATCGCCGCCGAGTCCTTCGACGAACCCATGGATGCCAGCGATGAAACTCCCGCCAAGATCGAAGAAGACAAGTTTGGCTCGGCCTGCTCCTCCTACTCCGACTCCATGTGCTCGTGTGTGGAGCTTCCCGCGAACGACAAGACGGACGCCTCGGACTCCAGTACAGACCTGAGTCTATCAAACAAGATGAACGTTTCGGACTCCGCGGAGTTGAATCTGCCGGAGAAGGCAAAGGTGGCGCCAACGCCGGAGCTGGTGTTGGAGACGACCCATGACGGCATGCAGAACAACTACATCGTGTACACGCAGCAGGTGGTGACGGTGCACGGGAAGACGGTGGTGCTGTACTTCGCGATCGTGTGCGACGAACGCTACACCTACCTAGGGTGGTTCTATTCCCTGCCGGCCATTTCGGGCTACGGGTACTCGTTCCACAGCGATGGCTCGTACTACAAGGGGTCATTCGACGAGGGGAAGAAGACGAACTATGGAGAGTTCTACTACGACAACGGCTCGCACTATGAGGGCTTTTGGCTGGAGAATCTGAAGCACGGCAAGGGGCGGTTTTTCTTCAACCCGAACTTGTACTACAGCGGGTTGTGGAAGGAGAACAAGATGATTTCCTGCGAGCTGCAGCACACGGAAAGTCTGCGCAACGACATCCAGCACGTGTACAGCTTCATCACCAGCCACAACGACTACATCTTCTTCAAGCAGGCGCAGATCAGTCGGTGTGTCGCCATGAAGTGAGTCGTAGACGTGACGGACCTCGACCCCGACCTGCTGTTGAGTCTCGTGCAGTCCTCCTGCGGAGCCTTCTTCTTCAACAAGCAGCACAACCTCATCGAGGAGATGAACATCAACGCGCTGCCCGACACCACCGCCGACGTGACGCTGTCGCTCACCAAGTTCTTCTCCATCATCCCTTCCTTCCCAAACCTCCACTATGTCTCGCTCTCCAGTGAGTGTTTCCTTCCTTCTGTCACACAGACTTGCCGATCGAAGTGTTGTCCCTGCCCGATCACTCGCTCAACAACATTCTCATCCTCTACATCATCGGTTCGCCTCTCCTCTTCCCCTCACGCCAGACAGTCCCAAGCTGAAGAAGATCGAGGTCGGCAACAAGTGCTTGAAGAGTCTCGACACCTTCCGCATCTCAGGACTGCCACTGCTCACCTCGCTGTTCATCGGCGACGAGTCCTTCGACGACGAGTGCGCGCGCGCGCGAATCGGTGGTGGGACGGGGCGGGAGTGACGCGTAGTCAGCAGCAAGGAAGAGGCGCTGACCAGCCGCCTGGACTGCAAGTACAAGAACAAGTCGCTGGTGCTGCACGGTGGGCGCGCCATCAGGGTTTGAGCGTAGCCCTTCCCGCGCTGTTCACCATCCACTTCGGGAAGTACTCCTGCACCTCCATCTACTCCTTCAATCTCTCCAGTCGTCCTTCTCACATACCATCACTCACAGACCTGCCCTCGCTCTCCGTCGTCTTCTTCGGCAGCAGCGCCTTCAAGACCTCCAAGTTCCTCTACCTCGACTCCCTGCCCTCGCTCGTCATGTTCGAGGCCGAGGACAGCTGCTTCGAGAACGGCGACCTCCACGCCAGCAGTACGACCTTCATCCTCTCTTCAATATAGCCTTGCCCAAACTCAACCGAATGAAGGTCGGAGAAAACTCCTTCCGAAACACCACGCGGTTGAATCTCAACAGTCTGTGCTGGGCGTTTCGCTTACGCATAGACCTCCCGTCGCTTGTGGAGTTCTCGTGCGAGTCGCTGGCGTTTTCGCACACGGAGCTGGGCAATGTAACGGGTGGGCGTTGGGGGATCCCTCGATTTTAGGGCTGACGGAGCTGGAGAACGTGAAGTTCGGCAGTGCGTCCTTCCTGCGGAACGCGACCGTGTTCTTCTCGAACCTGCCGAAGCTGAAATCGATTGTGTTTGGCTCCCAGTCCTTCTTCAGCATTCTGACCGCACACTTCATCGGTAATGTCATTTCGGGTCATTCACGCTAGACCTGCCCGCACTGAGGACCATCGTGCTGCAGACGAAGAGCTTGTACTATATGAAAACGCTAATCCTGACCTGTGAGTGTACGGAGGGATGTTGATGTGCAGCGCTCCCATCCATCCAAATCATATCGATCGATACTCCCAGCAAGGAGTCGGAGCCTTTTGAAGACCTGAGGAACATCATATACTCGGGTAGAGGCGAGAGGGGGATTGTGATGCTAGAAGTGAAAAGCGAGTGTCTCGAGCAAATCGGCGTATACTGCTGTAACACGTATATGGTTCCGTGAGAGTGTTTGTTTCACACAATTCTGCAATGGCGAGGATCATTCGTTTGGAAGACTTGAAACGAGCGAATGAAAAGTATGTTCATCCATATCTGCGTTATGTGAACTTCTATCTTCTGGTTATCCTGATCGCGTTTGTTCTGTAGCGTTTCGCAATCCTGATAACGGATAGTCATTACTTCGGATTGAGGAGTTGGATCCTCTCCCTCTTCTTCTCGTACTGTACGCTGAAGTATCTGTTTACGTTCATTCGCAAAGTGGATAAGTACTTCCACACAAATGTGACGGACATGATTGAGGACAACACGATGTTCTATGAGGGGTCCTTCATTGCCGATCTTCAAAAGCAAGCCTCGTTTTGGGATTTCACCGTTAGCACCATCAATATTACTGCAACATTGCTGCTCCCGCACTTCCAGAGCATCATGAACCTCTCGTTCGCCGACTTGGTGAGCGGGGTTCTCGAAGCAGTTCGCAGACAAGTTGCCTTATTGACCGTTGCTGATTGCATAGAAACCCATTGCGTATCACGGCAGTCTGGTGGATAGGGACGATCCCATCGTGAACGAGATTAGACACTACAGCAAGATGATCGTCGGCGCCTACGGAAAGCGCATCAACATGAAGGAGGCAAGCGAGGGAGAGAATGGCGACGTCCTCAACTACGTGAACACGAACGACATTTCCTCGATGTTCGAGGTCTCCCTCGGCGACGAAGCCTACATCGAGTTCCTGCTCCAGCACTCGGACCTGAGCATCGATGATCTCCTGTACTGCTGCTTCGAGGGCGACACCCTCACCACCGAGAGCGGCGTCGAGTTCCACAGCCCTCCACTGTTCATCCTGCGTGATGTGTACAGCAAGAGCATCGTGGTGCTGGTGCGCGGCACGCAGAATCTGAACGACGTGGTCGTGGACATTTATGGCAACAACATGACATGGGCAGAGGGCAGCGTGCATGAGGGCATGGGCGTCATCGCTAAATGGATCGCCACCGATAACCTCATTCACACCACGATCGAAGAGGCGCTGAATTCCGACGTGCAGTACTCACTGAAGGTGGTGGGTCACTCTCTCGGCGCGGGCATTGCCGCGCTCACCGCCATCTACTGGAAGACGCACCACACGTTTGACCACTTCGCGAAGTCCCGCGGGGGAAGCGCGTTTTTGCGCTGCTTCGCGTTCGCACCGCCGCCTATGCTGTCGAAGGAGATCAAGGAGAAGGGGGTGGGGTATGTGTACAGTGTGGTGAACGAGGATGACATCGTCCCGCGGTTAAATGTACAGTGCATTTACGGGGCGTTACGGGACGTGAGCGTGGGTTCGCGTTTTGAGCGTAGGTGGAGAAGGCGGTGGAGGAGAAGAAGGAGGCGGAGGCGATGGACGCGATGGACGCCTTCCAGCGACAGAAGTTTAGGAAGTCGCTACGGTCCGTCATTCACAAGAGCGATCGAAGGGAGTGGAGCGATGATTACGGAATGCACGTGAAGGTGAAGCCGAAGTTCGGGGAGGGCTTCCAGACGCTTGTCAAGAACGCGAAGAACATGGACGGATGGTTGAAAAAGAAGCAGCCCGCTGATGCGAATTCCCCGGTTTTCGGCGACTTTGTTCTCCCGGGCAGTATCTACCTCCTGCACCCGTACATCGCCGACGGCGAGGCGTACATGCGCTACGAGCAGGTCAAGAGCACGATGACTTCGGTGATGGTGGACGAGGATACTCATGAATAGTCGTGGCGAGCCATTCTGCTGTTCATGAAGTCCAACGGGATCAAGAAGGCGCCGGGAATCATGTACTTCAAGGACGAGTCGGAATTCCCGCAGGTGATGCGGCTCTCACCCTTCTTGACGATCCATCACAACTACAAGGTGTATGAGGACAGTGTGGCCTCTATCACCGATGGTATGAGAGTGTCGCGTGTTTGTTGCCAATCTCACATAGTGTGGAAGAAACAGAGGCGAGTAAGAGCAGCTTCCAACAGAGTTGGTGCGTTCGGTAATCCGCTTAGAAGTACACCTGCT
>ERZ827156.4617-NODE-4617-length-11050-cov-2.964166_pt1 | contig 11050 bp, 8 predicted proteins | sample MGYA00519919_ERZ827156 | MGnify/ENA primary metagenome ERZ827156 (study PRJEB31778, sample SAMEA3449269) | human gut metagenome | biome: human gut; feature: human-associated habitat; material: faeces | place: United Kingdom | collected 2010/2012 ... | reverse complement strand
GCATAATTTAAAAGCGCATCCCCCGCAAGAATTGCCATTGCTTCCCCGTATACCGCGTGGGTTGTCTTTTTCCCACGCCGGTATTCATCGTTATCCATCGCCGGAAGATCATCATGGATCAGTGAATAAGTGTGGATCATCTCAATCGCCGCCATAAAATCATCAATTGCCGGATTCGTTCCGTCAAACATCTGGTAAGATGCTTCCATCAGCATCGGCCGCAGACGCTTTCCGCCTGCAAAAACACTGTATTCCATGGCATCGAGCACGGTCTGCTGAAACCCCTTTTCCTGTGGCAGAAACGGTGCGATCCGTGCTTCAATGTCTGCCGCCCTGCGTTTTATTTCCTGTCTGATCTCCATCAGAATTCCTCCAATTTTCCATCCTGGTTCAGTACAAGCATTGCCTTTTCTATCGTATCCAAAGACTGGCCGGCTGCTTTGATCTGTTCCAGTCCCTCTTTGTATAGGGCAAACGAACGGTCTAACGTTACGTTTTCGTCTTCCATCGCATCAAGTATGGCATCGATCTTTGCAAACCGTTCCTCCAGTCCCGGTTCTTTTTTTTCTAATTCATCACTCATTTTTTACTCCTTCGGCTGCCTGAATTTCTGTCACTGCTGCCGTCAGTGTGCCATCCAGCAAATGGATCTGCACGGTATCTTTTTTCCTGATCTGGTGGATGCTCCGCAGTGCCTGATGGTTCCCATCCTCCACGAATGCATACCCTCCACTGAGTTTCTTTACCGGGGAATAGCTCTCCAGCGTGCCTGCCAGAAGTGCCAGGCGGTGTCTGCGCTCACGCAGCAGTTCCTCCATGCGTCCGGTCAGTTTCTCTTCATACTCTGCCACTCTTCTCCGGTTTTCATTCATCCGCTGCTGTGGGCTGAGATAGTGCAGGCGCATCCTCTGGTGCTCCAGATGGTTTCTTGCCACGGTTACTTTCCTTTGGAGTTCTTTGTCCATCTGCTGCCGCATGCCAAGCAGTTCCTGCATTGCCTGCCGGTAATCAAACACCGCCAGCTCCGCTGCCGCAGACGGGGTCGGTGCCCGCAGGTCTGCGACATAATCTGCAATCGTAAAGTCCGTCTGATGACCGACAGCGGAGATCACCGGAATCCGGCAGTCAAAAATGGCCCGTGCCACCATTTCTTCGTTAAATGCCCACAGATCCTCTATAGATCCACCGCCCCGTCCGACAATGATTACATCCACGCCGATCTGTTCAAGTGCATGAATTCCATGGACAATTGATGCTGCCGCACCCTCTCCCTGCACCAGGGCCGGGCAGAGAATCAGCTGCACATACGGGTTCCTGCGCCCTGCAATATTACGGATATCCTGAATCGCTGCCCCGGTCTCTGCCGTAACAATCCCCACGGTTTTTGCATAGGTGGGAATGGGCTGTTTGTATTCCTCCGCAAACATTCCCATCTCTTCAAGCTCCCGCTTTAACGCTTCAAATTTCAGATACAGATTTCCCTCTCCGTCCCGTTCAATCGTCCGTGCATAGATCTGGTATCTGCCATCTCTTTCATACACTTCCACGGATCCGGTCACAACCACGCGGTCGCCCTCTTTCATCGGGAATTTTAATCCTTCCCTGCGGCTTCCTGCAAACATGATCGCGTTTATCGTTCCGTCTGCATCTTTCATTGTAAAATAAATATGCCCGCTGGAGTGATACTTACAGTTAGATACCTCTCCCTTGATGCTGATATGGTGCAGCATAAAGTCCTGAGCGAACATATTTTTAATGTATTTATTTACCTGCCCTACCGAATATACATGTTTCATCATTCTGCAAACTTTGCAAGAATTCCATTGACAAATGCCGGTGAATCATTGGTTCCGTATTGTTTTGCCAGTTCCACAGCCTCATTGACCGCAACCTTAAACGGAATCTCATCATCGTAGCGGATCTCATATACCGCCAGACGGATCAGTGCCAGATCTACTTTGCCCATACGGGTTGTCTTCCAGCCTTTTGCGACTTCGTTGATTGCCTCGTCAATTTCCGTCAGATGATTGTAGATATCACGATAACGATCAGCGATATATTTGAAATCCTGATCCGTTACATGATCAACTTCCTCTCCAAACAATACCAGCTGTTCTGACAATTCTCCCGCATCAAAAAATTCTACGCGGAAAAGCATCTTAAATACATTTTCTCTTAACTCTCTTCTTGTCATCTTCTCTCCTCGCTCAAAAATAAAGGATGTCTTTCGTTCAGACATCCTTTATTATACCATATTCTGTTTCGAATACAAAGATTTAATTGTCAGTTCCCATATCAACACTTGCGATACGGACATTGACAACAGCGACTGTCAGACCTGTCATATTCTCAATGGCAGCCTTTACTTTATCCTGTACCTTGGCAGAGACATCCGGGATGCTATAACCATATGCAATATTGATGGCAACATCAACCTTTACTTCATTGTCCATAATTTCAATCATGATTCCCTTAGAAAGGTTCTTCATGCCAAGCTTGCTGACAATTTCGTTTGTGATGTTTCCCGCCATGGAACTGACGCCATCTACTTCTGTTGCTGCAAGTCCTGCAATGATCGCAACGACTTCATCTGCGATACGGACATCCCCGACAGGATCTGATTTTATCTGAACTGTTTTTCTGCTATCAGCCATAATACAATTGCCTCCTCAGTATTTTATCTTTGCTTATTATAACAGACTCTGTATTATTTGGAAAGCATAAAATTATACGACCTGCCCCTTGGATACATATACCTGATACGACTCATTTCCGGTCAGTGACTTGCCCTCTGTGACACGTACATTCTTGTCGGTAATCACGTATTCCACGCTTGCATTATCTTCCACTACGGTATCCTGCATCAGTACACAGTTTTTCACTTTTGCGCCTTTTCCAACGTGAACGCCTCGAAACAGGACGCTGTTTTCGACTTCTCCCTCGATCACACAGCCATCGGCAACCATAACATTCTTTGCTTTGGAACCGTTGATATAACGGGTCGGGTTATCGTCACGGATCTTGGTGTAAATCTGATTTGGAGAAAACAGTGCATTTAAGTTTTCTTCCTGTAACAGACGCATATTTTCTTCAAAATAACTCTGGGTATCATGGATATTGACCACATAGCCATCGTAGCAGAACCCGCGGATATCCAGCCGGTCAATCTGCTTGTCCAAAAGGTCACGTACAAAGTAAGTATGCCCATGTACATACGCATCATCTATCATATGGATCAAAAACTCGCGTTCTACCACATAAATATTCATGCTGAAATTCATCTCCCCCTCTTCGGTCGGGTTGATGTAAATCTTGCTGACGCGGTCTCCGTTCATGCCGAGTGCATAGTACAGATCCATGCGGTCCCTGCTCTGACGGATAAATGCCTTCGGAATTTCCTGCTTGCGGTACATCATGGTCACATCCGCACCACTCTTGATATGCGCATCTAAAAGTTCATTAAAATCAAAATTGATGGCAATATTTGCATCGGTCATAATGACATATTTCTGTGGCTGCTTTAACAGATATCCGCGCAGACTCTCAAGTGCCTCGATGCGTCCCTCGAATACCTTTACCTGTTTCTGTGCGAACGGAGGAACAATATTCAGGCCTCCGTTTTTGCGGACCAGATCCCACTCACGGCCGGCGCCGAGATGATCCAGCAGGGAATGGTAATTTTTTCTTACGATAATGGAAATATTGTCAATTCCGCTGTGTACCATGCTGGAAAGAATAAAATCGCACATGCGGTATCTGCTGGCAAATGGAATGGATGCCATGAGGCGCTCCGAAACCAGATCCGGCACCATTGCATCATAGCTGTTCGGGAAAATAATTCCCAATGCCTCTGTCTTTGAATTTAACATTGCTCCTCACCCTCCTTCACATCTTCATAAATCATAGCGCTCGGACCAATTTTTGCTCCTTTTCCGATCGTTACATCCGCTGCAATTGTAGCAACTTCTCCAATTCCTTCCCCTTTTGGTTTTGCTCCCACAACCGCATCTTCTTCGATGGTCGCATTTTCTGCAATGATGCAGTGTCTGACAACCGCACCTGCCTTGATCATGGAGTGTCCCATGACAACGGCATCTTCTACAATGGCGCCTTCTTCCACCGTGACACCGGAAAACAGGATGGAATGTCTGACGGTACCCTTGATGTTACATCCATCGGTAATCAGACAGTTATCCAGCACGGCATTCTCTCCGATCCGGTGACCGGTCATACCACTGTTTCTGCTGTAAATTTTCCAGTTTTCATCAAACAGGTTGATGCCGCTATGTTCCGGATCAAGCACTTCCATGTTTGCTTCCCACAGAGACGGAATCGTTCCTACATCCTTCCAGTATCCGTTGAAATGATAGGCATACATCTTTCTTCCGTCACGCAGAAGATTTGGAATGATATTGTTTCCAAAATCATTCTCGGAAGTCGGGTCAGCCTCATCCTCGATCAGATATTTCTTTAAAATATCCCAGTTAAATATGTAAATTCCCATGGATGCAAGATTGGACTTCGGTTCCTTTGGCTTCTCCTGGAACTCGGTAATCTTGTCATCCTCGTCTGCTACCATCAGGCCGAAACGGGAAGCATCCTCCCACGGCACTTCCATGACTGCGACAGAAAATTCTGCCCCTTTCTGCTTGTGGAACTCAAGGAAATCACTGTAATCCTGTTTGCAGATCTGGTCTCCGGAAAGAATAATCACATACTGCGGATCATAGCGCTCAATAAAAGCAATATTCTGATAAATGGCATTTGCCGTACCCTTGTACCAGTCAGACCCCGATGCTTTCTGGTACGGTGGAAGTACATGCACGCCTCCGTAAAGACGATCCAGATCCCACGGCTGGCCATTTCCAATATACTCGTTTAATACAAACGGCTGATACTGGGTCAGAATCCCCACCGTATCAATTCCTGAATTTACGCAGTTCGACAGTGGAAAATCAATGATACGGTACTTTCCCCCAAACGGAACTGCAGGCTTTGCAAGCTTCTGTGTCAGTGCATATAATCTGGACCCCTGGCCTCCGGCAAGCAACATCGCAACTAGTTCTTTTGCCATATAAGTATCCCCCTTCTGTTCATAATAATTGCACTTATTATGGTAACATAAAAGGGGGATAATTCCTAGTACTTTTGGCTCTTTTCGTTTATTTTAGTGCAAAGATTTCTGTGCCGTATACAGTTTGTAATATCTGCCTTTCTTTTTCATCAGTTCTTCATGCGTTCCCGCCTCTGCGATTCCTCCGTCATCAATATACATGATCTTGTCACAGCCACGGATCGTGGAGAGCCGGTGCGCAATAATGAAGGACGTCCTGCCCTTAAGCATACGGTTTAATCCGGTCTGCAATGCTTTTTCTGTCTGCACATCAATGCTGGAAGTTGCCTCATCCAAAATCAGAATTGCCGGGTCACAAAGCAGTGTTCTCGCAAAAGAAATCAGCTGTTTCTGTCCCTGGGAAAGCATGGACCCGCGCTCCCGCACCTGTGTTTCATATCCTTTCGGCATTTCCCGGATAAACGGATCGGCACAGACAATTTTTCCCGCTTTTTCAATTTCCTCCTGTGTGGCATCCAATTTTCCGTACCGGATATTATCTGCAATTGTTCCCGAAAAAATAAAACTGTCCTGCATCATAATCCCCATCTGCGCACGGAGAGAATGAATGGTCACATCTGCGATATCCTGATCATCGATCAGTACCTTTCCGTCATTGACATTGTAGAACCGTGAAATCAGATTGACGATGGTACTCTTTCCGGCCCCGGTCGGTCCTACAAGTGCAACACTCTCCCCGGGATTTACCGTAAAGGATACGTCTTTTAATATCGTTTTTGTCTCATCATATGCAAAGGTCACATGGTCAAACGTAACTTTCCCCCGGATCTTTGGCATCTCGATCGCATGCTCTGCATCTTTTACGGTAACCGGCTCATCGATGGTTTCAAAGATCCGTTCCAGATAAGCGATATTATTGATAAAATTGTTGAATATATTTCCAAGGTTCATGATCGGCTGCCAGAAATACGAAGCATAACTGGAAATCGCCACGATCGTTCCCAGCGACTTATTTCCCTGCCCGAAAATGACAAGGCCAAACAAAAAGATGGCAGCACGGACAAACACCGAAATGGTATCAATGCCCGGCCATACAAGGTTTGAGTAGCGCACAGCGGTATTCCAGGTCCGTCTGCATTCTTTGGAAAGTCCGTTAAAGATTTTTGCATTTTCATCCTCACGTGCAAAAATCTGTGTAATCCGGGCACCTACAATATTTTCCTGCAGATACGCATTTAAGTTTGAGTTCTTGTTGGATACGGCCTGCCACGCCTTTCTCTGCTTATTTTTGATCCAGAACATAAAGACGGCAAGCACGGGAACTCCACACAACACGACCAGTGCCATCTGCACATCTACCATAAACATAAAAATAATAATAAACAGCAGATTAAATGCTTCCAGCACGATATTGATCAGTCCGTTTGACAACATATCCGATACCGAATTGACATAATTGACCACCCGGATCAGAATCTTTCCATGCGGTCTGTCGTCGTAATACTGAAACGGAAGTTCCTGCAGATGTTCAAACAGGTCCTTGCGGATATCATAAATAATATTCTGACTGACATCCACCATGATGCGACTGCGGATCGTGGTAAAAATCACGCTGACCACATAGATGGCAATCAGCGCCGCCACTAGGGAAAATAACAGTCTCATATTTTTATCAGGCACCGCAATATCAAGTGCCCGCTGAATAATCATCGGTGCCACGTACCCGAACGCTCCTCCGATTCCGCTGAGGACGATCGCAAGGATCATACCCCTGCGATATTTTTTGATATAGGATGACGCCCGGAGCAGATGCCGGATATCAAACGGTTCTTCCAGGATTTCATCCTGCTTATATGTATTCTTCGCCATTGTCTCACCCCCTATACCAGGTCTTCGCCGGTCTGCAGCTGTACCAGTTCGTAATAATATCCTTTTTTTGCCATAAGTTCCTCATGATTTCCCATCTCCGTGATCCGTCCATGCTGCATCACCAGAATCTTATCCGCCATCATCGTAGTGGAAATCCGCTGTGCGATAATTACCTTCGTACACGAAAAATCCAGATGCCGCAGTGCTTCCTGAATCTGTTTTTCCGTTTCCATATCCACCGCAGAGGTCGTATCGTCCAGAATCAGAATCGAAGGCCGCACCGCCAGTGCTCTTGCCAGGGAAATTCGCTGTTTCTGTCCGCCGGAAAGGCCTACGCCACGCTCTCCGACCACTGTATCATATCCTTCCGGCATCTTTGAGATAAAATCAGATGCCGCAGAATATTTTGCAAATTTTTCCACTTCTTCGAGATCAATGCTGCTGTCTCCGTAGGCAATGTTTCCCTCGATCGTATCGGAATACAACAGCACATCCTGTGTGGCAAGTCCGATCTGTTTGCGCAGGTCGGACAGTCTGAAATTCTGCACCGGTATATCATCGATCCGCACTTCCCCTTTCGTCGGCTCATAAAACCGCGGGATCAGGTTGATCAGGGAAGTCTTTCCGCAGCCGGTTTCTCCCATGATTGCAATGGTCTCCCCCGGTTTTACGGTAAAAGAGATATCATGCAGCACCGGAAGATCCCCATCTTCATACTGAAAGGATACCTCCCGGAATTCGATTTTCCCGTCAAAGCGGTTCGGGTGTGCAGCTGCATCCAAAGCATCTTTGATCTGTGGTTCGGAATAATAGATCTCCATCACCTTTTTGGATGCGGCCGAGAACCGCTGAAATTCATTCATGATATTTCCCATCTGGCGCATTGGGTTGGCAATTGCCCAGATCAGTCCGGAAAATGCCACATAATCTCCCATCGTCAGTTCACCCCGAATTAAAAAGACACCGCCCACGGCCAGCATCACTACCGGCATAAGGTTTGCAATGCTTTCCACATATGGGAAAAATTTCAGCCATACCATGCTGGTTTCTTTGTTCGTCTCTGCATAATCTTTGTTTGCCCGGTCAAATTTTTCAATTTCATACGCTTCCCTGGCAAACGCTTTTACCACACGGTTTCCGGAAATATTTTCCTGCGCATAGGTGTTCATCTGTGCCAGTTTTTCACGCAGTTTCGCATGCATCGGTGCCACCTTGTTTTTGAACAGATAAATGATAAAAAACACAAACGGCGAAATAATTAACAGGCTCAGAGCCATTTTCCAGTTCATATAAAAGAAGTATATTGCCACCACACCAAACAGGGAAAATGATTCGATCACCATGCGGATCACCCATGCAACCATGTGGCGCACCGCATCCAGATCGCCCGTAACACGCGTCATCAGATCGCCGGTACGATATGTGCTGTAAAAGGTCATATCCTGCCTCTGGATTTTGTCATACAAAAAATTGCGCACACGGTACAGTACCGTCTGTGACACATGCTCGTAAATCATGCAGTCTCCATAGACAATCACACCGCGAAGTACGGTAAATACAATCATCAGGATGAGCAGATGATAGAACAAACCGCTATTCGTTCTCATATTTTTCCACGCATCTGCCCCACTTAAAAACAGATCCACAATTCTTCCGGAATAATACGGAACCGTCAGTTGCAATATATTATAGACAACGGTTCCCAGCATGCCGATCACATATAATACACGTCTGCCTTTCATATTTTCCCACAGCCACTGTATTTTTGTCTTTGGAAACAATGTTTCTTTTTTCACTTTCATCACAAGCCCCCACTGTCTTTCTTGTCAAATTTCTGTTATTGTATCAATTATTTTTGAATTATGATATAATACAATCACATAAAAATAGAACAAATCTATTCTATTTTTATGATTTTTGTCTTAGTACCAGGGGGTCATATGAACGAAAATTTATTTGAATACAGTGATATGCTGCGCTCTCCTATTGAAGCTTTTTGCTGTGGCACCGGATACTGGGAAGGTCCCGTTTCCTCCCACTGGCACTATTTTCTGGAACTTGTCTATGTGCAGGAAGGATCTGTAACGGTCAGCTGTAATGACAATACCTGTCTCCTGAAAAAAGGAGCCTTTATTGTATTTCCTCCGCAGGCAATGCACTCCATCTATCATACCGATGATAAGCCCTATGTTTACATCTGCTGTAAATTCAATCTCAACCGCATAAAACTTTCCGAGAATTATCTTCCAAATTTAAACTTTGCCTTTCACCAGATTTTAAACAGCACAAACCCTCCGCTGGTTTTTGATTCGGACAACCTGCCCGATTTTCCTGCTGAACTGTTTTTCACGGATATCTTAAAAGAGGTTCAGGAAAAACGCTACGGATATGATGCCTGTGTTTATGCCCAGTTCGCCCGGCTGATCGTACAGCTGCTGCGTTTCTGGCTGGAACAGGGAATTTCTTTTGATACGGATCAGATCCCGGAAGTGGAGGAAGAAGCGATGCAGAATGTTTTGATGTATATCGATGATCATTCCCAGGAAAATATCAATATTGAATCTCTGGCGCGCACATATCATATGAGTTATTCTTACTTTGCCCGGCAGTTCCGTAAATACTATGGGCAAAGCTGCAAGCAGTATATCGAATTTGTGCGGCTGAGCAAAGTGGAAAACCTCCTTTTATTTACCGGCCATGATTTAAGTTATATTGCGGGAGAAACAGGCTTTGCCGATTGCAGCCATCTAATCCGTACCTTTAAAAAACGCTATCAGATGACACCGAAACAGTTCCGCTTACAACATCAGAATATACGAAACTGACGTTTCCAATCTATGGGATTTTTTCCTTTTTCCCAAAAGTTTCTTCTTTTATGCTATACTATAGGAAACAATTCATAACGGAATAAGGAGGAAATCCCATGAAACGATTACACTTCACAAAATGCAGGACTTCTTTGCTTGCTGTTTTACTTGCCTTTTCCGTAGCTTTCGTACCTGTACCACCCATTTCTGATACAAGTTCCGATTCTGCTGCGCTTATCACGACTGCACAGGCTGCCCAAAAGAACACAAAAGACCGTTTTTCCATCAAAGAAGTTCCAAAATACAATGGAAAATCTTCTGTGGCTGTACATGGAAATAAACCATATTTCACCAGCCGGGAAAAGAAAAACACCAATACTTTTGAATCCTACCACAAACTCGACAAGCTCGGACGATGCGGTGTGGCCTATGCCAATGTGAGCAAAGACACCATGCCAACCGAAGCGCGCGGGGAAATCGGTCAGATCCGGCCATCCGGCTGGCACACAGTCAAATACACCGGTGTCGTGGACGGCAACTATCTGTATAACCGCTGCCACCTCATCGCCTACTGCCTTACTGCGGAAAATGCCAATAAAAAGAACCTGATCACCGGCACCCGCTACATGAACAATGAAGGTATGCTTCCTTTTGAGGAAAAAACCGCACGATATATAGACAAAACCAATAACCATGTCTTATACCGCGTGACACCGGTTTTTGAGGGCAGTAACCTGGTCGCTTCCGGTGTCCTGATGGAAGCTTATTCTGTGGAGGATCAGGGAAAGGGCATTGAGAACATCGAGCAGGCGATGCAGCCTTTTTATACGTCACATCCTGAGCAGGAGCGCACGGGTATGGGCTTTGCTTTGATGCAGTCTTTTATGGATCACGTGCGCGTTCAGTCTTCTCTTGGAAATGGAACGATCGTTTTTATGCGGAAACGTCTGCATGAAAACGATGAATGATGACTATGACGCGCTTCGCAAACGATGAATCTCTGCTCATTCAAGCGCAAAATGGTGATTCAGAAGCTGTTGAGCTATATCTTTCTGCGTTTGTTCCGTTTTTAAATACGATAGCTAAACGCTTTTTTAATCCAGTGTTATCCTCGCAGGAGCTTTGTCAGGCCGGGTATATCGGACTAATGCTTGCCTTGCAGCGGTACGATGACACACAGAATGTGCATTTTATGACTTATGCTATGCCGTGGGTGCTCGGCGAAATGAAGAAAGCGCTTCGCCATGCATCTGATTTGTCTGAAGGTCAACAGCGCAGTCAAGCTATTGCACAACAGCTT
>ERZ827156.4615-NODE-4615-length-11052-cov-3.786214_pt1 | contig 11052 bp, 5 predicted proteins | sample MGYA00519919_ERZ827156 | MGnify/ENA primary metagenome ERZ827156 (study PRJEB31778, sample SAMEA3449269) | human gut metagenome | biome: human gut; feature: human-associated habitat; material: faeces | place: United Kingdom | collected 2010/2012 ... | reverse complement strand
GTGAATAAGAAGTTCTTTAAATGCAAAAGACTTGTTATTTGCGCACAAGAACCTGCCAACTGCAAAAGACGTTAACAATGTTAATTGAAGAAAGGTATAAGGATGAAGATACCGGTTCAGGCGGCGTAAACTCACTTCCGAAACCTAAGTTATCTTATTTAGCAGATGTCTGTTTTTTTGTTTGTATTTTTCGGATAACTTATCTGTTACAGATAAAAAAACCCGCTAAAACTACAGTTTTAGCGGGTTTCTGTCTGTAAAACATTGAAAGTTTGTGCGGATGATAGGACTCGAACCTACACGTCGCAAGACACCAGATCCTAAGTCTGGCGCGGCTACCAATTACGCCACATCCGCTCACTAAATGCTCACTCGTTTGGAGTTTTGCGCTGCAAAGATAGATACTTTTTCCGATTTTACAAATTTATAGGCAATAAAGTTATTCACTGAGGAATCTGCGGGCGATCTCTATCAATGTATCTTTTCCTCTCATTTCGTCTTCTTGCAGCATATCTGCCTTAATGCTTGGTTCCTGTTTTGTGACATTGATGTTTTGTAAAGCGGGTTGTAGAACTGCTCCTCATAAATGTGGAACAATTCTACAATCCGTCTTTTTATTCCGGCTCTTTCTTGAAGACTTAATTCTTTTATATACTGATGTTTATGATTTGCTTACTTCACCAGTATTTTTTGAGGTATAATTATTGGAGTATAAATGCAAATAGGTATTTGTAGATTTAAAAGGATTAGCCAATGAGAAATTTGAAAGCGATATTGATTGTATTGTTGTGTCTGTGTGGTATACATGTGCAAGCACAACAGTTGGAAATAAAAGGTTTAGTGACTTCATCGGAGGATAAACAGCCGCTTATCGGAGCTACGGTTGCCGTAAAAGGGGTACCGGGAAGGGGAGTGGTAACGGATATGGATGGCCGTTACACTCTGAAAATAGAACCATCAGATAAAATCCTTGTCATATCCTATATAGGAATGAAATCGTCTGAGGTCAAAGTGCCGAAGAATGGAGTCTTGAATGTGGTGTTGCAACCCGAATCACTTAATCTGGATGAAGTAGTGGTGACCGGATACGGAAATTTTTCAAAGTCATCCTTTACCGGATCAGCTAACACCTTACGGGCCGACATGCTGAAAAACGTACCGGTACTTTCTGTAGAACAGAAGTTGCAAGGTATGACAACGGGGGTAAACATAACTTCCGGTTCCGGTCAGCCGGGAGCTAACCAGAGCATCCGTATCCGTGGTATGGGGTCATTCAATGCATCCAATGAACCGCTTTTTGTTATTGATGGTATACCGGTCACTTCCGGCAGTATGGGAGCCGGTACGGGAGCTGATGCCGCCTATATGAATAATGCCAAAACAAATGTAATGAGTACCCTTAATCCTGCCGATATCGAGAATATTACGGTGATAAAGGATGCCGCCGCCGCTTCTCTTTACGGCTCGCGTGCCGCGAATGGAGTGATTCTGATCACTACCAAGAAAGGAGCGGTAGGACGGACTAAAGTCACTTTGAGTGCCAGCGGAGGTTTTTCTAATGCAGCTGTCAACTTCCGTCCCACATTGAACGGTGAACAACGCCGTGAAATGATTTATGAAGGTCTTTATAACTCTGCAGTAGACAAGGGGCTCCAATCTCCCGAAGCATATGCAAATGCCAATATTGATACATATGCAGGAATACCGGAACTGGGATATACTGACTGGAGGAAAGAACTGATCCGAACCGCTCATAATCAAAACTACGAGGTGACTGCTTCCGGAGGCAACGAGCGAACTACTTTTTATGCTTCTCTCGGCTTTAACCGTCAGGAAGGTTTGGTCGAGAATTCTAATCTGGACCGTTACTCTGCCCGCCTGAACATGACACATAAAATAGGTAGCCGTGTCGAAGTAGGAGGTAACATGATGTTCACCCAGATAAGCCAGGAGATGAACGAGGAGCGCGGTTCCAATATCAATCCCTTTCTTTGTGTTGCTGTATCTGCCACACCTTCTATGCCTGTGCGCGACGCTTCGGGCAACTATGTGGGGTCCTATGCAGGCACCAATGTGAATCCGCTTCGTGACATCCGTACTGACTATAACCGCAGTCGTATGACCCGTATGTTTTCCACCGGTTATGCTTCGGTAGATATCATCAAAGGATTGAAACTGAAAGAGACTCTGAGCTATGACTATACTGTACAGAAAGATTCCCGCTATTTGAATCCGCTTAGCGGGGCAGGCCCCAAGAGCGGAAGTGATGCTCAGACCTCAAAGGGATTTACCGAATATGGTAAGTTATTGTCATCTACTTCACTCAACTATACCCATACATTTGCCGCTAAACATCACCTTGACATTTTGGCTGCCTATGAATTGGAAAGCTATCAGAGTGATAAAGCTATGGGAGAGAAGGCTAAGCTCCCTTCGGATGTGTTGCTTGAACCGGATAATGCCGCTGTGCTGAAAAGCTTTGTTTCTTCTACACAGGCATACAGAATGATTTCTTATCTGTCCCGTTTGAACTATGATTACGATAATCGTTATTACATTGCAGGTAGTTATCGCCGCGATGGCAGTTCACGCCTTGCTCCGGAAAGCCGGTGGGGAGACTTCTGGTCTGTTTCCGGTATGTGGCATCTAAGTAGTGAACCTTTTATGGAGGCTGTGAAGCCGGTATTGAACGATGTGAAAATCCGTGCTTCTTATGGTGTCAATGGTAATCAGCCGGGAGCTTTTTACGGATATATGGGGTTATACAGTTATGGGCAGAACTATATGGGGGCAGCAGGTTCATACGAGTCTGCTCAAGCCAATCCCAAACTGAAATGGGAAAAGAACTATAATCTGAATATTGGGCTTAGCCTGACTTTTATTGACCGTATCTTTGTGAATTTCGAATACTACAACCGCGATACAAAGGACTTGCTTTATAATCGCCCTATCAGTTCCACTACCGGTTTTCTGAATTATCTTGCAAATATCGGTCAGCTTAACAACAAAGGGGTGGAGTTCGAACTGCGTACAATTAATTTTGCCGGTCCTGACTTCAACTGGACATCGGTGTTGAACTTGACACATAACCGTAATAAAATCGTGGCATTGGACGGAGATATAAAGCAATCTGTCGAGGGCTCTTGGTTTATTCATAAAATAGGACTTCCTTACAATAGTTTCTATGTGAAAGAGTTTGCCGGAGTAGACCCGTCGACCGGGAAAGGGCTTTATTATCTCAATACGCAAGATGAAAAGGGGAATTATAATAGGGAGATGACTGATGATGCTTCTAAAGCACAAGCTATTCCGTATAAATCTGCTGATCCTAAGATATCGGGAGGGTTTACTAATATCCTTTCTTATAAGTGGTTTGATCTGGGACTTACCTTTACCTATTCGCTGGGAGGATATTCTTTTGACAAGACAGGTACTCTGATAGAAACTGACGGTAGTAAAGAAAAATCATACAACCTGCCTGTATATGCTTTGGACCGTTGGCAGAAGCCGGGAGATAGAACTGATGTTCCCCGTTTTGTATTGGAACAGGGAGCCGGACCACAAAATTCATCCCGCTATATTCACAGTACCGACCACATCCGCCTCAAGAACCTGACACTTGGTTTCACACTTCCTGGCAGATGGGTACAAAAGGCATTGATAGAGAATGCACGTGTCTACTTCTCAGGAAGTAATCTGCTGACATGGGCCAAATGGAAACAATATGATCCTGAAGTACCGGTTAATGGTGAGGTGTTCTGCGAGGCTCCTCCCATGCGTACCTTCAATTTTGGGGTTGAGATAACTTTCTAATCATTCATCATTATTAATATTCAGATATATGAAACGTACACTTATATACATGTTTGCCGCTATGTCGCTTGTGGGTTCTTCTTGTTCCGGCGACTGGCTGAATTTGAATCCATCTACTTCTGTGACTACTCCACAAGCCATCCGTACGCTTGAGGAGGCGCAAATAGCTTTGAACGGTATTTATCGCATTGCTGCTTCACATAGTTATTATGGCGACAATTATCTCTATTATGCCGATTGCCGTGGTGAAGATGTTCAAGCGCGTGTCAGCAAGGGAGCCGGAAAACGTGTATCACCTTATTATGAGTTCAATGTCACGGCAGATGATGCCTTGAATATTACCCGTGTATGGAATCAGCCTTATAGTGTCATTCATCAGGCAAATAGCCTGCTGGAAAGAATAGAGTCCGGTGCGGTTGTTACTGATGATGCTGTTGCTCTCAACTGCATCAAAGCTGAAGCGCTTGCTTTACGTGGATTGGCTTTGTTCGATCTCACCCGTCTGTTTGCTATGCCCTATACCTTGAATAACGGAACTTCTTTGGGAGTACCCATCGAGATTAAAACGACCTTGCCTACTCACCAGCCTGCCCGCAATACGGTAGCCGAATGTTATCAGCAGGTGATAGACGATATGACAGGTGCATTGAAACTCTCGGCACTCTCTGCTGATAAGAAAAACGGTTATCTTAATGTATGGAGTGTCAAGGCATTACTTTCACGGGTATATCTTTATATGAATGATAATGAAAAGGCTCTTGCATTGGCCAAGGAAGTGATGAATAACGGTGGATTGTATCAGTTGTTCACACATGATGAATACCCTACTGTATGGGGAAAAGATTTCAGTTCTGAGTCACTGTTTGAATTTTACTACACTCTTTCTGAACCTGATGGTGGAACGGGGGGAGAAGGTGCTCCAATGGTTTATGCCGATAATGTGAAGGACTGGAACAACCTTGTACTGACCAAAGCATTCCTCGATCTGTTGGGAGAAGATCCGGATGACGTGCGTCATTCATTGAATCGTTTGCCGGAGAAACCGGAAGAGGACATATTGCCCGAAGGTTCCAAGGGTTATCCTAAATATCTAAATAAGTATCCGGGCAAGACCGGAGATAATCCGCAGGATAACGACATCTGTATTATCCGTCTCTCCGAAGTTTACCTGAATGCTGCCGAGGCTGCCTTTAAGTTGGGGGGAGCAGAGAACCTAAAGTTTTCTTTGGATTGCCTTAATGCCATAGTGAGTCGTGCCAATCCTGTGAAGTCCGTGAAAGAAACGGAGTTGAGCCTGGAGCGTATACTGAAAGAACGTCGTAAGGAATTGGTAGGAGAGGGACATGCTTTCTTCGATGCTATGCGTAATGGTTTGTCTGTAAGCCGCACCGGTGGCTGGCATTTGCCTTCTGTAGCAGCTGCTGCAGTTATTAGTCCGTCTGATCCGCGGGTAGCATTACCTATTCCGCAGGCAGAGATAGATGCTAACCCGAATATGGTGCAGAATCCGCATTAATGCCTTCTGAGCCGTCAGATATATCGGATAATGAGTAGAAATACTTATGTAGTCGTATAACCAGATCCTAAGTCTGGTGCGGCTACCGGTTATACATACCACATTCGCTTAATAAATATTTACTCTCTGATTTTGCAAACTTATGAGTAATAAAGTTATTCACTGAGGAGTTTACGGGCCATTTCTATCAGCGTATCTTTTCCTCTTAATTCATCTTCTTGCAGCATATCTGCCTTGATGTCCGGTTCAATGCCAAACTCGATGTGATTCATCTCCGCATCAAAATGGGGGCTGGCAGAGAAACGTACGCTCCATCCGTTGGGCAGTTCGGAAGTAAAAGGCATACCCGAACCTCCTCCGGTTTTGTCTCCGATGGTGGTGACATTGGGCAGACAACGCATGTGGTTGACAAAGTCATTGGTCGCACTGAAAGAGCGGCGATTGGTTAACACTACTACCTTCTTTTGCCAGCGTACTCCGTTGGCAGGCTCCAGATAGATGGCATAAGGCTTGGAGAAGTCGTTGTGTCCGGTTCCTGTCTTATGGGAGATGTATCCCGTCAATATCTTTTCATTGGTGAAACGGGAAGCGATACGGGCGGAGTTGGTTGCATTTCCGCCGCCATTGTCGCGCACGTCGATAATCAGTCCGTTACATACCGACAGATAGGAGAGCACTTCGTCCAGATTACCGTTACCGACCGGGTCGGCGAAACTTTCGTACCGTATGTAGCCGATATTATCTTTCAGTATCTTGTATTTAAGGCCTGCTGCCGTGCGATAATCCGTACTGGCGCGTCCCAGATAGGAATCTTCCAGCAGGTCTGCACGGAAGTTGCGGGGATAGTCCTGATACCAGGCGTCGTAATAAGACACGTTGTGAGCCGAGGCCAGATTGACATGTCCGTCCTGTAGTTCGTAGAGCATTTCGCTCAATACTTCAAATAGTCCTTCGCTGCCCATATTCGGGGTGATAAGCTTTTGATACCGGGTGTGAATCTCGTCCCAGTCTATCTGTTTATAGTCGAGAAAACAGTATTGCTCGTCGATGATTTTCCACAACTGCTCGAAATTTCCCTGTGGATTATTGACAAACTCCTCTTCCCGAATGCAGGAAGAGAGAAGCCCCAGGCAGAAAATCAGGCAGAAACCCTGTTGCAGTATTCTATAAATGATCGGATTCTTCATGGCGCTTTTCTGTTAATAGGCTCTGACAGCCGGTGGCAGGGGAGTGCCGTTCTTGTTGCGGATGCGGAACAGGTCGTGTACAAATCCCACCATGAATACTTGCGAATACGTGTGTGTCTTAATTCCGTTCAGTTTGGATTGCTGAAGATCGCACAAATAGCTGAGGCGCATTTTGGTATATCTGATCGGGAAGTCGACCGATAGCATCTGCCGCAATGCGGGCTGATTGTGCAGGGAGGTGAAGCGGACCACTCCGCTGGCATGTCCGAGTGTGAATATCTCATAATAGGACTGCCCGTAATGGGGGGAGAACATGACCCCTATTACCGGCAGATTGACCTGATAGCGCAAAGCCAGCGGATAATTTTTTATCTTGGTATGCCAGATGGCCATTCCCGAAGCGTCGAGGTTGATGTAGGCGCGTGCCGAGGCCGGATTGTTCGTATTACGTAAGTTGTAGACAAAACCGCCGTTGAAATCTCCCATTCCTCCGGCAAGCAACTTAAAGTTGTCTGTAATGCGGAACTGATAATGCAATCCGTAGTTCCAGTTCACCAGTCCGGCAAAGGTGTTGTTGTTATCTACCCGGTTGTGAGTGTATGCCAGGTTTGCCTGAAAAAAGTTCTGAACCGAGACATTGCCGTCACCCAGAGTTGTCATACGCATGGTCTCACGGCTGATGCGGAACTCGATTCCCTTGTATTCCTGCGGAGAAAGGTAGGTGTCGAATACATTGGTGTATCCCACACCATACATGGTGGCGCGTGTCACATAGCGGGTAGCCTGAAGTGAGTCTGTGCCGTTGCCATTTCCGTTCCCCCCGAAAGAGGGGAGAGCGGTTGCTATCATCAGTAATAGCAGTATGCTTGTTTTTACTTTCATACGCAGTTTTATCTTGGACTTGTGCTAAAACAGTTTCATCTGTCCGGTCATTTCGTCGAGTATGTCGTTTTCTGTTTTATCACTGTCCGGGTCCAGATTTTCCGGCTCTTCCCCGGTGTCATCTTCTTCGTTGTTTTGTGGCGGATCGGGGAAGCGGGTTGGCTCCAGTTCATTGATGGTTTCTACCGTATAAGTCGTGAGGCGTTTCCCTTTCGCTTTAAAACCTTTGACGGCAATGAACTCTTCGGCGTCGACGACAACAGGGTCACGGAAACTGTCATGGCCTCCGAAGATGATTTCCAATCTTGGATAATACTCGTCTGTCATCAGGATCAAGCGATTGTGTTTGTTCTCGCCCAGGTAATTCTGTTTGCGTGTAGTGGCTTCAAAGCAGAAACGTTTCAGGTACGGATAATTCTGCTGGTCGGCATCGTAAAGGGCAACTGTCCATATCTTATTGGGATCGAACTTCTCGACGATGCTTACATTGTCTTCGTAGTGATTGCTCAGGTCGAAGTTCGAAGTATAAAATTCTCCGGTATTCAGTACAACCAGAATGTTGTCGTCGCTCTGGAATTCACCCAGATATTCGCCTCGTCCGTCGTAGTTGAGGCGGAGCACGTCACGGTCAAACCATACTTTACGTCCGCCCAGTGTGGAACCACCCCGTTGTTTCAAAACAATTTTGTGTACCGGCAGGCGTGTCAGGATGACGCCCTGGCTTTGCCGGCTACGAATGGTCACTTCACTAAAGTCACGTTCGAAGATGATGCGTCGTACACGCGGATTCGGTTTCAAGGTGACTTTGATAATTTCCGCTTCCCCATTGGGGTTGGCGCTGAAGTAGGAAATGCGTGAATCGGGCTTGCCTTGAGTCACGTCGTATTCACGGTCACGCACGATGGAAGTGACTGCAAACCGTTTGATGTAATGTGTTCCCTCTGCGCCGTCACGGTAGGCTACGTTGTAGATGGTACGTTTGTCATTCTTCTTAAAGACATTGACGTAAATCACGTTTTTGCCCACAAACTTCTTGTCAGCTACCGGAGTCACCATGTAACGTCCGTCGCGATAGAATATAATCACATCGTCGATATCCGAACAGCATGCCACGAATTCGTCCTTCTTTAAGGACGTTCCGATGAAGCCTTCTTCACGGTTGATATAGAGTTTTTCGTTGGCTTCCACTACCTTAGCGGCTTCGATGGTGTCGAAGTTGCGCAACTCTGTGCGACGAGGGAAGTTTTTGCCATATTTCTCTTTCAGCATCCGGTACCATTGGATGGTATATTCCACGATATTGGCCAAGTGGTTGTTGATCTCGGCAATATCTTCGTTCATGCGGGCAATCGCCTCTTCGGCCTTGTCGGAGTTGAACTTCAGGATACGCCCCATCTTGATCTCCATCAGGCGGAGGATATCGTCCTTTGTCACTTCGCGTATGAATTGTGAATAGAAAGGAGTCAACCGTCGGTCGATATGTTCACAGGCGGCATCCATGTCTTTGGATTGTTCGAACTCTTTATCTTTATAAATACGTTCTTCGATGAATATCTTTTCAAGTGAGGCGAAATGCAGGTTTTCCTGTAGTTCGTCTTTCTTGATTTCCAGTTCCTGGCGGAGCAGGGACAATGTATTGTCGGCCGACTTTCTCAACACATGGCTGATGGTGAGGAAGTGCGGTTTCTGGTCGTCAATGACGCAGCAGTTGGGCGAGATGCTCACTTCGCAGTCCGTAAATGCATAAAGGGCATCGATTGTCTTATCGGACGAGGTGCCCGGTGCCAGGTGGACCAGAATCTCGACGTTGGCCGCCGTATTGTCGTCTACCTTGCGTATTTTTATCTTTCCTTTATCGACAGCTTTCAGGATGGAGTCGATGACCGAAGTCGTGGTTCTGCCATAAGGGATTTCGGTGATGGCCAGCGTCTTGTTGTCTACTTTATTGATCTTAGACCGTATCTTGACTGCTCCACCGCGTTCGCCGTCGTTGTATTTTGATACGTCGATAGAACCTCCGGTCTGGAAGTCGGGATATAGTTTGAATTCCTCGTTACGCAGATAGCTGATGGATGCGTCGCACAGTTCGTTGAAGTTGTGTGGCAGTATCTTGGATGAAAGTCCTACGGCGATACCCTCTACACCTTGCGCCAGCAAAAGCGGGAACTTTACCGGTAAGGTAATAGGCTCCTTGTTGCGTCCGTCGTACGACAACTTCCATTCGGTGGTTTTGGGGTTGAATACTACATCGAGTGCAAACTTCGACAAGCGTGCTTCAATATAACGAGGAGCAGCAGCACCGTCACCGGTAAGGATATTACCCCAGTTTCCCTGGCAGTCAACCAACAGGTCTTTCTGCCCCAGCTGTACCAATGCGTCACCGATGGATGCATCGCCATGAGGGTGAAACTGCATGGTATGTCCTACGATGTTGGCCACCTTATTGTACCGCCCGTCGTCCATGCGTTTCATGGAGTGCAGGATGCGGCGTTGCACCGGTTTCAGTCCGTCATTGATGTGGGGCACGGCTCGCTCGAGGATAACGTATGAAGCATAGTCCAGAAACCAATTCTGGTACATTCCTGTAAGTTGATGTTTAATGCTTTCGTTATGTGAGTCCGCCGGCTTATAGTCAGAATGTCCTTCCGTAATCTCGTTGTTCTCTTCGCTCATAAAATCAAATTTCCCTCTGGTTTTAACAACAAATTATCTTTTTTACACCATTATTGGGTGATGTGCAGGCAAAAATACGAATTTAATTGAAAAAAATCATTTACTTTGCAGATTATTTCTGAGTCTGGCTTACAGGCAGATGTACGAAATGTAAATTGTAAATGATTAAATTGTAAATAAGACGATGGCACAAGAAGATGTTTTTAAGAAGTTAGTATCACATTGCAAAGAATACGGTTTTGTGTTCCCCTCAAGCGATATCTACGACGGACTGGGCGCGGTGTATGACTACGGACAGATGGGTGTTGAACTGAAAAACAATATTAAAAAATACTGGTGGGACAGCATGGTGTTGCTGCACGAAAACATTGTCGGCATTGACTCTGCAATCTTTATGCACCCTACCATCTGGAAGGCTTCCGGACATGTGGATGCATTTAACGATCCGTTGATTGATAATAAAGACTCTAAAAAACGCTACCGTGCCGATGTGCTGATTGAAGATCAATTGGCTAAGTACGATGATAAGATTAATAAAGAGGTGGCCAAAGCTGCCAAAAGATTTGGTGAAGCTTTTGACGAAGCTCAGTTCCGCAGCACCAATGGGCGTGTTCTTGAGCATCAGGCAAAGCGTGATGCATTGCACGAACGTTTCGCAAAAGCGCTGAACGATAACAATCTGGAAGAGCTCCGTCAGATCATTGTTGACGAAGAAATAGCTTGCCCGATTTCCGGTACTAAGAACTGGACAGAAGTTCGTCAGTTCAATCTGATGTTCTCTACTGAAATGGGTTCTACTTCCGAAGGAGCAATGAAGATTTATCTTCGTCCGGAAACTGCACAAGGTATTTTTGTAAACTACCTCAATGTACAGAAGACGGGTCGTATGAAAGTTCCTTTCGGTATCGCACAGATTGGTAAGGCTTTCCGTAACGAGATCGTTGCCCGTCAGTTCATCTTCCGTATGCGTGAGTTCGAACA
>ERZ827156.4610-NODE-4610-length-11061-cov-3.846629_pt1 | contig 11061 bp, 8 predicted proteins | sample MGYA00519919_ERZ827156 | MGnify/ENA primary metagenome ERZ827156 (study PRJEB31778, sample SAMEA3449269) | human gut metagenome | biome: human gut; feature: human-associated habitat; material: faeces | place: United Kingdom | collected 2010/2012 ... | reverse complement strand
TGACCTGTGGAATCATGAGAATGGAATAGGGGCTAAGAATTTATTTTTACGAGATGGCAGCGGAAAGCATCATTTTCTTGTGATCATTCGGGAAGACAAGCAGGCAGACCTTAAGAAAGTAAGAGACGAGATTGGAAGTTCCAGACTAAGTTTTGCCTCAGCCGAGCGTCTAATGAAATATTTAAATATTGAACCCGGATCTGTTTCGCCGTTAGGCGTTTTGAACGATCAGGAATGTGTGATTCCGGTATTCTTTGACGAAGATCTGAAAGAATATGAATACATTGCAGTCCATCCAAATGATAATACAGCAACGATCTGGATGAAACTTGCTGATCTTGTGAATGTCATAAAGTTGCATGGAAACCAAGTGAAATTTATCAATGTGGAATAAAATTCATGAATAAGAAAAAGAACACAAGATTCTTTGATTTTTTGAGAATTGAGGACTATAATGTAGCCAATATAAAGAGTCAAAAGAATAAAGAGAAAGAAGGCAACGAACAAGATGAGTTATTATAGTGTGAATTTACCAAGTTATACGATCGGAGAGGGATGTTATAAAGAGATTCCGCATACAACAAGATTTTATGGAAAAACAGCTGTTGTGATCGGTGGAAAGATCGCGATGTCTAAAGCAAAAGATAAGATCTTAGAAGGAATCAAAGATTCCGATGTAGAAATCCTTGATTTTATCTGGTACGGTGGTGATTCCACCTATGAAAATGGTAACGCATTGATCGACATGGACGTTGTCAAGAAAGCAGACATGATCTTCGCAGTCGGTGGAGGACGTGCCTGTGATACATGTAAATACGTGGCAAATGAAATGGATAAACCATTATTCTGCTTCCCAACCGTAGCATCAAACTGTGCATCTGTCACAGCAATCTCTGTAATTTATAACCCAGATGGATCATTCAGAGAATATTACTATCCAAAGAATGCAAACCATACATTCATCGAATCATCCATCATCGCTGATTCACCAGAAGAATTATTATGGGCAGGAATCGGAGATGCATTAAGCAAGGAATGTGAAGCAGTATTTGCATCCAAAGAAGACGAATTATCCCATACACCAATGATGGGAGTACAGCTAAGCAAGATCTGTACTACACCACTTGTTGAATATGGAAAGAAAGCATTGGACGACTTAAGAGCGAATAAAGTATCTTATGAATTAGAACAGGTAGCGTTAGACATCATCATCAGTACAGGATTAGTATCTAACATGGTAAGTGCAGCACCAAAATATTACTATAACTCAAGCCTTGCACACTGTGTATATTACGGATCAACCGTTACAAAAGGCGGAGAAAAACATTTACATGGAGAAATCGTATCATTAGGTGTGCTATGCCTGTTAACATTCGGAAAAGAATACGAAGAAAGAGAACGAATCGCAAAATTCAACTTAAGTATGGGATTGCCAGTATGCTTTGAAGACATTGAGATCACAGAAGATGATTTTGATGCAATGGCAGAGAAAGCAATGACCACTACAGAATGGGACTTCAAACCTGAGAATGCTGGGGTTACGAAGGAAAGCTTTATTCAGTGTATGAAAGAAACAGATGAATATGGTAGAAGTATAAAATTTTAATTTGTAAGTTGGCCAACTGTAGATTTCGAGTATATGATAAAAAATAAATAAACGATTGGAAGAGCAGCTAGAGAATTTTGCTCACGTTTTTTGCAGATCGCTGATCCGCCGGCTTTCCTTGTGCAACTCGCCTTCAAGGGTGTTTAAATCAGAACTCTTTGAGGCTCAGACAGCACACCAAGCCGGCTGCGAATCCGCAAAAAACGTGGCAAAATTCTAATGCTACTCTTCCAATCGTTTATTTATTTTTTATCATATACCTGAAGGCTAAAGTGTGGACAATTACAAGATTGGAAAACTTAGGTGGGGTGTATGTTAAACGTTATTGGTTTTCGTAAGTTTCTTTTATCTTCCGTCAACGAATTCAAAACTTATCAGTCAATACCGTTTAACATACACACTGTGTAGTGATTTGAATAGCGTTCCGTTGTATGAGTCAGAAAGAAGATAAGAAGAACTATTTATAAGAAAAAAGGATGACAACATGAGCACTTTTTGAATGCGTTTTTTACAAATTCGCAGCGTCCTGTGGTCGATTGTTTGAACGTAGCTGCGGGCATTTTGGCTCGCAGCCAGTGAGTTATCGAAGGAAAGTTCGCGTATAAGCGACCGTTCAAAACGGCGTGCAAAATTTCTGGTCTGGATCTTCTATGCTATTATTTTGTTTTTCTCATATACACATTAACGACTACATTTCAAATTAAGCTTTCATACTCAACTGAATTCGTTTCTTATCCATATCTACACTGACTACAGTTACATCCACAACATCTCCTACACTGACTACCTCTAATGGATGCTTAATAAACTTATCTGCCATCTGCGAAATATGCACCAATCCATCCTGATGCACTCCAATATCCACAAATGCACCAAAATCAATTACATTACGAACCGTTCCTTTTAATTTCATTCCCGGTTTCAGATCTTTCATTTCCAAAACGTCAGTTCTAAGGATTGGTTTTGGAAGATCTTCTCGTGGATCTCGTCCTGGTTTTTCCAGTTCTTTTACGATATCTTTTAGTGTAATCTCTCCAATTCCAAGTTCTTCGGATAATTTCTTGTAATCTGTGATCTTTTTACTGATTCCTCTGAATCCTTCTTTGGATAATTCTTTTGTTGAATATCCTAAATTCTTTAGTAACATTCCTGTTTCTTTGTATGTCTCTGGATGTACTCCTGTTGCATCGAGTGGCTCATCACCTCCAGATACTCTTAGGAATCCTGCGCATTGTTCGAAGGCTTTTGGTCCTAGTTTGGCGACTTTTAACAGCTGTTTTCTGTTCTTGAATGTTCCATTTTCTTCACGGTAGGCTACGATATTTTTTGCAACTGCTTTGGATACTCCGGAAACATATTCTAACAGTGATGCAGATGCTGTATTTAAATCGACTCCGACTTTATTTACCGTTGCCTCAACGACTCCTCCTAAGGCTTCGGAGAGCTGTTTCTGATTCATATCATGCTGGTACTGTCCAACTCCGATGGCTTTTGGTTCGATCTTTACTAATTCTGCCAGTGGATCCTGAACTCGTCTTGCGATGGATGTTGCACTTCTCTGCCCTACATCGAAATTTGGAAATTCTTCGGTTGCCAGTTTACTTGCAGAGTATACGGATGCTCCTGCTTCATTTGTGATAACGTATTGCACTGGTTCTTTGATCTCTTTTAACATATCAACGACGATCTGTTCGGATTCTCTGGATGCAGTTCCATTTCCGATAGAGATCAGGGTGATTCCGTATTTTTTAATGAGTCCCTTGACTACTTTCTTGGCTTCTTCCACTTTATTTTGTGGGGCTGTTGGGTAAATGACTACGGTATCTAATACTTTTCCTGTTGCATCGACAACTGCTAACTTACATCCTGTACGAAATGCCGGGTCCCATCCGAGAACTACCTGTCCTGCGATCGGTGGCTGCATAAGGAGCTGTGTTAAATTCTTTCCAAAAACCTTAATTGCTTCTGTACTTGCATTTTCAGTCAATTCGTTTCTGATATCACGTTCAATGGATGATGCGATCAGTCGTTTGTAACTGTCTTCAATCGCTGCAAATAAGGCTTTTGTTGTATTTGGATTCTTCTTTGTTACAATCTTTCTTGCAAGGTATGATGCGATCTTTTGCATATCCGGCTCGATCTTTACCTGAAGGATTCCTTCTTTTTCTCCACGGTTGATCGCAAGAATTCGATATCCTGCAATCTTCTTCACTGGTTCTTCAAAATCATAATACATCTCAAACACAGAAGATTCTTCTGGTTTCTTCGCTGTTGATGTAATCTTTCCATGATCCCATGTTGCCTTACGGATCCATGTTCGGTATTCGGCATCATCTGCAATATGTTCGGCAATAATATCATTTGCCCCTTTTAAGGCATCTTCTACCGTCTTTACATCTTTTTCTTCATTGATAAATGCTTTGGCTTCATTCTCCAATGGTTCTTTTGTCATCTGCAGAAGAATCAGATTCGCCAGCGGTTCTAATCCTTTTTCCTTGGCGATCATTGCTCTGGTGCGTTTCTTTTGTTTGTATGGACGGTATAAATCTTCCACTGCAACAAGAGTCTTCGCATCTTCAATCTGTTTTGCCAGTTCTTTGGTCAGTTTCCCTTGTTCTTCAATATTTTTCTTAATTGCTTCTTTGCGTTCTTCTAAATTTCTTAAATATAACAGTCTCTCATGGAAATTACGGAGTGTCTCATCGTCTAATGAGCCTGTCATTTCCTTTCGGTATCTGGCAATGAACGGAATCGTGTTGCCTTCATCGATCAGTTTGATCGTTGTCTCTACCTGTCCTCGTCTGATTCCTAATTCTTCTTGTAAAATTTTAATAATATCCATCTTGTCTTCACCTTATAAATCTACTTCTATTGTCTGTCCTTTTGGTACAAACTGGCGGTATTTGACCCCTGCCATATCAAACATCTTCTTGGATGCTTTCGTTGCGTCACTGTCTGCGTATTTATCCTGCATATAAATAACTTCCTTCATGCCGCTTTGAATGATCGCTTTTGCACATTCATTGCATGGGAATAATGTTACATACACACGCGCTCCATCAAGAGAACCTCCTCCATAATTCAGGATGGCATTTAGTTCCGCGTGGCATACATAAAAATATTTGGTATGCAATGGATCTCCTTCCCTCTCCCATGGCATGTCATCATCATCACATCCTGTTGGCATTCCGTTGTAGCCGACAGATAAAATCTTATTATGATCATTCACAAGGCACGCACCTACCTGTGTGTGTTCATCCTTACTTCTCTGGGCAGATAAAATGGCAATCCCCATAAAATACTGGTCCCAGGAGATATAATCTTTACGTTTCATAGTTTATATTCCTTTCTGAATCTGTGTAGATATATTTTATTTCTCTATAATCTCAATCAAACATTCATGTTTCTTAGTTGTTTTATTATAATTAATTCCAACAAGCAATACTTTTCCAGCGGGAAGTTCTCGAACCATTGTATAATATTCACGGGCAAAATAAAACGCAAGATTAATTGTACAGCTAAGTGAATTTTCATCATTGTATTGAATGATGGAAATTTCTTCATGTGCTTTCGCAATTCCATCAGCAACGCTTTCTTCATCCAACGCCCAAAGTGCTTCTAACAATTTACGAGAATCTTCTACTGATTCCGCTACTCCATACCAATTCATAGTACTGATTGCATTAACATATTCCTGAGAAACCTCTTTATTCGGAATTCTTACTGTTTCATTTGTACTGTCATAGGTCAAATAACCCAAATGTACTAGTAATGTCAACACGTCATCTTTTGTCGCAAATGTAGTCATATCATTACTGAATGTTCCAACATTCACCTGTACACACTCTCCTGCAAGCATTTTGATTACAGAATCTTTTAATCCATCCATATCCATCTGGATATAAATTTTTAATGCTTCGTATGTTTCTGTCTGATTCCAGTAAGTTCCGAATTTGTGGCGCATCATAGCTTCTACCACAGATTTTGGATTATATATAGAGTAGTATTGATTTCCTGCCTGTCGATGTACAAGCAATTGATATCCATCATACCATGTTTTTGCTTCGTCAAAATTCATCTCATATTTTTCACATAAGAAAGCAGTTTCCTGCTCGGTGAATCCAAAATATTCTGCCAGATCACCGGGATCCGTCATAGAATATTCGGTAAACATATTTAATGCTGAATGAGAACCATACTTTTTAACAGGCAGTATACCCGTCATATATGCCAATGCCACATAATCTTTATCTTTCAACCATACTCTTAAAAAATCTAAATATTTCTTCTGTGCGTTATAATCTTGCTGATATTCCCGAAACAGGCAGTCCCACTCATCAATTAAAATAACAAATGCACATTTTGTCTTACTGTAGATATCTTTCATAACCTGAATCAAATTGTCTTCATCTCGAAACTGAACATCTGCAAAATGATCTTTCAGATCAAATATAAGATACTTCTGTAACATAGCAATCATATCATCTATACTATGCGTCATACTTAAAAATTCCTGCATATTGATTTTCAATACATCGTACTGATTACGATGTAGTTTATATGAATCTGATTTACTAATTTCAAGTGAGTCAAACAACGCTGAAGAATCTTCTCCCCTCTCATAATATGCAGCCAGCATATCAGCAGCCATCGATTTACCAAAACGTCTTGGACGACTAACACAAAGAAATTTCTGACGAGTATTAAGAACTGCATTTGTCTTTTCAATTAATCCTGTTTTATCTATATAAATCTGAGAATTCAAACTTTCTTGAAATCCTTTATTGCCTGGATTTAAATAACTACTCATTCTAATCCCTCCTGTCAAATCTTCTACTACAAATTGCCTGCATATCTTATATTCTTTACAAAATGAGGTGTTAAATATTATTTTACCACACTACAATCCATGTTCCAAACTAATATTTCTCAAGGTTATATTAAGTTTTAATGTCAAACCAGACTTTTATTCCAACACCTATCAGCTTCCAATCCCCAAATCAAAAGCCAATACAGTACAACATACACACCCCTAGTGATTTGAACAACCTTCCGTGTATATGAGAAAAAATAAATAATAATAAAGGTCACCCGACCATTAGAATTCTGCCATTATTTTGACGGGTTCGCAACAAATTTGGTGCATTGTTTGAGCGAAGCGAGTTATGCAAGGAAAATTTGCGTATAAGCGACCTGTCAAAATGACGTGCAGAATTCTCTGGCGGGTGACCTTTATTATTATTTATTTTTTCTCATATACATTCGAACGACTAATCTTCAAATTACATCTCAAATTCTTCATGCGCCGCATTCATTGCCTTAACCATATCTTCCTGGTTTACAAGCACAGTAACACGGATCTCAGATGTAGAGATCATTCGGATATTCACGTCTGCTTTATATAAAGCATTAAACATACGAGCTGCCATTCCATAGTGGTTTAACAGTCCTTTACCAATGATAGATACTTTGGCAACTTCTTTGCTTGCCTTGATCTCTTCATAATAGCTGTCTGGAAGGTAATCTTCTAATGCTTTCACTGCGATGTCTAATTCTTCTTCTTTGACTGTGAAGGAGATATCTTTCTTGTCGTTATGTCCAACAGACTGAAGGATCATATCTACGTTTACATTCTTCTTTGCTAATACGTTGAAGATCTTGAATGCCATACCTGGTGTATCTTCAATTCCCATAACTGCGATTCTTGCTGCATCGTCGTCTCCTGCGACACCGCTGATCTCGTTGTCTCTTGATTTTACGCTTTCTTTTACGACAGTTCCTTCTTCTGTTGTAAGACTTGATCTAACAACTAAGGCAACTCCATGTTTCTTAGCAAGTTCTACAGAACGATTATGAAGTACTCCTGCTCCGAGTGTTGCCATTTCTAACATCTCATCATATGTGATCTCATTTAATTTTTTAGCCTCTGATACTTTTCTTGGGTCTGCTGTATAGACTCCGTCTACGTCTGTATATATCTCACATGCATCTGCGTGTAACGCTGCTGCCAGTGCTACAGCTGTTGTATCAGATCCACCACGTCCAAGTGTTGTGTAGTTATCAAACTGGTCAACTCCCTGGAATCCTGTAACGATTACGATCTTTCTCTGTTCTAATTCATTCATGATACGGTCTGTATCGATTCTTTTGATTCTTGCATTACTGTATACAGAAGTTGTATGCATTGCTACCTGAAATGCGTTTAAAGAAACTGCTGGAACTCCAAGAGAATCCATTGCCATTGCCATTAATGCTACAGAAGTCTGTTCTCCTGTTGTTAATAACATATCCATCTCTCTTCTGGATGGGTTTGGATTGATCTCTTTTGCTTTTGCGATCAGTTCGTCTGTCATCTTACCCATTGCTGATAAAACAACAACAACGTCATTTCCTTTTTTGTAATCTTCAATACATCTTTTTGCAACGTTCATGATACGATCTTTATTTCCTACAGAAGTACCACCAAATTTCTTAACTACTAGCATCTTGTGCCTCCTAAAATTATTTCTCTTATTTTTGTAATAACCGATTCATTAAATCATAAGCGTGGGAAATGACAATTCCTGTCTCTCTCGCTGCTTCTTCGCTGTACTCTTCCTGACCTTCATAATCTTTCGTGCTGTCGTAGATCATAAATGGTATCGGTTCTTTGGAATGGGTACGGATCGCAATTGGTGTCGGATGATCCGGTCCGATCAGAATTCTGAAATCCTCTCCGGCTTTCTCAAGTTCTTCTTTGACAACCTTTACAACTTCTTTATCAAGATGTTCGATTGCTTTGATCTTATTCTCAAGACTTCCCTGGTGACCCATCTCATCAGGTGCCTCTACATGAATATAAGCGAAATCGTCATTTTTTTCAAGTAGTGCTTCGACTGCTGCCATTGCTTTTCCATGATAATTCGTGTCAAGACCGCCATTTGCCCCCTCAACATCGAGATTTCTCATGTTCGCTCCGACTGCGATTCCTTTTAACAGATCGACTGCGGATACCATGGCTCCGTTCATTCCAGTCTTCTCTTTAAAATCATCCAGTGCTGGTTTCGTTCCTGCTCCCCAGAACCAGATGCTGTTTGCTTTGTTTAAGCCTTTCTTGGCTCTTGCTTCGTTGATCGGATGGTGATTTAAGATATCAAAACTCTTCTTCATCATCTCTTTTAACTTCTCCTGTTTTGGAAGATACTGCCCGATCTTCTGTCCCAGGACATCATGAGGTGGGATAAGTTCTACCACTTCTCCATGATCCCAGATCGTTAAATGGCGGTAGCTGACTCCAGGATAAAATTTATATTCATCATCTTCTAATTCTTTTCTCACAGCTTCGATAAGGATTGCTGCTTCTTCAGAAGTAATCTCTCCTGCACTGTGGTCGATGATCGTCTTATCTTCATAATCTTCGTCTTCAGATACGGTTACAACGTTACATCGAAGTGCGATATCTGTATCTTTCATATCAACACCGATGCTTAATGCTTCAAGTGGTGATCTTCCAGAATAATAAACCTGTGGGTCATATCCTAACATGGAAAGATTGGCTACATCACTTCCTGCTGGTAAATTAGATGGTACGGTGTAAGCGATTCCCTGTTCGGAAACTTTCGCCATCTCATCCATCACTGGTTTGTCTGCTAACTGAAGTGGTGTCTTCCCACCTGCTGCTTCGATTGGCTCATCAGCCATTCCATCTCCTAAAACGATAACGTATTTCATTCTGCCCTCCAAAAATGTGTCATGTATATTTATACATCTATTCCATTGCAATTACTTTTACATAAGATACATCTTCTGTCTTCTCGACATCCTGAATCATTGCCGAGACATTCGTCTCACTGTCTTCAATATCAACACTGACTGTTAAGAGTCCCTTTCCATTGATTGGGATACTCTGATGAATCGTCAGGATGTTTGCCTTGTAAAGTGCAAAAATGTTAAGGATCGAGGCTATAACGCCCGGCTGGTCATCAACTTCGATCACAAATGTGATACTTCGTCCCTTCTTACCAGCGTAAAATGGAAAAATATCGTCCTTGTACTTGTAATAAGAACTTCGGCTGATACCTACCATCTCTGTGGCTTCTAATACAGAAACTGCTTTCTTGGAATCTAACAGCTTCTGAACCTCTAACACCTTTAACAACACTTCTGGAACTGCTTTCTTTTTAATTACATAATAGTTGGTTTCTTTCATGTCTGGTTCCTTTTGTTTTCCTGTGGTGTACAGTTGTCTTTGCACAAAATACTACCACAGATATTTTTAGGATGCAATAGAAAATTTGTTTTTAAAATAAATACATTATCTGATCGGAAGTTTTTCTAAGGAATATACTGGTTCTGGTTTTGTGATATTACACTCGATCCATGCCTTATCTGATGCAAAGAAATCACGGAATCTTTCATAGATTTCTTTCTTATACTGGTGTTTATCAATACCCATGCAATATCCATTCATTCCAAGCTTACTGATCAGATACCCTGTTCTCTTAAAATATTTTTGCTGTGTGCATACAATAAATTTCTTCTCTGGAAATGCTTCCGTGCAGCGATAGATCGTTGAATAAGTATCAAGTCCTCCATCATCGATCAAAATATCTTCTTCAGATACACCACGATCTGTCAGGAATATTTTCCCTGCCTGATTTTCTCTTGCTGCACCGGATAGAATGATCTTTGGCACTTTCTTTTCCTGATATAGTTTTAATGCACCATTTAAGCGGTCTTCCAATGCATAGGATGGCTTTCCACTTTTATATACAAGACAGCCCGGCACGATCACATAGTCAGCCGTATCAATCTTCTCTGTTTGATTTACAGAATATGTTTTGCGGTCTGTCTTTAATTGTACGTTACAAAAGATTGTGAATAATAAGCCGAGTACACCTAATGATACTCCTGCTACAATGATTGTTTTGATTACTTTTCCTGCCATTTCCCTCACCCTTTTATTTTTATTTATCTTATTGTTTTATCTGTTCTTCCGAACCTGCTTAATTCTCTTCCTGCTTACTGTTGTTATCCCACGCAAGATAAGCATTCATAAATCCATCCAGATCTCCGTCTAACACTGCACTTGGATTTCCACTTTCAAAGTTTGTTCTGTGGTCTTTTACCATTGTATATGGCTGTAGGACATAAGATCTGATCTGGTTTCCCCATCCATTATCTCCGACATCTCCACGGATATCAGATAGTTTCTCCAGATGCTGCTGCTGTTTTAACAGATACAGTTTTGTCTTTAACATCTTCATTGCCTGATCTTTGTTCTTGTGCTGTGAACGCTCATTCTGGCACTGTACAACGATTCCTGTTGGTAAATGCGTAATACGGATTGCGGAATCTGTTTTGTTGATATGCTGTCCACCAGCTCCACTTGCACGATATGTGTCGATCCGGATATCTTCATCTGCAATCTCAACTTCTATATCATCTTTGATATCTGGCATTACATCACAGGATGC
>ERZ827156.4599-NODE-4599-length-11102-cov-4.318095_pt1 | contig 11102 bp, 18 predicted proteins | sample MGYA00519919_ERZ827156 | MGnify/ENA primary metagenome ERZ827156 (study PRJEB31778, sample SAMEA3449269) | human gut metagenome | biome: human gut; feature: human-associated habitat; material: faeces | place: United Kingdom | collected 2010/2012 ... | reverse complement strand
CTCATCACATCACTCATCACATCACTCATCACATCACTCATCACATCACTCATCACTCATCACTCATCACATCACACACATCACATCACACAATCATCACATCATCACATCACTCACTCATCACATCACATCACTCATCACATCACATCACTCATCACATCACTCATAAAGCATATCACACGCAACAAGCACGCCACTCACAGCAGGATGCGCTGCAGCGAATCCACCGCCTTGGCGAACGCGCCCCAGTTCAGACTCATGATCGCCATCTTGTGCACCTCGCCCTCCGTGATCTCCTCCTCCTGCTCCGCCAGCGCCGACACCACGTTGTCCAGCACCATCGTCACCAACTACGCCTCACACACCCACCCCACCACCACCATGTATTGCGAAGCATAGTTCTCAATCACGCCCAGACTCGCGCACACCTGCTCCAGCCGCGAGATCGAGTTCGTGATGGCTTGCAGCACCGTCAGCACCACGCCCGTGAACGGACATGTGAACGGGTACGCCTACAGCTCATGCCCGCCCGCCGCGCGCACCGTCGGCACCTCATCCAACAGCTGGTACTTGGCGATCACGCCGTAGAAGTCCTCCGCCGAGTGCACCACGTACGGCTCGAACCGGTCGTTCTCGATGGCGTCGCTCAGGTCCCTACATGCCGTGAGCGTCACTCACCCACCCACACGCCTTACGTGACAACCGATCCCTTGATGATGGCGATGGACTGCTCCACCAGCTGGGACCGCATGTCGTAGATCGACTCCACGTTGAACAGCAGCGGCTGCCCGCTCATCACCTCCGCGTAGGTCCACACCGACGTCTACGCCTCATCCACGCGGAACACGCCCACCTCGATGGTCATCAGCTCCTCCACGCTGTTGATCAGCCGCATGTGGTACTGCAGCGCCTCCACCAGCACCTGCAACTGCGTGTTGAACAGACTTTGCATCTACAGCTCACGCCCGCGCACCGTCCGCACGTGCGAGGAGTCGCTGTACAGCAGCGTACCGCGTTGCATCGTGTCCTCCACGTAGAAGTACCCGATCGAGGTGTACAGCAGCCCGTTCAGCCTATGCCTCACGCCCGCGCGCTGGAACCACATGCGGCAGAACTGCTCCGTGGACATCGCCTTCAGGTTCTTCGCCGCCATCACCTCGAAGTCACATTGCGGCTATCTCTCAGACCATGCACGCAGACGCACCTCGCGACGTTCGATGTACATTCGCTTGAATTCCGGCAGACGACCCACGTGCTCGAACACGTGCTGGTACTCGAACACCACGCTCAGGTCGATCTTCTCCATGATGTCCTCGATGCCCTCCTTCTCTGCGCGTGAACGGTGGCAGAAATACCCACTGTATTTGGCATCGAGATTCTGCTGCTTCCGGTTGAAGGTGCGGATCATGCAGGCCTCGCCGATCATCTGGCAGACGGAGCGGATCTCGCGGCACCACTTGTAGAAGGACTGGCGGCATTTCTCCTAGAGATGAAATGCGCATGCAGTCTCTGCGATGATGTCGTCCGTCTGCGGCTTGATGAAAGCCTCCAGAACGCGGGACAGACGGCAGGAAGGACACGACTTCAGATTGGTCTTGAGCGTATCCAGCGTCTTCAGCGCAAGGTAGTACTTCTCGTCGTTGACCTAGCCCTTAGAGACACTCTGAAGCCCCACGAGGTTCATTACGCGCTCGGTGAGGAGCAGGAGGTTATCAAAGACAATGATGTCCTCGTATGCCTTTTCGACGTTCTCGTTGGTCTTCTTCAGGGATATGTAGCGCTCCGCATCCTTCAGCGCTCTACAACGTGAACGACACACGGAAACACGACTTCAAACCGGAAAAGGAGATGCCCTCGTGGAAGGTCGTTATTTGCTCCTATTCCGTCACCGCAACGCCCTCAGCGATACGCTCATATCGTTCATGTCACGCTTCATCGTGATGATTTTGTCCATACTATCACAAATCTGCATGTAGTTCTTATTGCAAATGTCCTGCACGGCACTAGAGCTAAGGGAACGCAAAAGCAACGCACTGCTCCTTTTCCGCGACGAACCCATCCAGACTTTTCATAAACGAATTAGACCATCCTCTCTGAAGGGCCGTTTTCAGCATGGGAATAACCTACGCAATTACGAGGATCTCCCGCACACAAACCTGATAATCCTCGTTCAGGTTTTGAAGCAATGCTTCACAGCTCTGCGTTCCGTCAGAAGCGTTCTTATTCATCGAGATATTTGCTCCTTTCTCCGGGGCGTTTCATCGCGATTTCACAGCCGATTACTGGAACAACGTGGAACAACAAACAAAGCGATACTAAAGCATGTATTACAGAAAGAGATCTTGAATGTTGAAATCCGTCGAGAACGAAGGCCTACACATTATCACACAACCCAAACACTACATCGGCATGCTGTCCATCCCGTTCATCGTATTCATCGTATTCATTGGGGTGTCTACTTGCGGGTTGGACGAAGCTATCCATAAGCCCGATCATCCATCGTCAACGAATCTCCGGAGGAACAATTCGCGGCGTCATCGGAGGCGTTGAAGGGTTTGTGGCCACGGTCTCCGGATAGACTGGCGCCTGATTGTCCTGATTCGATGGGAGGAGGTACGTGCGGATCTGGCCGCTCGGCGAAGACATGAAGATCTCGTTGTCTCTCCCTCTCTCGTTGTTCGTCACGTACACGTCCGTTCCTACGCATCATCAGCAATCCCCTTGTCTACCGGGAGGAGCGCTGATTGCAATGATCGTCTGCGCACCCTCCACAGGGTTCGGCTTCTCGCACGAGGAAACCAGCTCGTCCGTGGTCAATACACAATCAGGCTTCGAATAGTACTGCAGATGAGCAGAGGAGCAGACACCCACGTTCTCTTCCAGGTACGATGTGAAACTCTGAATCAGCATGTCCAGATCGGCGCATTGATGCTCGAGCATATCACGGGAGTTCTTCAGTGTGGACTCGTCTCCGTCCGTCATGCTCGTTACCGCGCCACCACTACACGTCGAAACCAATAGAAACGCCCACATCCAGCGATAGCTGCTCTTTCCCATCTTCTCTAGCACATTCGCGCCGATGAGCGCGTTTGTGATATCGTATATACGTCGTTTCTCCACTCCCAGCATGCCCGCTGCATATAGGACATCGATCGTCTCGTTCTCCTGACTCTACACCTCATATCCACATGCATCGGGATACGCGAACTAGACGAACGAACTCGGTGGCAAGATAGGCCAGCGACTTTGTTTTCCTCGACTTCTGTTCCGTCGCGCTCGTTACCACGGCCATGGCTTGTGTGGACGGGTAAGACGGCGTTGGAGTGCGACTACTCGGGTTCTACGCACTTAATATCCAAACCAGCAATTACGGGCATATGCTGCGCTGTGGGTGGGACTCCACGATAATTCATTCTCTAGAAGGCTATTCCGGTTACGGAGAGGGATAACTGCGGTACAGCGTGTAGACAGAAGAACAGTGCTAGACAAAACGGACTACCAAAGGGGATGAGCGAACTACACCACCGCAGCAATAGCAACGGAAAAAAGACTTGAGATGAATGAATGTGGCGGTCCTCCCGAATAGGCCTCATCCGCTGTTTCTTTTTGAAAGTGTCTTGTTTTATGTTGGAATGCACCTCCATACTCTACTCCCTTCTTTTCTCCCTTTCCCTCGCTTTCCTCTATCGTATTGCTATCAGTTTGGATTCTTTACAGTGGTTTTGTTTTTCCATCAAACACGGCAGTGGGATTGAAACTGATTGGGAACGCCCTTTTCGCTCCTCTCCTTCTTTGCTCTCTCAAGAAGCTTCCGGAAACGGAGGATGCGCTGCTTTTCGTCGTCTAGCGAGAGGACACTCATAATGTAGTTAAGTAGGTCTGGCTGATCCACCTGAAGAACGCCATTCATTTCCTGCACAAAGACAGAGAAGTCGCTCTCATTTGGGTTCACGGAAGATGTGGAATGAACGAAGCTTAAAATGACGAGACAGCACTGTGTAATCTCCTTCTACCCATAATGGAAGGAACAGAGCCATACGCAACGATCGGAATGGGATGACAAGTACAGCTGAAGAAGAAGCCGGAAAATGGAAAGCAGCGTGTCCTTGCTGCAGTACGCGCACAAGAGAGGCAACGCCGCAGTCAGGAACGAAAAACACAATTGGACCGCTTGACTACGCTAATCACCAACCACTGAACGCCAACATCATCTCGGACTGCAAAATCATCAACAGCACCTCGAACACCGTTCTCCGCAGCGGCTCGCTGCTTTCCAGAAATACCCGCACAAACTGCCCCTTCATTCTCTCCACGCCTACACTCAACTCCCTCTTTCACAACCCACGCTCGTCGATCACGGCTTGCGTGTCGCTCTTTTTCTCCTCAGCCATCGCCTTCTCCGCGAGACCGTTGCCCAGCAGGTACGGCCGGTTGGCCAGGGACATCGCCATGCCGCGCATGGAGTCTCCCACGGCGTACAGGAAGACGTTGGCGAGCGTGGCGAAGAAGGAGGCGAAGCTGTTGCGGAGAACCACCTCCTCCACCTCCGCCGAGAAGCCATAGGGTTTGACTACTCCTCACTGTTGCTCATGACGCCAACGGTACGAGGAGTCGATATGTTGGGGCACCCCCAACACGGTGTGTAGTGTGGTGAGCAGGACGGTGGAGAGAGAGAGAATGGGCAGAGACGGCGGGTAGCTGAGGTAGAGACTACGGTGAAGGCAGAGAGCAGCTCTCACGGCACGGTGATGGAGAGGAGCCAGTCCTGCATCATCACCAGACGCAGGCGTGGAAACACCTCGGCGGTCAGTCGCTATGGCTCACACTTCAGAGTCACCGTCACGTTCAGCTCCTCGTACAGCTGAAGGGAGTGGTTAGTCTCGTTGAGCAGGAGCTCCTTCCAGCAGCGCTAGGGGTGAGCGGCTGTAGTGATTCCCACCATCACGTTGTGAAAGAGCAGCAGTCCCTTCTCGCTGAAGGGGAACGCCTTGGGGGAGTGCTGGTTGGTCAGCTCGCGCTGCGTTGCCGCGGTCCAGATGGTGTTTGACACGTTGCTTGACGAGTTATTTGACACGTTGTTTGACATGGGATTTGACATGGCAGTCTGGTTTGGAGGGAGAGACGGCTGCGTGAGAACAGAGGCGAGGGTGGAGGTGAGGAGAAGGAGGGAGGGAGCGAGCGGCTGGAAGAGGAGGGAGGTGAGGCGTGTGCGCAGGGAGAAGGCGGTGATGGCGGTGATCACGTCCGCTATGGAGGTGAAGGCGCTGACGACACAAGCGAGCTTGGGCAGACTGCGCGTGAGAAGGAGGCGGAGAAGCAACTCGGAAGAGAAGCACTGCTGGAAGAGAAGAGGAGAGGACCACACGGTCTGCGCTTCGGGAGAGGAAATGACGCTGGAGGTGAGGGAGAGAGGGAGAGAAGACGAGAGAAAGGAGGCGAGCAGCGAGTTGATTTGCTGCAGCTGTTGCTCCTCGTCCTGCAGACACAGAATCACGTGCACTAGAAACAATGGGGGGAGGTGGGGGATACGATACGACTGGAGGAGAACGCAGCGAGAGCTGTCGCTCAGAGAATCGATGAAAATGAGCGAGAGAAAGGCGCCCGCCACGGCCTCGAAGCGCGCGGCGAAGAGAGCGCAGTGGCTGGTGGTGAGTGCCTTGATGTACTTGGCAATCTCGTTCTCCAGTGTGCTGCTACGCGTGACGAAAAGCCGTGACCATGACCTCATCTCCTTCGCCTGGTTGAGGAGAATGAATGCCAGTGGTTGGAACGCTGCCTCGCACTCCTCCTACTCCTGAGGCGCCGACGCAGAACAAACAGGGTCGAGAGAAACCGACGCCACGAGAACACTCAGAATCTGCAGCGTCTCCACCTGGAAGGGACAGTGGCCATAAAAAAGGAACTGCTGCAGCTGGAGGAAGAGAGACTTCAGGTCCGCGTGGTCCAGCGACGCCTGCGCGGTCGAGAGAGCCTTCACGCCCTCCACGGCGCCTTTGAGAATGGAGTAGAAGGCGAGAACGAAGTCGTTGGGCTGCGTGGACAGCGTCGCCACACTACTCTCAACACCGCTGTTGGGACCCACATCGCTGTGACCTGCGTCATGACGGGCGTGTACTGCGTCTTCACCAGCGCCGCGGCACACTCCCTCACCACCTTCTTCAGGTCGCTGACCGCTCGCTGGAAGCTGCCGTGGCTCTCATACTCGCAGTTGCTGCTTGTGAGGGGAGAGAGGAAGAGTCACTCAAAGGCGAGATACTGCGAGGACGCTTGGTTGTGGCAGCAGAGCGCGATCACGAGCGCTTGGATGGCACTCGGAACGGCTTCGACGAGGATCTGTCTAGCGCTGAGGGGGTGGGAGTGTGGGAACGGCTGACGGGTGTGGAAGGCGTCGGCGGAGAAGAGAGCGACGAGGCAGCTGATCATGTGGATCTGGGTGGGCACGGAGGGGAACTGGATGGCGGTGATGAGAAGGGAGACGAGGCGGACGAACTGCTGCTCTTCCGCAGCGTCGCGAACGGGAAGGAAAACGGCGGTTTGGTTCTGGACGAAGGAATAGACGATTCTAGAATGGGGAAGGAGAAGAGGCGTTACTCGTAGAAGTCCTTGAAGGTGGCGAACAAGGAACTGTCGAGCGGGTAGGAGTGAAGAATGGAATCCACCTGGAACAGGAACTGGAGGAAGTCCTTGATCACCGGCCGGTTGTCCTTGGAGAAAGGGTGGCTATGCGTGAATCCGAAAATGGGGGGCCACTCCGCCACGGCGGCAAGGTAGGCGAAGCAGTCGGTGAGGAGGTAGGAGCGAGAAATGGCGGGAATGACGATGCTGTTGACGAAAGGGATGACAGAAATAATGACTTCTTCTGGAACCTAGGGAATGGGGAGAAAACGGAAAGGAAACGCATTTGAAGAGGGATGTGATGAAGCAGAAGAAGGAGGAGAACACAGAGTCGCTGGAGTTGACCGTCTGCGCTGCCTGGTCTGACTGAAGGAATAGAACACAGTTCCGCACAAGCGTCTCAACAGACGGAATGAAACTCTTCACGCGCTTCCGCCTGCCGTTGACGCAGTTGTGTTCCTCCTTGCTTGCGCCAAGATCCAAGCAAAAGTAGCGCAGAATCTCAACCGCCAAAAACACCTGCTGCGAATTCCCTCTTGTCTACCGCTCATTCCAGGAAAACAACACCACATAGTTCTCCAATGATTCCATGCAATTCTTCCATTGACTTGGCCAGCAAGCCGTCATTGCCGTCGCGATCAAGTGAGCGAACTTCTTAAGTAGCAGCGGATTCTCGGCATACATCACCTGCATTGAAAAATAAGCACCAAAAACAAACCGGAATCGGGTTCCTTAGCGAATCATCCAAAAAGCCAAGAATGGACCTTTGTGTATCGTTCGGTGTGCACTTCCAGTTTTTGTGAAATGCAGATATTAGAAGATTGAGCGCAAAGAAACGAACGTTGAAGGAAATGCCTATTCTTGATGCAATTACAATAATGCATACTCAGATCGTTGCTTTGAAGTATCTGCAATGCAAGGAACCATCCCTCTTCGCTATCCGAGAAACGAGACAGAACGCCATTTGCCCGATCCTTTTCTTCGCTCGAACTCCTCTCATCGCATAGCACGCAGATGCACTGGGAGAGAGCCGCAATCTCTGAAGAATCCATCTCCCTATTCTGATTAAAGTCATGGTGGGTTGTGAAAGGATAAATGACGTAGAATGGAATGCTGTGGGTAATGGCAACAGCTGGTAGTCATGGTGATTCTCTCCATCAGGAAGTATTATTCTAAAGGATGTATTCGGTTGTTACGAATGAAACAAGAGAGCAGTCATACGGTAGTGTAATCATCGTGATGAGGTGTTTGTCGGAAATAGGTCGTGGATCCTATATAACAAGCAATGACATATTGATAGGGTGAACAAATCGTCTCGAATGCTGTGACAACAGTATGGTGTTTCATTGGGCACTGGCATTACATTTCTATTTCGTAGTTTTAAAAAGCTAACATGAAAAACACCGTAGAAAGCCAAAAGAGCCTGCATTTGGGATGGACAAAAGAAAACCGCAAATAGGGTTCTATGGAAATCACGATTCACATGTGGAAGTTGAGAGGAAGGGGAACAGCAAATGGTTTTCGAAATGCAGCAGGGTCGTGGGAATAAGTCATACATTCGATGTTATGACAGAAAATCAGGCTCACATGCAAAACGAGTGTGAGAATCAAGTCACAACGTCGGAACACTACGCGTCATACGAATCACTGAGGCCAGAATTCGGCCGTATTTTGTGTAACGTAACTCCAAAGATGGATTGCCATCCAAACACTTTCTTTAGATAAGGCTTATTTGAAGAGTTTTTCTATGGCTTTCTCTTTAGTTGTCCTTCTTTCTCTCATTGCTGCTTCCTTTACGCAGGAGGTTTGCAGTATTGCGGATACGTGGCGGTTCCGTTCCTTCTTAACGTGTAGTTATGAAACCTGTATGAAGAACAAGAACTTTGTGGATAAGCGTTGGTTCAAAGGCGATAAGTCTGTGGATTACAGCATGTACATCAACATGGATCCTGCGCTTTTCGATGAGAAGTTCACCCTCCACATGCTCCACTACACCAACACCAATAACACTGAGCTCACCGCTGACTTTTCTGAGGTGACTGCTATCAGCCACGTCGGCAACGATGTGAATAGCAACGCCTACGCTGCCGTGAGCACCTCTCTTGGTACCGATCTGAACGATCTGGAGAACAAGAACAATTACGTTGTTTACGGTGCCATTGATCTGATGAACCTTGCTTACACCATTAACTCCGACCCCGATGTGAGCGAGAACAAGGTGGTACGCCTTTCTCTCCCGCTTATGACACTCTAGTGGAAGTTCTCTACCCAGCAGCTCATCAGCGCCCTGAACATGGAGCGTTACGACATCAAGAAGGTCATCAACTTCCTCCAGACGGAAGGTGTTTGCTTGGAGGATGAGTTCGTGAACCAGGGCGAGAGCTGCCGCCGCGTTCGACTTAATGCCGTTCGCTTACCCCTAGTACCACATCAAGGCCGGTGTTCGCCTGATGAAGCTGAACAACCAGGACCTGGCTGATGCCGTGAAGAACGGTCCCATGTACGTGCAGCTGGCTCTGGATCCTCTCTACTACCAGTTCTACACTGCCACCTGCGAGGACCCCATGAAGGCCGCCTACTACAACGCCAAGCTCCCCAAGGACAAGACCCGCCCCACGCTGGCTGGTGTTCTGACCGGTTTCGACTTCCGCCCTAACCAGAAGCACTTCTGGGAGGTGTACATCCGCCGCCACACCACCGGCGACGCCACGAAGGACGCCTTCGCCAACAGAGTGCTCCTGAACCCCACCATCAAGGACGCTGAGGGCAACTACCTCTTGGATGCGGAGGGTAAACGTAAGAGACCCTTCGCTGGCATCACCGCCACCGCTTACTCCGTCACCGTGGACAAGGCCACCAAGAACCTTGGCGCCAAGGGCCGCGTGGATATGCCCGTGATTGCCGAGTCCGACCTGCCCGCCGGCAGAGTGACCGACAACGCCTCGCTGAAGAATGTGCTGAAGACCCTGTACACCGATGAGGAGATCGAGGCGGCGACCACCGTCACCATCAGCAGCATCATCTTCCCCAAGGGCGCGACAACGTCCAACGTGAACTTCAAGGAGGTGTTCCCCAACCTGAAGGACCTGGCCTTCGACGTGACCCCCGTCACTGACCCCACCACCGGCGAGACCATGAACATGAACGAGGAGGAGCTGCTGATGCTCCTTCTTATGATGCAGTCCATGAAACCTGAGTCCTTCGAGGGCATCACCCTGTCCTTCGTGACCAGAGACACCACCGGCGGTCGCCGTCTGGCCCTTCCGGACCCCGAGCACAACTCCGTGAAGATCGACATGACCGGCTTCGGTGTTGGCGCTCTGTTCATCGGCAAGAACCTGTTCAACGACAAAAGGTACACCGTCATCCTGAATGGTACGCACAGCTGCGTCGAGTGATCTGTAGACATGCCGAAGCTTCAGAGAATCACTCTCGGCGAGAACGCGTATGCCAAGGGCGTGAGCCTGCAGATGGTGAAACTGCCCATGCTGAGAGCCATTGACATGGGAGTCAAGTCGTTCGGCGGCGTGGACAGCATCGATGAGAACAACGACGTGATCTTCAAGGGTGCGTCTTCTCTGCATGAATGACGACTAGACCTGCCTGAGCTGAACGTGGTGATCTTCGAGAAGAACTCCATGGACAACTTCGTCAGCGCCTCGGCTTCGAGCATTGACACGGTTGCACAGGGTACTGGCGAGACCACTATCCCCATGGTCGTTGCTGGTGTGTACGCCTTCAACAACCTGAAGAACTACAACGGCAATAACGTGGATGATGTTTTCGATGTCTATCTTTGCGGAAAGGCCAAGAACTGCGGTAATCCTACTGAGCCTCCTACCCCTGATCCGAAGCCTTAAGTCTATCATGTCCTGTGTCTGTTTCCTGTTTGTAACAAACGCAACATTGTACAGAACGCAACTCATCCACTCCATGAGCGAATTGACACTTGTTTCCATAACGGCAACTACCCGTGCTCATGAAGTGCTTGCACAACCTTGTCTTGTACAAGTCACTCCGAGCCTGCGGAGGTAGAACAGATGCTCTTCTTACCGTTGGCTCAGCGTAGCCGTAGTTTGGAGATGGGGAAATGAAAGGCAACAGTGGACGATTGTCACGCATGCGTTTACCACCCCAATCCATCTCCATTGCGTTACAGAAAACTGGATAGGGAGGACACACTTCTTGCGAGTAGGCATTGAAGTCTTCATCATAGCACCTCTTTCGCAATGTGTATCCACCGACAATATCCATAGAAAAGAAATAATGAAGAAAGAAACTGAGTAGGCTTGACTGACACTCTCGCTTAGCGAAATAATGCAATACCGAAAGAAAGTGACAGAAAAACAAATCAGTACCATCAAATGAGCAGGAGAAGCACACAATTGTCGATGCACAGAAAACAGCTACAGAACCTCATATGAGGAGTATTAAAACATATCACGCCTTCAACACACACATCCCCACTCCCACATCACACAATTCAC
>ERZ827156.4594-NODE-4594-length-11120-cov-3.300859_pt1 | contig 11120 bp, 9 predicted proteins | sample MGYA00519919_ERZ827156 | MGnify/ENA primary metagenome ERZ827156 (study PRJEB31778, sample SAMEA3449269) | human gut metagenome | biome: human gut; feature: human-associated habitat; material: faeces | place: United Kingdom | collected 2010/2012 ... | reverse complement strand
TCCCGGCCCGTTGAATCCCCGCCTGCGATGGCAGACATCCAGATCGAACTCCGTAAAACACCGGTCTTCTCTCGTTGCCGAGCAATGAATCACAATCAAATCGATTTTCCTCATACTTCCCCCTTCATTTTTCGACATTCCTCCCACTGAGAAACATCAGGAATGCAATCACCCATTCCAAGATTCTTTGTAACTTCTTCATCGTTGTTTTGCTATATTAAGTTGTTTTACGTTTACACCACAGAGGACACAGAGCAACACAGAGTCTTTATTTTCAAGCTGATATAGAATCTTAATCCCCGGGACTATAGTATAGAGAATCTTAATTTCCGGATTTACAGAAAGGTCGTTGAAATTCCTCCTCTGTGAGACTCTGTGTCACTCTGTGGTCGGGTCATGCTGTCGGGTCATCCACAATATCCCCATCCCCGCCGCCATCGCCTTTCTGCGCCGCCCGCGTACTCACCTTACTGAAATTGAGCGTCTTCATCGCATCCGCCAGCACAGGCCCCGGACGGAAGTTCACTCTCGCCTTGCTGATATTCGCCGCTTTGAAATCCTCCGCCTTCTCCGCTCCCCTGCTTCGCAGGCCCACCTGGAAGGTGCCGATATTCCCCAGCCTGACAATCTCTCCCCTCGACAGGCCATCCACCATTTCATCCTCCAGCGCCTTCAGCACCGCCACGACATCCGCCGAATGTACCGTACAGGCCTTTTCCACCCGGGTCGAGATCTCGTCCAGCCCCACATCGCCGCTGGCCTGTGCCTGGGCATAATACTTGGCGGGATCATCCTTCTTCAGCATGTTCTTGCGCGCCACTACCGAATACGTAACTTCTTTACTCATAATCGCACTTTCTTTTTAGAGTTAAACATCTGTTTTTCAATCACATTTCAAAGATACGACACCCCCGATGCTCCAATGACAAAGAAAGAGGACCGATGACAAAGTTTGAGGAAAAAAGAATATAAAAACACACTGCATTCCGGATATTTTTCCGTACATTTACAGTATGTAACAATCAGATAATCAAAGCCATGAATCAAAGAAAAGAAGAAGACACAACCGAAGCCGATTTCATCATCCGCTCGTACACCAAAGCCGAACTTGCACAGCTTTACTGCCCGGGACTCGACCCCGTGCTCGCCCTGCAGAAACTCTACCGCTGGATGCGTAAAAACACCGCCCTGACACAGGCACTGTCCGAAGTCAATTACAACAAATACCGCCACAGCTTCCTTAAACGGGAAGTCAGGCTGATCGTGTATTACCTGGGAGAACCTTGAATTCACCACAGAGGGGAATTCACCACAGAGGGACACAGAGTCTCACAGAGTTTTTTTTCTAAAAGCATATCCAATGAAAATATAGATTCTCTGTGAGACTCTGTGTCCCTCTGTGGTGAAAAACACGAAAAAGACTTAGACGTTTCCCTCGAAACATCCAAGTCTTTTCCTCTAAACTCTTAAGTCTTTTCGGAAAAGGCTTAAGAGTTTTTTCATATAAAGACAGACACCCTTCCACCCTCTTTTTGGGTCCAAAGGTCCAAGGTCCATTCTATGGGATGCCCGCTCCCCAGCTCCGAGTCGTCTTTCGATACACATCTCCCTCTTTTACAACGAGTTTAAGCTCGACCGTCTTCCTGAAAAGCCGTTTGGCAGTGGTTTTAGGAATCCCCATCTCCACAGCCTTATCCACCACTTGAGTAAAAGTAAAAGTTCCTGAAAGAACCTGCAACACCGGACGCAATCTGAAATAAGGTTTTAAAGGCTTCGGCTTACTCTCGCTTTTCTGCATACAGGTAGACAGCAGCAAACTATGCTCCAGCAACACATCCGTCATCAACATAGCGGTATGGAAATCTTCGTCAGAACATGCATATTCGGGCATCGCCCAAGCACACTCCCCCTTCCGCAGCGCCGTAAGCACACAGGCTATCCGGCTCGCCATCAACCCGTGTCGGAGCACGATCGCACCTGGTGAGTCATCCCGCTCGTTCACCACCTCAGACAAGTGAGAAGCAAACCGCAATGTATGTTCCGCCCATTGCCCAGGAGTAAACGTTACCTCCGTAGGAGACTGAAGCAGAAACTGATGTAACTCGAGCAGGCGGGCACTCAGGCGGGCAAAAACCGCACGATGATCTTCGCACCCTGCCCGCGGAGCAGCCGAACGCCACTCCCAGGCACTCTGCCCCGTATATATCAGAAAACGACTGTACAGCCCATTTTCCAATGAAGGAATAAAACGCACCAACTGATTGGGAGTGCCAGCCAAACACAAAGCCAGACGCGGATGACGAGCCACCACCTGGCGCCCGTTCACCTTGAAATCAGCCGATACCACTTCGTGCTGAAAAGCAGCCCGGAATACATCATCGTGCTTTCCGCACTCATTCCGGATAGCACCCGACACCATGTCCAGCTCCGTAGCATTGATGCAGCACCCCAGCTTTCCACTCTCTTCCAAAGCGCTAATGATCAAACTCTTCGACACATTGGGCGAAAGCATCAACAACTTTCTCAACGGCTCCCGGGGGCGCAACGCAAAGTCCGGCGAACGCTTCTCCGCCTGCGCCTTCTTCTGCTCCAGCTCCCATTCGAAAAACGCTTTATCGTACACCAGACGCACCTCATCATTCTGTTTCTCATAAAACTTATGAATCTCGGCAGGCAGCATTCCGGCAAGCCCCACCACTCCCTTTCCGCCCCCGGCATGGGCTATCACCATATAGTACAGATGCGGAGAATAATACATTTGGTCGTACAAAAGACGCACCTCGGGCAGGCATGCACTGATATTGACAATCATGGCTGCCAGCAACATGTCCCGCTCACGAGGACTTCCCGCCACCCTTACCCCTTCGGCCAGCAAGGCAGGCAGATGCTCAAACACCTCGTCGGGGAAATAAGGTGCACTCCGCCGAAATCCTTCACTTTTTCCGAACAAGATATCCTCCAAATCCTCTTCTTCCTCCTCCTCGGGCATCCCATAGAATGGACCTTGGACCTTTGGACCCAAATCAGTCGTCATAGCGTCCGCCCTCCTGGCAGAAACATACTGATAACCAGACGATAATGTTTTCTCTATTTCTCCGCTCCCGAAATCAGCCTGCGCGTATTTCTCAACCACTGCTTTTTGCAACAGCCGCATTTCTTCCGGCGAAAAACCTTTATACCGGGCAACACGTCCCAGCTTCAGCACAAACGCATGGCGCCCTCCCGCCACAAACGGATTCCGGGCATCAAAATCATTCAGGAAAGCCTGCATAAAGCCATCCCCCGCTTCGGAAGCAACGCCCGCCGGGCAAGCCTTGCCCACCGACTGCTCGGAACACTCCCCTTCCGCCTGCAACAGCCCGTCCACCTGCTCCCGCCACGGAAACACCCCGGCACCGGGATTATAGTACGCCTCCGGATCATACGAAGCGTAGCACGCCCGTCCCAGATCGCGGCACGACATATCGCAAGGATGCCCCAGCACCCGTTCCAACTCACGGGCAACGACAGGATAAGCCACCGCATATTGCCCGGCATTCTCGGCATCGATGCGCACAATCAGCTTCAGCCCTTCACCCGAGATACTGACAAAAGCCCCCACCACATAAGGCAGCGCCCCGGCCTTCTCCTTCATCCCGGCCAGCATCTCGAGGCAATGATCAAAGTCGAACAGCGCCAGTCCGTTCAGCTCGGTCACCTGGTTCGCCGCATGTCCGCCCCGGCACTTGCCGGCCACTACCACCGCATTCAGAGCCCCTTTCAGCCTTTTGCCCTCCTCGGTCATGCCCGTCCGCATCCACCGCCGGTACGACTCGGCAAGCACCTTCCAGCGTGCTCCCCTGAGGTCATTATGAAACTCTTCCAGCGAAATCTCTTCCGCTTTCTTTTCCCACACATGGAGGAAAAAGGAAATTTTAAACTCTCTCTTTTTCATTGAGTATTAAATTTTAATGTTTTTAATCCCGATCCGCCGCCAAGCGCACAAAGCAAACCCCTTGCCACTGCGCATCCTCTGCAATGAACCATGATGCAAAAGAACAACAAACTTTTTACACTTCCGAATGTTAAAACCGCCGTAAAAGTCTCTTCGGAAAGCCTTCACACCCACCCGCACCCCACTTTCGCCATCCGTTTCCCGGTTCTTTTTAACACCCGGATTTATTTTCTCACCTCCTGTTTCCGCTCCTGATCCTTCACCGTATTGTTCAGGAAGCGGCACAACCGTTTCAACTCCCGCATCTCTTCTCTCGAAAGCGGTTTGGGAAGCTCACGCACCAGGGCAAACACCTGTCCGGACAACTCTTTAAGCAATTCGTTCGGACTCTTAAACTTGTCGTTTTTTTTCCATAATCATTAAAATTAAAAGATATGTTAATTATTAAAACTTACAAAAGTAACACCTAAAGATTAAAAATTCATTATTTTTTCTATTTTCATAAACAATTTGTTGTATTTAGTAAAATTATATCTATCTTTGCAGCAAAATCAAACGTAAGATTCGGTTTACCCCAGCAGGCAACTGTGACAGGTAACCGCGTAGCGTATCCGGGAGCGCCGCTCCCTCCCCTTTCTCAAACCATACTCCCAATCAGACATGAAATCCTGGCTTGCCGCCTATGTCCGTCTCTATCACGAAAAGAAAACCCGTGACCGCCTGACGGCAATGGGCATCGAAAGTTTCCTCCCCGTGCAGGAAGAAATCCATCAATGGAGCGACCGCCGCAAAAAGATCGAGCGCGTAGTCATCCCGATGATGATCTTCGTACACGTCGACCCGGCAGAACGTGCCGAAGTGTTGACCCTTTCGTCCGTCAGCCGCTACATGGTGTTGCGCGGACAAAGCACCCCCGCCGTCATCCCCGACGAGCAGATGGAGCGCTTCCGCTTCATGCTCGACTACTCCGAAGAAGCCATCGAAGTGTGCTCCTCCCCCCTCGCCCCCGGCGAACAGGTGCGAGTCATCAAAGGCCCCCTCGCCGGACTGGAAGGCGAGCTGGTGACCATCGACGGCAAAAGCAAGGTGGCGGTAAGGCTGGATATGCTGGGCTGCGCCCATGTGGATATGCCGGTGGGGTTCGTGGAGAGAGTGGGAAAAATGGAGGCGGTGAGATGAACATGTTCCACCCACTGAAATACAATATTGAAATTTTGAATAGATCAGTAGCCTCCTCAATAAAAGCCTTCCCCCTATTAATACAGCTAGGCAACCCCTATTTTATGGGAAAACTATCCCCAATGGAGGCTGCCTAAATTTTACTCAGCTACGTAAAGAGCACTAATATCATATGCCAAGCGATTCTCAAAATAACAAACGCATAGCCCAAAATACACTGTTATTGTATTTTCGAATGCTCTTTTTAATGCTGGTTAGCTTATATACCAGCCGTGTCAACCTAAATGCATTAGGTATAGAGGATTTTGGTATATACAACGTAGTAGGCGGCCTTGTCGCTATGTTCTCCATTATATCGGGCTCTCTGGTGTCATCCATCAGCAGATTTATCACCTTTGAACTTGGAACAGAAAATAAAGAAAAACTAAAAAAAGTATTTTCAACAGCTGTTTCTATACAGTTTTTTCTGGTTATCATCGTGGTTATTCTTGCCGAAACCATTGGACTTTGGTTTCTAAATAACAAAATGGTAATACCCGAAGAACGTATACTTGCCGCCAATATCATTTATCAGTTCTCTATTATATCTTTTGCACTTTCGTTAATGAGTATTCCCTATACCGGAACAATAGTAGCACACGAAAAAATGTCAGCTTTTGCCTATATCAGTATTTTTGATGTCATAGGGAAACTGGCTGTCGCTCTAACCATTTCTATAGCTCCGATAGATAAACTAATTTGGTTCGCAGGCTTCATTGTATTCAATTCTACCATCATACAAAGTATATATATTTTTTATTGTAAACGCCATTTTGAGGAATGTACTTACCATTTCATTTTTGATAAGTCTTTACTCAAAAATATGTTCGGTTTCGCCGGTTGGAATTTTATCGGCTCTATAGCAGCTATTCTCCGTGACCAAGGCGGAAACATTGTCATCAATATGTTTTGTGGACCAGCCGTAAATGCAGCTCGTGGAGTTGCCATGCAAGTCAACAATGCAGTCAGTGGTTTTGTTTCCAACTTTCAGACAGCACTCAATCCACAAATTACAAAAAGTTATGCTTCTGGCAACTATGATTACATGATGCAACTCATCTTTCAAGGTGCACGACTTTCTTATTACATTTTACTTATCCTTGCCTTACCTATCATCAGTAATACCCATTTTATTCTTCAATTATGGTTGGGGCAAGTACCAAAACATACTGTACTATTCGTACAGCTTGTCCTATTCTTCACTATGAGTGAATCTTTAGCCAATCCTCTAATAAACGCTATGCTGGCTACTGGGAAGATCAAAAAATTTCAAATTATAGTCGGTGGACTTAATCTGGTCAATTTACCTTTATCTTATATCTGCCTTCGTTTAGGATGTATTCCAGAATCAGTTGTGATAATAGCTATTATCATATCTATGATATGCGAAATGGCCCGTGTTATTATGTTACGTAATATGATACACTTTCCTGCTCGCTCCTTCCTTAAAAAGGTATATTTCAATGTAATATTTGTCACCATCACAGCCTCTATACTCCCTCTGTACCTACACTTTATACTTGAAGAAAATATTTATACTTTTACTCTCATAAGTGTAGTTTCATTTTCATGTACACTTCTCTCTATTTTATATATTGGTTGCAGTAGTGAAGAGCGTGTCATGGTATTTAGTAAAGTTAAGGTAATAGTGAACAAAGTATCAAAACGCTATAAATAATATGTCCTTAGTCAATAACTTCACAGTTAAAAAAGTTCGTTCTTCCAATCTGGAGCTGTTACGTTTGCTTTCAATGTTTTTCGTTTTGGTAGTACATGCCGATTTTCAGGCTCTTGGGGTATGCCTGACAGGACAGAAATGACAATTCTTCCTTTATTTTCTGTATTTCGAATTATTATAGAAGCATTTGCTATCGTCTGTGTCAACTCTTTCGTCTTATTATCAGGCTGGTTTGGCATAAACTTCCACATTAAAAGTCTATGTAATCTGCTTTTTCAGTGTGCATTCTTTTTAATTGGTATCTATACTTTTACAATATTGATTGGCATTGAACCATTATCGATAAGTGGTATTAAAAGATGTTTGATGCTCACTAATAATGTTTGGTTTGTGAAGTGTTATTTAGGTATGTTTATTATGGCTCCCATCCTCAATGCCTTCGTTGAAAAAACTGACAAAAGAACATTTAGTACAGTGCTGCTCTCTTTTTTTATCTTCCAGACAATATATGGCTGGTTTTCCAATGGGGCCCCCTATTTTGAAAAAGGATATTCTGCCTTCTCTTTTATGGGGCTGTATCTTTTAGCGCGCTACGTTCGTATCTATCAACCATCTTATACACAGTGGTCAAAAAGCAAGAATCTCCTTATGTACATAAGTTTGTCTACTTTTACAGCCCTAATGCTAATCATTACATGCTACTTTGACAAAGTTGGATATTTTTGTATGTTTTGGACTTATACGAGCCCATTAGTGATAGCAGGTGCACTTTATCTGCTCCTTTTCTTTAATAGGTTCGCTTTTCAAAACAAAGGAATCAATTGGATTGCGGCGTCCTGTTTTGCTGTTTATCTATTCCATTTCTTCATATGGGAATACTTTATGAAACCACACATCCAACAACTAGCAGTTACCTACAATGGTATATCATGCCTGTTGGTAATCACGGGTCTATTATTAACATTCTTTACAGCAGCTATTTTAATAGATAAGATACGTCTCTATATATGGAACCATTTTGTATCTAAATATATCAGTTAACGTGATAACACTTACTTCCAAATACGACTGTTGCGGGTGTACAGCCTGTACCTCCGCTTGTAATAGGGGTGCTATTATCATGCAAGAGGATGAACAAGGATTCCTTTATCCACATATCAACACTACACAATGCATCGATTGTGGCCTTTGTAATAAAGTTTGTCCTGTGTTCCGATACGATGTTATAAGCAATAAAAAAAATGTAAATCCCCATATTCTCGCTCTTCATCATCATAATGAAAAAACTTGGATATCCTCCTCTAGTGGTGGTGTATTTGCCTCCCTTACAGACTATGCCCTTCGGCAAGCCGGTGTAATATTCGGAGCTATATATGATGACAATTTTGTAGTAGTTCATCGCAGAGCAGAAACCCAAGAAGACACACTGAAATTCAGAGGTTCCAAATATGTGCAAAGTAATTTAACTGGTATTTATCAACAAGTTAAGTTTTATCTCCAAGAGCAACGTTTCGTTCTCTTCAGTGGTACTCCTTGCCAAGTGGAAGGGCTCAAAGGATACTTACAGAGATCCTACGACAACCTACTCACAGTAGATATCCTCTGTCATGGAGTACCCTCACCCCGAGTGTTTCATGACTACCTCAATTTTATTCGTCAAAACTCAGATTTTCACTTCACAGGTATTTTTATGAAAGACAAGACTTTTGGTTGGGGATATCAGAATTCTCGCCTTTTCTTTGGCAAGAATGCCAGCCAGTTCAATACAGTACTTTCTCGTCTTTGGAATGACATCTTTTATAGCCATCTCACAACACGTCCTTCATGCCATGCCTGCCGTTTTACCAACTATCTGCGCCCTGGCGATATCACTATAGGTGATTTTTGGGGAATCGAGAAACATCATCCTCAGTTCACTGATAGTAGAGGGATCTCACTTATTATGCTTAATAATACTAAAGCTGAAATCGTATGGAATCATATAAAAGATGACTTCAATTATCTAGAAAGCAACATCAAAGAATGCATACAACCTAATCTAAAGTATCCTGTACCCGAACCAGTCAACAAAGCTACATTCTGGCAGGATTATGCTTCAATGCCTTTCTTTCAAATAATGAACAAATACTATAGGATCACACATCAAGATCTCTTGAAAAATCGCTTTTATATGATTTTACTAACTCTCAAAAAACGGTTTACATGAAAATAGGAATACTTACTTTTCATGATGCTCATAACTATGGTGCCATGCTACAATGCTACGCTCTCCAACAGTTCCTCTTTAAAAAAGGATACAACGTAGAAGTGATTGACTACAGACCGGCATTCTATCAAAAGCAATACCATCGTCACAGTCTATGCCCGTGGATAGGGAAAAATCCAGTACGCACAATGAAGAGTATCTATTATAATTATTATCTTTTCAACAAACGTTGTGCCGCATTCTCTGATTTTCACAATCGCCACCTCTACATGTCTATACCGGCTACTCGTACTAATATACCACAAAGCTATGATGCTTATATTGTAGGCAGTGATCAGATTTGGAATCCCCAACTCACTAATGGCTTTCATGATGTCTATTTCTGCGATTTTTGTTTTCCTAAAGGAAAGAGTCGGTTCATTGCGTATGCCCCCAGTATGGAAATCAGCAGATTATCTACACAAGAAGCAGAATACCTAACTCGTGTTCTTAACTGTTTCGATGCTCTCTCTGTACGTGAATCATCACTTATTCCCATACTACAGCCTCTCGTCAGCCAGCCCATCCAACAAGTACTTGACCCGACACTTTTATTAGATGCGACAGCTTGGAATCCATTAATAGGCAAATGCCCTGAAAATCGTCCTTACGTTGTATTATATCAAGTTCGTGAAAACCCAGCAGTCCGGATGAAAGCTTTCGAAATAGCCCAATCTATTGGAGGCATAGTAGTAGAACTGACAGCACGTATCGACTGTCATTATTCCACTAAGTATCAAACAGCCTCACCTGCAGATTTTGTCACTTACATCCGATATGCAACCTATGTAGTCACCACCTCATTCCATGGAACCGCTTTCTCACTTATTTTCAATCGTCCATTTTACACATTTTCTCTTGGAGATAATTTTGACTCCCGTTCAGCTTCCCTCCTTGAGTCAGTAAATCTCACCGAGCGTTTAGTATGCCCCGACGAACAGTTTGAAATAAGTCTAATTGATTTCAAACAAGCGAATAAAAGACTGAAGCATTTGAGAAAACAGTCATGTGATTTTTTAAGACAGTCATTACACGAAAGACAAGAACAATAAGCATCAATATTTCCAAAAGACATTTTTTTAGTCATGAAAGTTTCCATTATAGTTCCTTGTTACTCAGTTGCATCAAAACTACCCCGATGTGTGCATAATCTATTGGCTCAAACTTTCACAGACTGGGAACTTATTTTAATAGATGATGGGAGTACAGACAACACATGGGATATTTGCAATAGCTTTACAAAGAACAATGCTCATATTCATGCCGTACACAAAGAAAACGGTGGTGTCAGTTCAGCCAGAAATACAGGAATTGAGATAGCTAAGGGAGAGTTCATAACTTTTATCGATTCAGATGACTATGTAAAGCCGGACTACCTTCAGAAATTGGTAGAAGGCCAGGAAGCAGACTTAGTATTATGTGGCTTTCGTAGTTCCACGGGAATAGACTTCACACCAGAACCTCAATACCTCATTGGAGATGACCTTAGTAAAAATATACAAGCCATCGTAGAGAATGACTATTTACTTTATTCCCCTTGGTGCAAACTCTTTCGTCGTGATATTATCCAAAAACACCAACACCGCTTTGATCCCGAAATTCGTTTAGGTGAGGACACTATTTTTTGTTATAAGTACCTGCTCTATTGCTCTTCCATAAAGGTAGTGGCATCAAACAGCTACTTTTATGACGGCGTGTGGGGTGGCTATAAAAAGTATGTACTAACACGACAGGAAGTAGAATATCTAGATAAAGCAGAAATTACGACGCTGCATGATATAAATCAACACTTTAACTGTCGGATAGACCTGACATATCGTGGCTATCATGTAGCCATGCTAAAAGGATTATATGAAAAATTCAGAGATTACGACACCTTCGAGATGTATACCCGCACACACGATGTATTACCACCGGAGCATTTTTTTGCCAACCATAAACTTAGTTATATTTTTTGGGGTATCGTGGAACTGGAAACGCTCTATGTTGACAAAGAATATTGTGCAGGTAAACTCTTCATGCAACGTCTACATCCTTTTTTTACT
>ERZ827156.4592-NODE-4592-length-11121-cov-10.444424_pt1 | contig 11121 bp, 8 predicted proteins | sample MGYA00519919_ERZ827156 | MGnify/ENA primary metagenome ERZ827156 (study PRJEB31778, sample SAMEA3449269) | human gut metagenome | biome: human gut; feature: human-associated habitat; material: faeces | place: United Kingdom | collected 2010/2012 ... | reverse complement strand
TAAATCTTTGTCTTTACTTTTTCCTTGTTCAGATGTCTTATTATATGTTCCGAGATATCCTTTATATCCTTTGCCTTGGAACGTATTGCCTCTGATTCCATTTTCAAAAAAAATCCTTGAAATTCTTCCGATGCCTGAAAAACAGCATATTCCGCATTTATATTCTGTTCCTTTATACTATTTATAATAGTTTCAACGTAGTCATCATCCTGAAGCATCATCTGCTGAATACTGAAAATCTTTGCATATTCCTCGCTAGCATTATGAAGAGTTTTCTCATAAAGATACTGAAGATGATTAAATGTATCAGCACTTGCCCTTAAAAAGCGGCTTATCTCCTCATCAGAATCTATATCGTTGTTTTTACTGATTTTTGCAGTATTTTTTTCTTTGAATACAATGTTGCCGAATGCAATACCTTTACTGACACTTATTCCCTTAATTGCAATCATTATATCATAAAACCTTTCTTTTATTTATGCTTATCCAGCTGTTTGACTGTACATATATTGTATACTATTTTGCAGAAAATTTCAATTGATTTTTAAGTTTAAAGATAAAACTTGGAGACAGGCTGTTGATAATGAATTTGCAAATTTTGATTATTTAATGGGAGCAGATTTAGATTTTTCTAATAGAGAAGTTATAGAAGAATGCAAAAGATGGGGATTGTGGTATCAAGAATTCACAAGAGTAGATGGTTTTAGATTAGATGCGGTAAAACATATTGATTCTGGGTTTTACAAAGAATGGGTTCAATATTTAAGAGCTAAAACTCAAAAAGAATTATTTACTGTTGGAGAATATTGGAGCTATGATGTAAATAAATTAAATAAGTACTTGGCAGATGTAGATTATGTGATGTCTTTATTTGATGTTCCATTACATGCTAATTTTTATGATGCTTCAATTGACACTAATTATGATATGTCTCAAATTTTAGCAAACACTCTTATTACTTCAAACCCAATGAAGGCTGTAACTTTTGTAGATAATCACGACACACAACCAAATCAAGCTTTACAAAGCTTTATAGAACCATGGTTCAAGCAATTTGCATATAGTGTTATTTTACTTAGAAAAGATGGTTACCCTTGTGTTTTTTACGGAGATTTATATGGAATGCCATATGCTAATATTCCACCTGTTGAAAGAATTAAGACTTTGCTTAAATTGAGAAAAATTAAAGCTTATGGTAGGCAACATGATTATTTTGACCATAAAAATGTTGTTGGTTGGACGAGAGAAGGAGATAATATGCACTTGAATTCAGGTCTTGCTGTTCTTATGTCTAATTCTTTTGATGCTGAAAAAAGAATGTATGTTGGAACTAGTTTTGCAGGAGAAAAATTTATAGATTGTTTAGATAATTGTGCAGATGTTATAACTATTGATGATAGTGGTTGTGGTGTGTTTAAAACTAAAGGCAGAAGTTGTTCGGTATGGGTTAAAATATAGTCTTGCCAAATTAGCAAAATTATGTTAAGATAAAAAATGTACTGTTGTAATAAGAAAGTTGGATGGCTTTCATGTATAAAAAAATATATACAATAAAAAGAGAAGGTGAGTTCAAAGTGAAATATGAAAATGAAAAGTTAAAAGAGTTTGAGGAGTACATTGTTAATAGAAAAGTTGCAATTATTGGGTTAGGGGTAAGTAACCTTCCATTAATAGATTATTTTCATGAGAAAAAGGCTTGTGTTACTGTTTTTGATTCTAGAGAGATTGGAGAAATTCCAAAAGATTTGATGGACAAAATAACAAATTATTCAATAGAGTTTTCATTTGGAAAAAATTATTTATCTAAACTAAAGGGATATGATTTAATTCTTCGTAGCCCAAGTTGTTTACCAACCGTTAATGAATTAGAGGAAGAAGCAAAAAGAGGAGCAATTGTGACAACAGAAGTAGAACTTCTTATGAAAATGTGTCCATGTCAAATTATTGGAATTACAGGAAGTGATGGTAAAACCACAACTACTACTTTAATATCTGAAATCATTAAAAAAGCGGGATATAAATGCTTTGTGGGTGGAAATATTGGAACACCTTTGTTTACAAAATTATGTGAGATTTCGCCAGAAGACAAGGTTGTTCTTGAATTAAGCAGCTTTCAGCTTATGGGCATGGAAATAAGCCCTGATGTTGCGGTTATAACAAATATTACTCCAAATCATTTGAATATACATAAAGATTATAATGAATATATAGAAGCTAAAAAAAATATTTTCAAATATCAAAACAAAGATGGAATTTTAATTTTAAATTATGATAATGAAATAACAAGAAATTGCGAAAAGGAAGCACCGGGAAAAGTTATTTTCTTTAGTAGCAAGCAAAAATTGGATAATGGATATATTGTAGATGGAAATGTTATAAAAGAATGTGATGACAGATTAAGAAAACATATTGTTGACACTGAAGAGCTTACAATAAAGGGTAAGCATAATTATGAAAATATATGTGCGAGTCTTGCTGCAACTAAAGAGTTGGTAGATGAATCTGTTGCAATAGAAATAATTAAGAAGTTTCCAGGGGTAGAACATAGAATAGAGTTTGTAAGAGAAATTAATGGAGCAAAATGGTATAATGATTCTGCTAGCTCAACTCCAACAAGAACTATTTCAGGGTTAAATGCTTTTGATAAGGAAGAAATTATTTTAATTGCGGGTGGAGCCGATAAAAATTTAGATTATACACCACTTGCAAAGCCAGTACTTGAAAAAGTAAAAACTCTTATACTTATGGGGGAAACAGCAGGAAAAATTTTTGAAGCGGTAAAGCAAGAGCAAGAAAGGGAAAATAAAGAATTAAACATATATATGGTTGATTCTTTAAAACAAGCTGTTATTTTAGCCAAAAGATATAGTAAGCCAGGTCAGGTTGTTTTATTTTCGCCTGCAAGCACAAGTTTTGATATGTTTAAAAATATGTATGAAAGAGGAAATATTTTTAAAGAATTGGTAAATAGAATGTAACAAAAAAACCTCCTAGATAATAATATATACAAATTATTATAGGAGGTTTTTATGTACGAAGATTATATTGGAACTTTTTTCGACCAATCTAGACAGTACCCAAATATGTATCAAAATACATTAGAAAATTACCCATATAGTTCTATGTATAGAGGTGATTTTTACGACAATATGGGGTTTTATCAAAATAGAAATACTTTGTCTAGAGAAGAAATTGAAAGCTATTATCCAGAAATTTATAATATTGTTTATCCCATGGTAAGAAAGGTATGTAGTCAAAATAGGGGAGAATTAACAGGCGATACAATAGATAGAATGGTTGAAGAAGTTTATTCTAATGTTGAAACCGATAATTCAATTGTACTTAATATTAATTTAGAAAATGATGTAAGGGGAACTAAAGTAGAAAAAAGTTCAGAAAAACTAGAAAACAGAGCAACTAGAAGAAATTTAAATGATCTTATTCGAATTTTAATTTTAAGAGAACTTTTAGGAAGACCTGGTTGTATAGGCCCAAATTGTAGACCGCCATTTCCACCGCCAAGACCACCTAGACCACCAATGGGACCAAATCCAAGACCACCAATGGGAGGCCCAGGAGGTCCTAGACCACCTAGACCTATGCCAAGGTAATTTGTTTAGAATCTTTAACTATTAATAGATTTACGCACTGTTTTAAAAGTTTCGCGTGTTCTATTAAAATAATTAGTTAAAGGTTCTTTTTTATCCATGCTATCTATAATTTGTGCAACTAAAAATGACATATCAACAGATTTTAACCAATTATGTTGTAGTATTTCTTTTGGAATGTAAGATAAATTTGTTGTGTAAACTGTATCAAATAAGCCTTGATTTTTGGCTTCTTCAAATTTTGAAAAACCTTCTGTAAATAAAGCAAATGTACATGTAATGCTAATTTTTTTTGCTCCCATTTCACGAAGTTTTTGGGCAACTTCAATTACTGAACCACCAGAAGCTATCATATCATCAACAATAAGAACATTTTTGTCTTTTACATCACTCCCCATATAAGTATGTGCTACAATTGGGTTTTTTCCATTTACAACTTTGCTTAAATCACGTCTTTTATAAAATACACCAACATCACAGCCTATTATTTCTGCATAATATCTTGCTCTTTCCATAGCCCCAAAATCTGGGCTAACAACTAAAGCATTTTCAAAGATGGAAGAATCATCTTTTACCATTTGTTGTATTATTGTGTTTGTTGGGTAAATGTTATCAAAGGAAAGGTTAGGAGTGGCATTAATAACATTTGGATCATGTGCGTCAAATGTTAAAATATTTGTAACACCAAGCCTTTCTAGTTCTTGAAGTGCAATTGCACAATCTAAAGATTCTCTTCCTTTTCTACGGTGTTGGCGACCTTCATATAGTAATGGCATTATTACTGTAAGTTTTGAGCTATGTCCACATGTTGCTGAAATTATTCTTTTTATATCTTGAAAATGTTCATCTGGCATCATTTCGTGTTCTTTTCCATGGCAGTTGTAAGTAATACCATAGTTTCCAACATCGCAAAAAATGTAAATGTCTTTATCTCTAATAGAATCGTTTATTACAATTTTTCCTTCTCCATTTGCAAATCTAACAGCACTTAGGCGTGTTATATAATGTTTATCACTTTCTTTGCGTATTTTTAGTAGATTTTGTTCTACTTTTTGTCCAAATTCTTTAAAATTGTCAAGTACTAATAAGGCTAAATCATTTTTAGTCATTTTTAATCACAATCCTTTCAATTTAAAGTTTATTAAAGCTCTTTAATATAGTTTGTTGAATGATAATAATTTTAAACAAATATATTTTTTGACTTAAAATTACTTTAAACAACAATTTATTTTATTATATTTTTATAATATCCAAAAGTCAAGAGTTTTTTTAAAAAAAGGACGTTAGTTAAAATAGTGGTTGTTACAATTTACAGTTCATTGATATTTAACTAAAAAATTGATAATATATTGTTTTGAAATACCGCGTAAGCGACCAAACGAGCGAAAGCGAGTGCGAATTGGAGCAATCTACTTTCGTTCCAATAATAAAAAATTTTAATTTTTTATTTTGGAACATACGAGGATGTGCTTTCGCCAAGGTATAAAAAACAATATATTATCAATTTAATAAATTATTTTATAAACTGTGAATTGTAACTAGTGGTTTTAAATTAAATAGATTAATTATTGTAGAAGAGTATGAGAAAAGCTTATGCTCTTAAGAAACAAATGTTGTATTGAAAATAAGTTGACGACACAAAAAAAATATGTTACAATAAAGGTGGGCAAAATGAAAAAAAACAATATTATTCAAAATGCCCACCGAGGTGAGAATATGAAATATTTAGAGTTATTTAACAAAATAAAAGAACAATATAGTGAAAAATCCTTTAATAAGAATGATATTGAAAAAATTGCAATTCAAGTAAATAATATAAATAGCGAAAAAACGATAAGAAACATTATTGGAATATTTAAAAGTCATAATTTAATTAAGGAGATTAGCAAAAATCAATATATTGTGACTAACGAAAAAATATATAATTATGAAATAAAAGAAAATGAAAAAAAAATTTACAAAATTATAAAAAATGAATATCCAGAAATTAATTTTGTTATATGGAATACTGAAATAATTAATGAATTCACTTTACATTATGTGGTAAGTAATTATATTATTATAGAAACAGAAAAAATAGCTATAGAAGCAATTGTAAATTTATTAAAAACAAGTTATTTAAAAAAATATACAATAATTACACAAGATATTTTCAACAATAATAGAGATATTTATGATAATACTGAAAATTTGATTATTGTAAAGCCTTTACACATTAAATCTCCTATTTTTAATAAAAAAGGCACTTCAGTGATTACATTAGAAAAAGTTATGCTTGATTTATATATAGACAAATTGTATTTAGCATATCAGGGAAAAGAATTAGAAACAATATATGAGAATATATTTAATGAATATGATATTGAATTATTAAAATTAATGAATTATGCAAAATCAAGAGTTTCAAATATTGACGAATACAAACAATTTTTAAATAAATTGAATATACCAGAAAAATATAAAATAAAGGAGTAAATAAAAGTGTTAGCTGAACAAATAAAGAAAAGAATGAAAGTTATAAGAAAAATGAATCCAGAAGCATACTTTTATATAACTAAAACAATATAAATATACCCATTGCTATTTTGGATAAAATGGTGTAAAATAGTTATAGTTTAGGTTTAAGACCAAGAAAGGAAAAGGTAAAATGTCAAAACCAATTGTAGCAATAATAGGAAAGCCAAATGTTGGAAAATCAACTTTTTTTAATTATATAGTAGGAAATAGAATTTCAATTGTAGAAGATACACCAGGAGTTACAAGAGATAGAATATATGGAGAAAGCTCTTGGCGTGGAAAAGAATTTACTTTAATAGATACAGGAGGAATAGAGCCAGAGTCAACAGATGTAATACTTTCGCAAATGAGACTTCAAGCAAATATTGCAATAGATATAGCAGATGTGATAGTTTTTATAACAGATATTCGCCAAGGCGTTACGGCACAAGATGAAGAAATTGCAATAATGTTAAAAAAAGCAAATAAACCAATTATTTTGGTATGTAATAAAGCAGATGAATATCATAAATTTAAAGATGATATATATGAATTTTATAAATTAGGCCTAGGAGACCCAATGCCAATATCTTCTACAAATGCAAAAGGAATAGGGGATGTGTTGGATAAAATTTATGAAAAATTCCCACAAAATGATGAAGAAAAAGAAGATGAACATAGAATTAAAGTTGCGGTTATAGGAAAACCAAATGTTGGAAAATCATCTTTAGTAAATAAAATTTTAGGAGAAAATAGAAATATTGTAAGTAATGTTGCAGGAACGACGAGGGACGCAATAGATTCATATTTTGAAAATGATAAAGGTAAATATGTTTTTATAGATACCGCAGGAATTAGAAGAAAGAGTAAAGTTACAGAAAAGATTGAAAAATACAGTGTTATGAGGTCTATTTTAGCTATTGAAAGAGCAGATGTGTGTTTAATGCTAATTGACTGTAATGAAGGCGTAACTGAACAAGATGCTAAAATAGCAGGAGAAGCGCATGAGGCAGGTAAAGGGATTATAATTGTTGTAAATAAATGGGACGAATATGAAAAAGAAACAAACACACTAGAAAAATATAAAAAAGATGTTTATAATAAACTTTCGTATTTGTCATATGCACCAATAATATTTATATCAGCTAAAACAGGTCAAAGGGTTGAAAAATTATTTGAAGTAATAAATGATGTGTATGCTGAAAATACAAAGAGAATTCCTACAAGCCAACTTAACCAAGTGATAAATGAAGCTATTGCAATTATGCAACCACCATCAGATAAAGGCAAAAGGTTGAAAATTTTTTATGCAACACAAAGTTCAATACAACCACCAACTTTTGTAATATTTGTAAATAAGAAAGATTTATTCCACTTTTCATATGAAAGATATTTGGTAAACCAAATAAGAAAAGAATTTGGATTAATAGGTACACCTGTTAGAGTAATAGTACGAGAAAAGTTAGATAAAGAATACCGAGACTAATATGCCTCGGTATTTTTTAAGTCTATGAATTTGTTTTTAGTAGTGTATCAATAAGTCCACAAGATTCTCTTTTTTCGTTACAAATTAAATCTGTTACACAAGTTGCACCAAGTCCTTTGCCTAAAAGGGGAGATACTTCTTTGACTTGTTTTGCAATTTCTTTTGCTATACCACGTATCTGCCATTGTGCTTTATTGCAACATCTTAAGTGTAGAATCCATTGCAGGGTTCTACCATTCATAGAAGTTACAACATTTAGCATTTGGCAACCAAGGTAGAAATAAATTAAATCTGTATCAGAAATATTTAAAGACTTAAATTCTTCTAAAACTTCTATATTTCTATCATGAGCTTCTATAAACATTTTTTCAAGTTCCGGTTTAGCTTTTATTGTTGCAGGAACAATGTAGTTTTCAAAATTCCAAAGTGGTAAAAATTCTGGCACAAGAAGTGAGTGCATACGGTGTCTTGTAAGATGAGTTAAAATAGAAAGTGATATTGGAATTTGGAAAGTAAAGTTTACTTGCTCAAGTTCACGATTTTCTTCTTTATGCAAAATTATATTCATATATTTTGCTTTAAAGTCTTTGTCTTTTTTCTCTAAATTGCACATAATTTCAGTTGCTTCACTTTCAGAACATTGAAAATGATACATAATTGAACTTTTTAGTATCACATCATCAGAATTAGCTGTGTAGCTAATAAGATGAGGTTTATCTAAAATTTTTACATTAGGACGACAAGATAAACTTTCTAAATACTCAAAAGGTTCTTCAACTTTTGGAGTATAAGCAGAAATTTGTTCTTCTAAATAAGGAATATATTTTTTTATAATGTTATAAAATTCATTTCCAAGTTTATTTAATTCAGAAATTTTACTTAAAGGTCCATGTAAAAAAGATAAAACCATCTTTTTTAGTTCTCTAGCATTTAATCCCATAATTATATTGCTATGGAAAGAGTAAGGTAAAATAAAACGTGAATCTTCAACATTTATACCTTCATCTACCAAATTGCCATATGTGTTGAAAAGATATTTCATGTGTTTAATATATTTTTCTTTTATTTCTTCATTTTTTGGATGAGGCTTTAAATCTTTTGTACGAAATTCTGGAACGTAAAATCCAGCTGTTCTAAAGTCAACTTCTCTTCTAGATTTTATTGTAAATGATGTAAGCCTACTGCCAATTATTGTTTGCTCTACAATAGGGGTAACATCACATATTGCAAAAACCAAATAATCATGTTCAATAATAGATTCATGTCCCATACTGATAATTCTTTTTATTAAATTAAGATTTTTTTCATAATTATTACAGCTTTCTAAAACTTCAAAAACATTTCCTTTAAATCTGGAAAGTTTACCTGCTGCAGCAACTTTTTGAATACGTGTTTCTAATTCTTCTTTGTTACAACCGCCAATTAGTTCTATTTTCATATTTATAAAATTCCTTCCTTTAATTAATTATTCCCATTCTATTGTTGCAGGTGGTTTAGATGTTATATCATAAACAACTCTGTTTACATGTTTTACTTCATTAACAATTCTTGAAGATATTTTTTCTAAAATTTCGTATGGAATTTTACTCCAAACTCCTGTCATAAAGTCTGTTGTTTCAACTGCTCTTAAGGCTATAGTGTAATCATATGTACGTTCATCTCCCATAACACCAACTGAACGTAAATTTGTTAATACTGCAAAATATTGGTTAATTGATTTATGTAGGTTTGCATTGGCAATTTCTTCTCTAAATATGCTGTCTGCTTCTCTTAATATATTTAGTTTGTTTTCTGTAATGTCGCCAATTATACGTATTGCTAAACCTGGTCCTGGGAAAGGTTGTCTAAATACTAGATTTTCTGGAATGCCAAGTTCTAACCCAACTTTTCTTACTTCATCTTTAAATAAGTCTCGTAAAGGCTCGACTATTTCTTTAAAATCAACATAGTCGGGAAGTCCACCTACATTGTGATGACTTTTTATAACAGCACTTTTTCCTAGTCCACTTTCTATTACGTCTGGGTATATGGTTCCTTGAACTAAAAAGTCAACAGAGCCTATTTTTTTGGCTTCCTGTTCAAATACTCTTATAAATTCTTCGCCAATTATTTTCCTTTTTTTCTCTGGGTCTGTAACATCACTTAATTTGTTTAAAAATCTTTCTTTGGCATTTACTCTAATAAAGTTTAGGTCATAATTTTTTGTAAATATTTCTTCAACTTCATCTCCTTCATTTTTTCGAAGTAGACCGTGGTCAACAAATATACATGTTAAATTTTTGCCAATTGCTTTACTTAAAAGTACGGCAGCAACTGAAGAATCTACACCACCAGATAAGGCACAAAGTGCTTTTTTATCTCCAATTTTTTCTTTTAAAGCTTTTACTGTTTCATCAACAAATGAATTCATTTTCCATTTTCCTGTACAACCACAAATATTATATACAAAATTTCTTAATATATCAGTTCCTCTATTTGTGTGATTTACTTCTGGGTGAAATTGGATTCCATAGAAACCTTTTTCAGCATTTTGCATAGCTGCATTTGGGCAATGATCTGTATATCCAATATTTTCAAAGCCTTCTGGAAGTTTTGCTACAAAATCTGTATGGCTCATTAAACAATCATTTACATCTTCAAATGTATCAAATAATTTTGAACTATTTTTCATATGAACTGGTGTTACTCCATATTCTCTTTTATCAGCTCTTTGAACTTTTCCACCTAACATATCTGTCATAAGTTGCATACCATAGCAAATTCCAAGAACTGGTATTCCTAAATTAAATATCTCTGGATCACATTTTGGAGCATTTTCTCCATAAACACTTGCAGGTCCTCCTGTAAAAATAATTCCTTTTGGTGCTTTTTCTTTTATTTTTTCAATACTTGTTGTAAAAGGTACTATTTCAGAATATACATTACATTCTCTAACTCTTCTTGCAATTAATTGATTATATTGTCCATAAAAATCTACAATTAAAATTAATTCTTCGTTTTTCATAAAATCTCCTTTTTTATTTAATTTCATATTAACTTTGATTTAGTTTTAATATTTTAAATTTCAAAATAATTATCCGATTATAATTATATATATTAATATACTATTTATAATAAAAGTGGACATTTTTTATTGATATATTAAAATGTCCATTTTTATGTATTTCCTAATTTAAAAGTTATTACTAACCTCTTTGTTCAATTTCTTTAAGGATTACATCATGTGCGCTTCCTTCTTTAATACTTACATTTGAAACCATTGTTAATCTAGCTTTTTCATGTAATTCTGGTATTGTGATTGCTCCACAGTTACACATTGTTGATTTGATTTTGTTTACTGTTATTGCTAAGTTTTCTTTTAATGGTCCAGCATAAGGTATGTAAGAATCTACACCTTCTTCAAAAGAAAGCTTTTTAGCTCCTCCCATATCATATCTTTGCCAGTTTCTTGCTCTGTTTGAACCTTCACCCCAATATTCTTTAACTGTATTTCCATTTACTTTTAATACTCTTGTTGGGCTTTCATCAAAT
>ERZ827156.4583-NODE-4583-length-11138-cov-4.474150_pt1 | contig 11138 bp, 16 predicted proteins | sample MGYA00519919_ERZ827156 | MGnify/ENA primary metagenome ERZ827156 (study PRJEB31778, sample SAMEA3449269) | human gut metagenome | biome: human gut; feature: human-associated habitat; material: faeces | place: United Kingdom | collected 2010/2012 ... | reverse complement strand
GTTCGGGTAGAGGATGCTGCTGATGCTGATCGCGTTCTCGCGGTTGTTCAGCGCCGAGATGTAGTCGCCCTCGTTGAAGGAGGACAGGTTGAACTCCTACGCCTCACCCTCGCTGCTCGCGCGCACGGAGAAGGGGTTCGCCTTCCACAGCCGCAGGTTGATCGTCGTGTTCGTGTTGTAGCCGTTTATCGGCGTGTCGAACGCCACGGCCACCACCTTCTGCGTGTCGCACCACTCCATCTACTCTCACACGCGCGCTCCATCCCCACGACGGTGTTCCCATAGGCGTCCTTGCTCTCGTTGACGTGCCCGTAGAACTGGATCTCGTAGCGCACGTCCTCCCGCTCGATCTCCCAGGGAGAGCCGAAGGTGAGCCAGTACTCCGGGTGCTCCACCTGGTAGCCCTCCTTGCTGATCTCCTGCTGGAAGATGCCGTAGTTGTAGCGGATGCCGTAGCCCGTCGCGGGGATGTTCTGCGTGGCGAGCGAGTCCAGGTAGCACGCCGCGAGTCTCCCCAGTCCGCCGTTGCCCAGGGCAGCGTCCTTCTCCTACCCCTCACCCCACTTTTCATCCATCACTTCTCCGAAGATGTCCTCCATGGCATACCCGAGATCAAGCAGCGCCTCCTGGTACCTGCCCTCGATTCCCAGATTGATCAGCGAGTTCTGCAACGATCTCCCCATCAGGAACTCCAACGATAGATAGTGACTACGGGTCGTAGAGAGGAGAGTCAGCTACACTCGCTTGCACCGGCAGTCCTCGATCGCCACGTTCGTGTCGTTGAAGCGCTCGATGAGTCTGTCGCGAACACTGCTGTTCACTCTTTCCAGCTACACAAACCTGTGGCTGGTCGCGAGATAGGCTTTTGTGTCGTCAAAATCAAAGCGCGTCGATGCGAGCGTATACTCCACGTGGTTGACAATGCTTCGCTCGATCGTGTCGATGTCTACCCAAATCACCGGATTACACGACTCCCACCTTGTCCGAGATAGGAGGACATCAGGTCGTACAGGAGCTTGTGCGTTTTCTCGAACTCCTCCCCCTTCTGCTGTTTGCTCGTGCACTGCTGCATTTGGAGAGTTTGCTGTTGCCTCAGCTTCGCCCTTGACAAGATGTCAGTTGTCAAGCTGTGTCAAGCAGTGTCAAAGAGAGGAGAAAATAGTAGTGGTTGTCAAGCAAAGAGCAGCAGACATAAGTGGTTGTCAAACAGAGGAACAAATAGTGGCAGTTGTCAAACAAAGAAAGCAGCAAATATAAGTAACAGAAGACATGGCGGATACAACGCCATCAATGCGTTTGCTGTCGACGCCGGAGGGCTTCAACTCCACGCACTGCTCCACGAACTCCAAAAAGAACCCCTTCATCTTGTTGTCCGTCGTCGACTTGAGGGATGGCACCAGCAACTGCACGAGGTCCAGCAGATCGTCCACCACAGCCTTCGGGTAGGGCATGGCGATCGTCTGGATGACGTTGTACACGAAGTCCAGCACCACCGCAGTGGTCAGCGCCGCCTGCTTCGCCTTGTAGGTCTTCACCACGTACGCCAGATACCTACTCCTCACCCGCGCATTGCAGCGTCACCCGTCTTTCACCATCTGCATCACGAACAGCGAGGACTCGCGGCTGATCGTCTCGATCGCTCCGTACACCTCCTGCTACGCCTCACTCCCCTCCCGTGGTCTCACGTCGTATACCAGACAGGGCAGCACCATCATGATCTCCAGCACGCGCTCGCGGTACGCCTCGTTCGTCCCCAGCGTCTTCAGCAGCTCCACCAGGAACAGCACCGTCTCCTTCGAGAACTGCGTGATGTTCTTCTCCTTCAGCGACTACCGCTCATCGCCCCCACACACCCCCACATCGCGAATCCACGCCACGCAGTACTCCCGATAGAACCACCCGAACGGCGCCTCAGAGCCCTCCGGCCCGCACATGCGCAGCAGCACCGCCCGCGCCTCCTCGCTGCGGAACCTCACGCAGTCGCGCGTGGTGCACACCTGCAGCACGCCCAGCAGGCGCCTCTCCTCCTCCTGCGCCGCGGCGGACTTGGTCTCGCCCATCAGCAGCCACACAAGCAAGCGCGTTGTGATCTGCAGGAAGCGGCCGCCCGTGAACTGCATGGAGGCGAGGTGGGAGAAGAGAAAGGAGCACAGCAGCCCGCAGAGCGGCGAGTCGCGGAAGGCGCGCTGCGCGTCGGGCGCGAGGCCGTCGAGCTGGCCGAAGAGCGGGATGGTGTGGGCGAAGTCGCCATTGAGCAGGCCCTGCAGGTCGGGCAGCAGGGCGTTGAAGGCGGAGGACTGGGCGTATAGACTGAGCAGCAGCTAGGGGTGAAAAGGTGGGGACAGGCGAACGATGGATGTGGAGTGCGATGTGTAGGCCTGCTTCAGCACGCGCTCTTGCAGGTACTGAAGAACCGAGGCGATGTTCGGATTGGCACATGCAGTCTGCACGCAGGTAATGTAGTTGAACACGATGCAGTACTCTTCCGGAGAGGCGAACTGCAAGTTGGGAACGAGCGTTTGGATGCGGGAAAAGCAATCCTCGTAGGAAGGGGAGGAGGCGACTTGCTTTAAAATGGCATCGATGTACAGAATCAGCGTCGACAGCGAGCACGCCGTGAAGTCCACGTTTTTCATGTCGCCGAACTCTCCAGAGCCATTCACGAGCTGGGAGGAAACGAAGAAATCCAGCAGTCCGTTGTACCCGGAGGAGTGCAGCCGATCGCGCAAATAGCGATCGCGCAGGATGAACAGGAAAACGGCCTTCCCCATAGGGCTCGCGCACAGCTGGATGAGCCATTCCGGAGGATTCTCCCTCGACATCACGAATTCATTTGCTTTGGGAGAAAGGATCGCCTCCGAGAACTAATGTGTCACGCATTGTCATTACGACCACAATTTTGCAGATTTCGTCTTCGATGGTTTTGCTAATGTCGTTGCGAAGCTCGTCGCCGTTCTGAACTACCCATGAGCGGAAAGCGCGCAGGAACGACTATCGGACGCAACCAGCATGATCATCTTCTTAATGAAAAGGGCCTCCACCGACTGGTCGCTACGGCTAAGGAAGGAGGCATGCGCTTCCTACTCACGCATCTTCTCCACCGGGAAGTTGCTCCACAGGGCGGTGGACTTTCGGTTCAGCAATCTGGGCCATCAGAGCAACTGCGCACCATCCTACGGCTGTTGCGGCAGAGCAGACTCCATTCCAGCGGGCGCGTAGCAGCAGCAAAGAATCGGGCTTTGCAGCAAAAGAGAATGAGACGTGCGGCTCGAAAAAGAAAAAAGCGCCGAGAAGGTGGATCGAACACCTGACCTTATGATCTTCAGTCATACGCTCTCCCAACTGAGCTATCTTGGCTTCTGTTTTTGTCTCTTTGGCACGCTACATCAGCGCCTGCGATGGAAAAGGAGTTCTGGGTCAATTGATCGCAGCGGCGTCAAAAAGAAATAATGCAGTGCGTCCGCCGTCTCGTTCCTTCTGTTGTGAAGTATTCTACTCGCATGTACAACCCTGCCAGATTCTTTGGCGGTGCGCGTCTCGTTCTGCCATCATGTCGTAGTGGAGATGACCTTCAAGGCCAATGGCGAGGATGTTGAGGTGGAGTGCGATGCCGGTGAGAACCTCTTCGAGGTCGCCGTAGGCAACGATGTTGAGGTGAAGAGTGCGATTCACTGCGTTTCCCTCATGGATAGACAGCTGCAACGGTGGTGGCACCTGCGGTGAGTGCTGGATGGTGTTCCCCAAGGATGTCTTTGACAAGCTCCCTAAGGCTGGCGAGACCGAGCAGGGTCTCCTGAAGAAGATGGGCGCCCCCGCTCTGTGAGGATTGCGTGTTGCGCCTGACGCGTAGGGCTAGACTCTCTTGCCAGGTCAAGACCTGCAAGTGCATGTCCGGCAAGACCATCGAGGTCCCTCTTCCCAAGTAAGGTGTTGAGCGCGTGTTTGTGCCAAACAGTCTCATCGAAGAGAGGAGAAAACAGTCCGGTGAAAAAAACGATCACTTCCTCTTGCAGTAGCATAGAATCAGGGCGGCCAGCAGCACGATCACTGCCACCACACAAATCACCACAATCGTCACAATCGTTCCCGTGCAGCCTACGTCTTAAACTCTCACATTGGGATCACCTGCAATTCCCGACTGCTTTGCGGTAAGACCTAAAAACTGGATCCGCTTGTCTACGAGTGAATGGCCCGAAGAGGCACTACCCGAGGATTGGATCCGCACGCCTTGGATGGTCGTTCCAATAGAATCCGTGTACACCCGGTTATACGGCAGTCCGGCTTGTGTACACTCATTACTGCTGTGGGTCACTTTTCTCCATTGACGTCACCTGAGAGAGAAACTCGAGCCCTGGCGCACGCGTTTCTTGCAGGCAAAGCCGAGAGACGCAAAGGTGTTCGTATCCTTCACTGTCATTTTTACCGATTTGTAGGTCATGTCATAATAGTCATAGGAGGAAGATGCGGATGAGCGTATTTTCATGCGCAAACTAGGAGTCATGATCCCTCTCTTCCCAAACTCCGTGTCAAAAACGAGGTAGGGCGTTCCTCTGCATCTATCGTCCGTGTACTGGGACTCCTCCATCTGAATCTGCTTGGCGTGTCCCTGCTTGTCGGTGCTCACCACGAATGCGTGCTGAACGACTATTTGTCAACGTTTTGCTTTAGGAGCAACAAATGGGTCCCGCCGCTCGGCAATCGGTCGTATACTCGCCACAGTCTACGCTAACACAACCCACACGATGGTTACCTAACGCCAATGCAATTCCCAGAAGGAACACCACAAATGTCACGAAATCCATCTGAAAATGAAGAAAAACGGACTGGGGGTTTTGAGAACCAAAATTGGGCCTCTTTTGGTCTGGCACCAGAAACGGCAATGCAATGGACCATGAAGCGTTTGCAAAGCAGGTTCATGAGGTAGTCTACGACACCTATCGCCGCATCAAGAACGGAGGGAAACCGCAGTCCCATGAATGGACCGTGCTGGCGTCCATTCTGGCGGAGAAGGAAGGGAAGCTGGAAGTGATTGCGCTGGCAACGGGGACGAAATGTGTTGGGGAAACCCAGATGTCGGAGAAGGGCCTGGTTGTGAACGACTGTCATGCGGAGGTGCTGTGCAGGAGAGCCTTTTTGCTCTTTCTGATGAGGGAAATGGAGGAGTTTCGCTCCACCGGAAAGAGCGCCTATCTGGAGGAAACGGATGATTCGGACAAATTGCAGATGAAGGCGAGCATTCGGCTCCATCTCTATGTCAGTCAGACGCCGTGTGGTTTCGCATCGGAGTATGCGAAGAAGGACGGCAAGCGGGAGGCTGTCGAGCGCTTTGCTGTAAAGCAGCGCAAGTCAAAGCGCGTGCATTTGGAGGCGGGTGATCTCTCCGAGGACCATGCCGATGAAGCCGAGGACATGCACTTGTCGGGAGCCAAGTTCGTGGATGACAATGTGCGGCTGTCTACGAAGCCGGGCCGAGGCGAGCCCTCCCGCAGCTACAGCTGCAGCGACAAGATCTGCCTGTGGAGCCTGCTGGGTCTGCAGGGCGCCGTGCTGTCCCTGCTCCTCCGCCCCGTGTACCTCGCCTCCATCGTCATTGGCGGGGAGATGGATGAAGCTGTTGCTTCCCGCGCTCTCTCTAGTCGCGTGGTTATTCCTGTGATGGTTCGTCCAGGTGTTCAAGGTGTTCAAGGTGTTCAAGGTGTTCAGACTGCTCAAACTGTTCAAACCACTCAAGACATGCAAGACATTCAAACCACGCAGGAACGGCAAATCACTCAGAAACGGCAAACCACGCAGCAACGGCAAGCCACGCAGGAACAACAATCATCACCCTTCACGCAGCACCACCCAACCATCCTCCACGACACACTCCCCTCCCCACTCTGCGAGCGGGAGGTGATGAAGACGCTGGAGGGGAAGCGGCTGGCGGCGAGCGGCGCGGCGCTGGTGTGGGTGAAGCCGGACGTGCAGGAGGCGCTGATCGCTCGAAGCGGCGTGAAGCTGGGGACCAACGTGAAGAAGGGCGTGACGGAGAAGAACATGAGCGTGGTGAGTCCCCTGGCTCTCTTCAGGCAGTTCAAGGCGCTGTGTGCGTTGGGAGGGAACTGCGGCGTTACGAGCGACGAGGACTATGACGCGGTGAAGCGAAGTGCGGTGGAGTACGGCAGGGCGAAGGAGCGGGTGATGGATCCTGCTCTGCCCTGCTCGCTGAAGGCATGGCGAAGGAAGGACAGGCGGTTCTACCACTTCCAGTGCTCTGTTTGTAACAAACACGCGATTCGTCGTTCATAATCTCGGACATGATGTTCGAGGCAACCAGTTTACAACACTTAAAAGCTACGCCTCACTCTTAGAACTCACGACCCACACGCCACCTGCGAGTCGATGATAATCACCTCCAAGCAGGACTTGAACTGCTCGTAGAGAACTACCCTTCACGCCCCCGCTCTCTCCCACTCTCCTGCTTGATGATCGTCAGCACCGAGGTCTTCCGCACCAGCATGTCGATCAGCGACACCGTGCCCTGCAGCAGCTGCGCGATCTACCCTCCACGCCAACACCCAGTCCTACGGTGTTCCGCTGCTCCTCCTTCACGTCGTACTTCCCCACGAAGTGCTCGTCGTACAGAATGTTGTACAGGCAGATCGCCAGCGTCAGCAGGTTGTTGAGGTTCGACGACTTCTACGCCTCACGCGCGCCCGTCGCCGCCACCAGCGCGTTGCGCAGCACCAGGCTCAGCTTGGGGTTGTTGCTGCTGTTGTACAGGAGCACGTGGATCAGCAGGCGCAGCAGGCGCAGCGACTGCGAGATCAGCGGGCTGTTCTCGCACACCTCCGCGATGTTGTTGTTCTCGTTGCTGTTTATGTTGGGGATGCGGATGCGCTCGAACAGGCGGAGCAGCAGCGCCTGCACCGCCTCCGGCTCCACCGACAGCACCAGCGCCTCGTCCGACACCGCCAGGAAGAAGTCGAGACACGACAGCACCAGCGCCTTCAGCGTCGCGTTGTCGAAGACGGAGGCGGTCAGCAGCCACGCCGGGCGGAACAGCTCCCCCTGCAGGAAGAGGGCGTACGCTACGGCTAACGCGACGAGGGTACTGTTACAGCTTATCAGGAGTTGGTGCACCAGCAGCACCGTGGCGATCTCGCTGGACTCCCACTGCTGCAGGCTCTCCTCCAGCGTGTGCAGCAGGTCCTTCAGCAGGCAGGGCGCCTCGCCGTCGTAGCGCGCGAGGGATGGCGGCGTGAGGGCGTTGTTCCCGTCGAGGCTCCAGCGGGACTGTGTGGGGGAGGGGAGAAGGAGGGAGGGGGGAAGGAGATCGTCACGGACTGTGGGGCAGGACACGATGAGCGTGTTGAGGATGGAGAGGATGAGGTTCTACGGTGGAGGCGGGATGCGAGAGCAACGCCATTGGCACTGCGGATGTGATGGATGAGGTAATCGAGAAGGGGGTGCAGCGACGAGCGCGATGACTGAATGCCCGCCAGAATGGACTGAAGCTACTGGAAAGAGGAAGCGATGGACGCACTTCGAAAATGATGCTGGATCCCATCGTGTTTGTCGTTCTACAGTGAAACGAAAGCAGAGGAAATTACACTGCGCGATTGTCCTGACTCTCATGTGCCGGGGTAATCGAATCTACGGGGAAGAGGCGCAACAGGCTTGTACCACGCCAAATGTCTGTCAGCAGCGTGGATGCAAACTCCCTGTCCTGCTCGTAGAGTTGTTCCTGCTTCGCGTTCTGGGCAATCATCGCTCTTTGCTTTTCCTCCCTCGCTTTCTTCTCCTGGAGCGTGCTCTGCTCGATTTCGAATATTTCCAGCTGCATTTCCGCATCATTCAGCTGTTTCCGCAGCTGTTCGTTTTCTTCCGATAGCTGCTTCTGCCTCTCCATCAGTTCCTCTCTACGCATTTAGGGAGACAAACGAATACGCACAACTGCCGTGACAGGCTGTTTTCCGAGTTGCTGCGCTGAAACGCATTCCCTCCACTTCTACATGTCAATGTATTATTTAGAGTGGGGTACGCACTTGTAGAACGCTGGAGCGAATTGACGCTCCGTTGTCGCAATAGAGAGGACTCCGAGCTATTGTTCCATCTCTTCATCCTCTAAAGGCAGCTCGCTTTCAAAACAAACGCGTCGAGAACAAGATAAATGGACACTACTCTTCTTCCACCACTTCCGCCACCTCCTCCTCATCGTCGTCACAATAGTTCGCATCCTCCTCATCGTCATCTCCATACACATCCAAGTAGGAGTGGGTTTGCTTCACATTCAGGTTGTGCACCACAAACTCATCCTCTCCGTTCTCGTACTCATCGCTGTCTGTCGGCGGAAGCTACCTCTCACACCCCTCCTTCTTCCTCACATCGATGCTCTTCTCAATCGACCGTGCCTGTTCCACCTTCTCCATGTACTCGTTCTGGAACGCAATGACCTCCGCACCCGACTTGGCACTGGCGTATCCCTCCAGTAGTTCCTAAAAATAAAAGGCGTTTGCGACACAGACATAATTCAAGGCGATGAACTGACATCCCCACTTGAACGGCTTCATGATGGTCAGCGCGTCCTCCTTGAGTCCCACAATGTACAGGGTGGCCGCGATGGCTTCTGCGCAGGTGAGCTTGGAGGGCTTGCCGTAATTCACGGGGTTAGCAGCGACCAAGAAGGGCAGGATGCGATGGACGCCGTTCTTCAGCTTTGCCATCGGGATCTCGTCGATGCGCGCCCACGAACAATCGATGGCGGACGTGCCGTACTGCTTCACCACGTCCTACCGATGAATCGAGGGAGCGGAACACACGAGATCTTCCACAGACACGGCCTTCGTTCCATAGGGCGAGAGAACGAGTCCGTGGTAGGGCTGATTCACGCGAATGGTGCCTACAGGGTGAAAGTGATGAGGGATGACTACGCAAATACCCGAGGCGCTCGAGCTTTCTTCCCGTGCACTTCTTTGCATCGCACTGCTCGAAATCCCACATGTAGACGCCGACGCTGGTTTTGAATGCAGTAGTCTATTGTTTAGGATATGTATGTGTGGAATACTTCCTTGTAGCCACGAACGTGCGTTTCCTTTTGATCATTGTACTTCCGTTTTGGCTTTTTCACGGGATGGGGTCTGTAGTCATCCTCGTAATTGCCCTTTCCCTTTTTGCCCATTTGAAGGTGAATTGTGGGGTTTGGAAGGGTTGGGGAAATAGGGGGTGTTTTGGGAGTGGGGTAAATAGCGTTGATGGGAGGATTTGCTTATGATGACGGGATAATGTGGATTGAGTGGGATGAAAATGGAGGTAGTGTGTGGAAAGAAGGAGATCATTCGAGATACTTAGAAAGGGCGGGAGTGATGTCTAGGAATGAGGGGGAGGAGGGAGAGGGACTCTTGGTGTGGATGGTTATCTTGTGTTTGAAAGCCCATCCCTTGTCAAGAATGACAGTAGTGAGAGAGGGCATGTCTGCTTGTAAGGAAAGAGTGATAGGAAATACCCTCAAGAGTGATGGTATGAGGAAAGCAGAATGTACCACTGTCTTCAACAGTAGTGAGTGTTGTGAGTCTAGGCAAGTCTATTCATCAGTTCATTTCATCACATTCACTTCGCATGATCAATTTAGTTGATTTACCACTGAAAAGGAATGCATTACTACCAAGTCGAATGGAAGTCAATTCAGGCAAGTCTATTCATCACTCTCCTTCTGGAAGTCTTACTCTCAAACACTGTACGAGAACACCAATGGAATGCACCCCGACCAAAGAGAAGTGATTTCAAACTAGGCATGTCTATTCATCATTTCATTCTTTGACTATCACTCTTCAATTCCAATGAAGCCTGATAGAAATTGCCACTCCTTTCATTCAATTCTCCCATTTCAATCACTTCCAAAGAAGGCACATTCTCAATCTCAAAAACGGAATAGTGCTCAAATGATTGACGGCCAATTATCAGTCGTGAAAGACTAATAGTGTCATTAATGCGCAATACACTATCTGCATCAACATAAACACCTTTGAAACTGTTCATTCCAATCGTGATACTCTCCAATAAGGGATTTGTGCTCAAAAACTCCACACTCCACAATTTGGCGAAGCAATTATTGCCAACAGTCAGCTTTGTCAACTGGGTGTAATCAGACAAGTCTAAACCATCTTCTTCCTCGTTGCAGGAGTCGTCAGGAATGATAATCTCCGTCGCGTTCAAGGGGATTCCGGTACTCCAGCAGTTATTTGATTTTAGGGTGGGATGAATGGGTTCAGGTGCGGGAGTGCTGCAGTACTGCAGGTTGCCCGAGTTGGGGAAAGGACCAACGGGAGCGTATTCTCTCTCACCGGACTTCAGCTCCCAGTTCCAAGTGTAACGGCACTGGGCTCTCTCCTTTTCATCCTCCAGATCATAATAAGAGTAGCTGTCGTCCACAGAACCACACATCTTCGTGTAGGACACACTGGCACGAGTCGAAGCAGACACCTCCACGCCGCTGCTGGCAGGGCAAGCCTGCATCAGGTGCATGGCGAACTCAGAAATAGTGTTACCACCACCCTCGTTGTAACCGTTGTTGTCCAGGTTGATGGTCTCCAGCAGAGGGAAGTGCACCTTATCCTCGCAGATCTTCTTCAGGTTGGTCAGAATGGCAGCCTGCAGCGTAGCGGCGTTAGCGACATTGACGGAGGCCTGAATGTTGTGCTCGGAGACCTGGAAGTACTTCAGGTTCTTGAAGTAGCCCAGCGTCGCGTTCTTCACCATCCAGTCCAACATCGTTCGGAAACCCTCACGCTTGAACGTACCGTACACGAACACCAGACGAGAAGGATACGTGTACTGCAGCAGCTCCATCAGACGAGGAATCAGAGCCACATCCAGACCACGGGACAGCAGCACATCCGAGTAGAAGTACGTATCAATGGGAGCCTCGTTCTTCACCTGCTTCGACAGCGACTCGTGCCACAGCTCCAGAGACAGAGAGGTCATACCAGACAGAGCCAGCACACGAGTGTGAGCCAGAGCCTTGGTAGGATAGGCATCACGCACAGCCAGGTACAGACGGGTCACGTTATCATCCTTGATCACATCCCAGTAGCAGGTGGTCTGATTCTCGAAGTTGCAGTTATCACCCAGAATGAAGGGATCGTAGATGGGGAACCAGG
>ERZ827156.4581-NODE-4581-length-11144-cov-4.348634_pt1 | contig 11144 bp, 6 predicted proteins | sample MGYA00519919_ERZ827156 | MGnify/ENA primary metagenome ERZ827156 (study PRJEB31778, sample SAMEA3449269) | human gut metagenome | biome: human gut; feature: human-associated habitat; material: faeces | place: United Kingdom | collected 2010/2012 ... | reverse complement strand
ACCATCAGCTGCACAAGATGATGGAGAACATCCACAAGGTGTCCGCCGAGGCCGCCGAGGAGTACGGTCTGGGTTACGATCTGGTGGCTGGCGCCAACATTGCCGGCTTCAAGAAGGTCGCCGAGGCGATGATGGAGCAGGGCTGCTTCTAAGCCGAACGTTTCATCCGGTACGGAAAGTACATAAGAGTACCCAAGTACACCAAAAGGGACCGCTTTTGCGGTCCCTTTTTTATGATTTTCTGAAGTTTTTGCCGAAGTGGTTGACATTTTTTTCAAAAACGGCTTATACTATATCGGACTGTATCGGACGAATTTTCGGTTTTGGGCTGGGCCGCTTTTGAGAGCAGTACAGTATCGAGATTGGAAAAGAATGGAATTTACGGCAAAGCGGGGGATGGGCGATACCACAGTTTGACATTGGAAAAATTTTACAGATGCTGCCGGATCTGGCGGTGCTGGCGGCAGTGTATCTGCTGGTACTGCTGCCTCGCTGGAGGGGACTGGGACACTGCGTACTGGCAGTCCGGACGGTGTTTTTCATCTATCTGGTCTGTGTGCTGGGGGTGACGCTGCTGCCGGTGCTGGCCAATTTGCCGAAATTGGCGGGGAATCACTATGCACTCATGGAGCTGGAGCCCTTCCGTGATCTGCGGAACGGCTACGGCAACGCAGCGCGACAGCTGTCACTGAACGTTGTGATGACAGTGCCTTTCGGCTTTCTGTGGCCGCTGGTGCGGCGGAAGCGCGGCCTGTGTCGGGCGGTGCTGGCCGCGCTTCTGCTGAGCCTGTGCATCGAGCTGTTGCAGCCGCTTCTGACGACAAATCGCACATCCGACATCACGGATGTCATCGCCAACACGGCTGGTGGACTGGTGGGGTATCTGCTGTTCCTGCCCTTTGGTTCCCGCCTCCTGCATCTCTGCGGCGCGGAAGATCGTCCGCGAAATGTGGACGAAATGCCGGCGAGTGCGGACGATGCGAAGAATGGAGAAGGCGAAAATCAGGATAAATTTTAGTGGCTAACAGAAAGAAAAAGCGAAAGCACCGCATGTGAAGCGCGGTACCTGCCCCACAAAAATAATGCGACAAACCACACAAAAAGTATAATACGGGTGAAATATAGTGATGCAATGGACGGCGCAAAACAGCGCGTGAAGCAGCATAAAAATAGCGCGATAGACTGCATAAAATGACAGATTGAGCCGCATAAGAGAATGTGTATAAAACCGCATAAATATAACCATGCCCTGCCGGCACCATCCGGCAGGGCATGGTTGCGTGCAACTAATTTCCGTTTTCCCTCCCGGAATTTCCGGTTTTATTTCCGGATGTGCTTCATGAGGAAGTTTCAACGGAAAAAGCTGAATATTTATGCGAAATAGACGAATATTAAACAATTTCGATACAGGCAAGCGAAAAGCCGCGCAGCATTTCCAGACGGAAAACGAACGCCGAGCCGCCGGTGAATCAGTCGTGCGCACCGAGGCTGGAACAGTCGTGCGCACCTGGGGAACCGCGGCGGATATGGAGGGCTACGATGAGGCAGCGGCAGAGCGCAAGAGAGCAGAGAGGTCCTTTGCGACAGCCGCGGGTCACGAAGGTGCGGTGGTCTTGGGGCCGTGTGGGTTACGAGAGGGCTGAAAGGCCCTCTGAAAAAAATAGCGGGTCGCGAGAGAGGAGAGACTCGCAATGTCCGTCAGGGCCATCTGGCCATCGCTGCCGTAGGAGAGGTGATCCCCGTGAAGTTGACATAACTCGGAGGCGTGGCGATAACCGACTTATCGGCGGTCATCAGGGCGAAGGCGGCCATGTCGTCGCCCATCAGCAGGCAGGGGGTGAGACTGCGGTCCTGCGCGATGAGAAAATCACCGCCGTAAAAGCAACTGAGGCTGCACGGCGGGCCGTCCCTTTCCACGCGATGCAGGCTTGCAGTGCTTCCGCACCGGTTTGCGCCGCGTACCGGATGCGGAACTCGCCGGTGAAGGCGCCGGGTCGGAACAGATCGTTGCCCTTTTCCCTCGTAGGTGTACCGTGGTGGTCTTTGTGAACGCGCCGCTTTGGCAGACGGCGGCGTCACTGCGGCGGTCAACGGCCCGGGGAAAGGGCAGCCGCCGGCCGGAGCGCGGCGGCTGTGGCGCAGACGGCGCAAAAAGCGGTCGGAATGCGCTTTTGCCGGGAGATGGTTTCACGTGCAGGGCGGTGTCCCCCTGAAAAGAAATGGGGCTTGCCGGTGATGTGCGCGAAATGAGCGGCGTGCCGGTGGCGTGTGGTGAACCGCGTGTCTGCGGTTCAGCCAGAACAGGTGTGTTGCCGGGGCATTGGACATTCGCAGGGCACGCTGGTCGGCAGGGGGCCTTCCAACGCTTTCCTGTGTTTCGGTTTGGCGGGTGTCAGTCTGGCTCCGAAGAAGTGCCGCTGGGCGGCGAGGGGTATGGCGGCGTGCCGGTTGGCGCGCTTGGTCGGCGCTCGTTGTGTACGCCGCCTTGGTGTGCCGGCTTTCTGCGAAAGGGACATCGCCTGATGGGGTGGACTGTGCTTAGAACGTGTCAGGCCGCCAGGCGTAGGGGAGGAGGGCGGTGACGGCGGCAGACAGCTCCCGGAACTGACGGCAGGTCAGGGACTGCCCGCCGTCGGACAGCGCGCAGGCGGGGCGGTCGTGGACCTCCACCATCAGGCCGTCGGCTCCGGCCGCTGTGGCGGCCAGCGCCAGCGGCAGCACCAATTCGCTGCGGCCCGCCGCGTGGCTGGGGTCTACCAGCACCGGCAGGTGGGTGGCCCGCTTCAGCACGGGGATGGCGGACACGTCCAGAGCGGCACGGGCGGCGGACACACCGCTGCGTACACCGCGCTCACACAGGATGACCTGCTCGTTGCCGCCGGAGAGCAGGTACTCCGCTGCCAGCAGGAATTCCTCCACCGTGGCGGAGAGGCCGCGCTTCAGCAGCACGGGGCGGCGCAGCTGACCCAGCGCTTTCAGCAGCGTATAGTTCTGCATATTGCGGGCGCCGACCTGCAGCACGTCCACATCGGCCAGCAGATCCAGCTGGGAGATATCGGTGATCTCCGTTACCACCGGCAGGCCCGCATCCCGGCCCGCCTGCACCAGCAGGTCCAGACCGGCCTTTTCCAGACCCTGAAACGTATAGGGCGAGGTGCGGGGCTTGAAGGCGCCGCCCCGCAGCAGTTGGGCGCCGGACTCCTTCACCGACTGGGCCACTGCGGCCATCTGGGGCGCGGACTCCACGGCGCAGGGCCCTGCGATCATGCAGAATTTTTCACCGATTTTTGCATCGCCCACGGCAACCACGGTATTGGCGGGGTGGGCGGCGCGGCCCGCCAGACGATAGGCGGGGGTGAGACGGCGCACCTCCCGCACGTAGGGGAGCCCTTGGAGCATATTGGGGTCGAGACGCCACGTGTCGCCCACCAGCGGAAGAAGGATGCCGTCGGAACCGGCGACGCAGCCGCCCTTGACGTTCTGGGCGGCCAGCTGGGCCAGAAGCTGGCGGATGGCCGCCTCCGGCGTTCCTGTTTTGATAACGATGACCATGTGTGCCTCCTGAAAAAATATCTCGGGCTATTATACCGTTTTCCGCCGCTTTTTGCAATCCGGCAGTTCCGCTTATTGACAGAAAATCCGAAAAGCGATTATACTATCGTATAGTATCAGGTATATAGTATCAAGGAGTCTGGCGGGCCCGCTGCGGCCCGCCGAAGCTGTGGAGGGAAAGATGGAAAGACAATTTACGCTGAGCTGCTGCTCTACCGTGGATCTGCCGTACAGCTATATGGAGAGCAGGGACATCCCCGTGCTGTTCTACACCTACGTGGTGGACGGCGTGGAATATGACGACGACATGGGCCGCGATCCCGAGGCACTGCCCCGCTTCTACCGGTTCATTCGGGAGGGAAAGCTGCCCCAGACCAGCCAGATCAACGTGGCCGCCTATACAGAGTTCTTCGAGAGCCTGCTGCAGAAGGGCGACCTGCTGCACATCGCGTTTACCTCCGGCCAGTCCGGCTCGGTACACAACGCCTTTCTGGCGGCAGAGGAGCTGCGGGCCAAATATCCGGAGCGGAAGCTGGTGGTCATCGACTCGCTGTGCTCCTCCTCGGGCTACGGCCTGCTGGTGGACAGCGCCGCCGACCTGCGGGACCAGGGCAAGTCCCTGGAGGAGGTGGAGCAGTGGGTGCTGGCGCACCGGAATCGGGTGCATCACCAGTTCTTCAGCAGCGATATGACCCAGTTCCGGCGGACGGGCCGCGTGTCCGGCGCGGCGGCCACCGTAGCCACGGTGCTGAACATCTGCCCCATCATGCGGCTGGACGACACCGGCTCCATCAAGGCGTACAGCAAGGTGCGGGGAAAGAAGAAGGCTGTGGAGGTGACGGTGGAGACCATGGCACAGTGCGCCGAGGGCGGCGCGGACTACGACGGCAAGTGCTTCGTGTGCCACTCCCAGTGTCCGCAGGACGCGCAGCTGCTTATTGACGCCATCGAGCAGCGGTTCCCCAAGCTGAAGGGACGCATCCGGCTGTGCGACATCGGCACCATCATCGGCTCCCACGCGGGGCCGGGTACCGTGGCGGTGTTCTTCTACGGAAACGAGCGGCCCAAGATGGCGTGACAAAGCGAAAGAGCAAAAAAGAGACGCGGCGGGAGCCGTGTCTCTTTTTTTGCGGCGGGGGAGGGGGCCGGGCTGCGCGGCACGGGCATGGAAACGGAGCGGGAGGCAGATAATACACCGGAAAAGAAAGCGTTATCGGATAAGTAGAATAACGATATGCCCACAGTAAGGGTTGCAGAAAAGCTGAAAATATTGTATAATAACTAAAAAATTTTTAGCTACTTTCACATCGGCGGGGCTGCCCGCCGCAGGAGGGAGAACGATATGGCCACTTTCACCGTGAACGGACAGACCGTCGTCGTCGAGAAAAATCAGAAGCTCATCCGCTATCTGCGGGACACGCTGCACCTCACCTCCGTGAAGGACGGGTGCAGCGAGGGCGCCTGCGGCACGTGCCACGTGCTCATTGATGGCAAGCCCACCAAGGCGTGCATCCCCCAGACGGACAAGCTGGAGGGCAAGACCATCGTGACGGTGGAGGGACTCAGCGACTGGGAAAAGAAGGTCTACACCTTCACCTTCGGTGAAGCAGGCGCCGTGCAGTGCGGCTTCTGCATCCCGGGCATGGTCATCTCCGCCAAGGGGCTGCTGGACGTGAATCCGGAGCCGACCCGCGAGGAGGCGGCCTTCGCCATCCGCAATAACATCTGCCGCTGCACCGGCTATGTGAAGATCATCGACGGCATCCTGCTGGCGGCGAAAATCTTCCGTGAGGGGAAGATCCCCGCGGCCGGCGCCGACGACTGGCAGGTGGGCAGCCGCGTCCACCGGCTGGACGTGGAGGAGAAGGTGCTGGGCTGCGGGCAGTACCCCGACGACGTGTACGTGGACGGTATGTGCTACGGCGGCGCGGTGCGCAGCCAGTACGCACGGGCGCGGGTGCTGCGCATCGATACGTCCAAGGCGGAGGCCATGGAGGGCGTGGTGTGCGTGCTGACCCAGAAGGATATCCCGGGGAAGGTCAATGTGGGCCATCTGAAGAAGGACCAGCCCACGCTCATCGGCATCGGGGAGCTGACCCACTATCTGGGCGACGCGGTGGCGCTGGTGTGCGCCCGGGATCAGGAGACGCTGGAGGCCGCCAAGAAGCTGGTGGAGGTGGAGTACGAGGTACTGCCGGCGGTGCATAATCCCGCTGAGGCGGCGGCACCCGACGCGCCGCTGGTATTTGAAGAGGAAGAGAGCAACGTGCAGGCCTACAAGCACGTGTCCCGCGGGGACGCGGTGGGGGCCATCGCCAAGTCGAAATATGTACTGACGGAGAAGTTCCATACGCCTTGGACAGAACACGCCTTTTTGGAGCCGGAGTGCTGCGTGGCCCTGCCGCTGGACAACGGCGGCGTGAGGCTGCTGACCACGGACCAGAGCGCCCACACCACCATGCACGAATGCGCGGCCATGCTGGGCGTGGACTATGAGCACTGTCAGGTGCAGAATATGCTGGTGGGCGGCGGCTTCGGCGGTAAGGAGGACATGTCCGTGCAGCACCACGCGGCACTGATGGCCTACGTGGCGCGGGTGCCGGTGAAGGTGAAGCTCAGCCGACAGGAGTCCATCCTCGTCCACCCCAAGCGCCACAGCATGGACATGGAGTTCACCATGGGATGCGACGAAAACGGCATCATTCAGGGCGTGAAGGCCCGCGTGGTGTCCGATACCGGCGCGTTCGCGTCGCTGGGCGGGCCGGTGCTGGAGCGGGCCTGTACCCACGCGGCGGGACCCTACGCCTATGAGAATTTTGAGATTGAGGGCTGGGCGTACTACACCAACAATCCGCCTGCCGGTGCGTTCCGGGGCTTCGGCGTGACCCAGACCTGCTTCTGCACGGAGACGCTGCTGAACCAGATGGCGGATCTGGTGGGCATCAGCCCGTGGGAGATCCGCTATCGCAACGCCATCCGGCCGGGAGGCGTGCTGCCCAACGGCCAGATCGTGGACGAATCCACCGGCCTCGTGGAGACGCTGGAGGCCATCAAGCCCGCCTACGACGCGGCGGTGGCGGCAGGCGACCCGGTGGGCATCGCCTGCGCCATGAAGAATGCCGGTGTGGGCGTGGGTATCCCTGACTGGGGACGCTGCAAGCTCATCGTGGAGAACGACGGGAAGATACACATCTACACCGGCGCCAGCTGCATCGGGCAGGGGCTGGGCACCGTGCTGGTACAGACGGTGGTGACGTGTACCGGGGTGAAGCGCGAGGACGTGGTGTACGAGCGCAGCAATACGTGGATCGCGCCGGACTCCGGCGACACCTCCGGCAGCCGCCAGACGCTGGTGACGGGCGAGGCTACCCGCCGCGCCTGTGAAAAGCTGAAGGCGGAGCTGGACGGCGGGAAAACGCTGGCGCAGCTGGCGGGACAGGAGTTTTACGGAGAGTATCTGGCCAAGACCGATCCGCTGGGCGCGGATGTGCCCAACCCCGTGAGCCACGTGGCCTACGGCTACGCCACCCAGATGTGCATCCTGGACCGCGAGACGGGAAAGATCAAAAAGATGGTGGCCGCCCACGATGTGGGCAAGGCCGTGAACCCCCTGAGCATCGAGGGGCAGATCGAGGGCGGCGTGGTGATGTCCATGGGCTATGCTCTGACGGAGCAGTATCCCATCGATGAGAATTGCAGACCCACCGCCAAGTACGGTACGCTGGGGCTGTTCCGCGCCAACCAGCTGCCGGAGCAGGAGATCGAGGCCATCGTGGTGGAGAAGCCGGGGCTGGATGTGGCCGGAGGCGCCATCGGCATCGGCGAGATCACATCCATCCCTACGGCGCCGGCCATCGCCGACGCTTACTACCGGTGGGACGGGGAGCGGCGGTTCGAGCTGCCGCTGGCGCACACGCCCTACGCCAGAAAGAAGTAAAAAACAGGCCGCAGCGGTGCTGCGGCCTGTGGGAAGATGACCTGCGTGGGGATGACCTGCGTGGGGATGACCTGTGGGGAGATGACCTGTGGGAAATGGATAGAGACGCTGGGCGCGCCAGCGGTGCGCACGGCGCTGCCGGCGCTGGGAAATGCGCGGGTGTGCCGGTGCGGCCCGGGGGGCGTGGTTCAAACGGGGCGCGTGACACTGACGTGTCTACCGCTCCTGCACGGTCAGAGCGTCCAGCGCGGCGCGGGTGTCCACGTCCGCCAGCTGGCGGGCGGGCACGTCGTACAGCAGCAGGGCGTCCTCGTGACGGCGGATGACCGTGCTGCCGCCGTGATCCTCCCGCAGCGCCCGCAGCTCCGGAAAGAAGCGGGCGGGGAACAGGCAGGGGTTGCCGCGGACACCGTTGTGGCCCAGCGCCACGATGTGGGACGGGTGCCGGCGGTAGAGATCCACCAGCTCCGCCACGCTGGCCTGCCGCAGCAGGGGCTGGTCCGACACCAGAAACAGTGCGGCATCGCAGTCCTGAAGGGCGTCCAGGCCCAGAGAGATGGTATGACTGATGCCCCAGTCGGGGTGTTGGTTTTCAACGGGCGTAAAGGAAAAGCGCCTTGCAGCCTCCGCAGCCTCCGGATGCTGGGTGACTACCACTACCTGCGCAAAGCAGGCGGGAGGGACTGCCTCCAGTGCGCGGCGCAGGAGGGTCTTTCCGTCCACCTGAGCGGCCAGCTTATTGGCCCCAAAGCGGGACGCATTGCCGGCGGCCATGACGACGCAGCCGATGCGCGGTTTTTCCATGGGATGCACCTCCGTGGTGTGGTCTTGACGGTAGTATACCCGCAAAACGGAAACGCTGTCAAGAAATACGGCGTTATATCGCAAGTAGGATAACGAAAATGCCTTTTCAAATCCATGGGTTTGTGATAGGATAATAGAGATATCAGTATGGCTGATGGCAGCCATTTGCGTAGCTGTTACCGAGTCAAATCTCGTTTACAAGGAGGAGTACCGGAATGGGTGAGGTAGGAAAGAGCCAGGTCCGCGTGGACGCTTTCGACAAGGCCACGGGACGGACCAAGTATTATGAGGATCTGATGCCCCGAAACGCGCTGTATGTGCGGATCAAGCACGCGGAGATCGCCCACGGCTTCGTGAAGTCCGTGGATGCCAGCGCCGCCGAGGCCATCGATGGCGTGGTGAAGGTCATCACCTGCTTCGACGTGCCGGACATCACCTTCCCCACGGCGGGCCATCCCTGGTCCATGGACCCGGGCCATCAGGACGTGGCCGACCGCCATCTGCTGAACCGCCACGTGCGGTACTGGGGCGACGATGTGGCGGTGGTCATCGCGGAGGACGAGGTGTCCGCCATGCAGGGCGTGCGGGCGCTGAAGGTGGAGTACGACGTGCTGCCCTTCGTGCTGGACGCCCAGGAGGCCATGGAGGAGGGGGCGCCCCAGCTTCACGAGAACTATCCCCACAATATCCTGAAGCACACGGATATGCGCAAAGGCGACTATCAGGCCGCCATCCGGGAGCCGGGACTGATCAAGGTGGAGGGCTGGTACGACACGCCCACCGTACAGCACAGCCACATCGAGAACCACGGCTGCTTCTCCTACGAGGAGAACGGCCGCATCGTGGTGGTGTCCTCCACCCAGATCCCCCACATCATCCGCCGCATCGTGGGGCAGGCGCTGGGCCGCCCCTGGGCGGACATCCACATCATCAAGCCCTATATCGGCGGCGGCTTCGGCAACAAGCAGGACGCCCTGTACGAGCCGCTGTGCGCCTACTGCACCACCCAGGTGGGCGGGCGGCCGGTACGCATCGACTGCTCCCGCGAGGAGACGTTCGTGTCCAACCGCGTGCGCCACGCCATCCGGTTCCACATCGTGTCGTGGCTCCGGAAGGACGGCACGTTTGCCGCCCGCAAGGTGGAGTGCTTCTCCAATCAGGGCGCTTATGCCTCCCACGGCCATTCCATCGTGGCCAAGGCCATGGGCTCCTTCCCCCAGCACTACCCCTGCGACAACATGGAGTGCGATGCCTGGACCGTGTTCACCAACCGGCCGGCGGCCGGCGCTATGCGGGGCTACGGCATGCCTCAGGCCAGCTTTGCTGACGAGGCCAACATCGACGAATGTGCCGCCGCCGTAGGCATGGACCCGCTGGAATACCGCATGAAGTTCATCATGCCCAAGGATTATCACGACGCCTTCTCCGGCAATACCAACTATTTCGACTCTTTCCGGGCCTGCCTGGAAAAGGGCCGTGACGCCATGGACTATGACCGCCGCAAGGCGGAATTCGCCAAGGACACCGGCTCTGTCCGCCGGGGCATCGGCGCGGCGTCCTTCTGGTACAACACCGGCGTGTATCCCATCTCACTGGAGACGGCCTCCAACCGGATGCAGCTGAATCTGGACGGCACCGTTACCATGCAGTGCGGCGAGACGGAGATCGGTCAGGGCGCGGACACCGCCTACGCCCAGATGACCGCCGAGGCGCTCGGCCTTTCCGACTATCACAAAGTTCACGTCGTGTCCTGTCAGGACACCGACATCACGCCGACCGGACTCGGGGCCTACGCCTCCCGGCAGACCTATGTTGCGGGCTTCTCCATCCGTCAGACCGCCGGGATGCTGAAGAAAAAAATTCTCGACTACGCCTGCGAGCTCACGCGGCAGACGGTAGACAACCTCGACATCATCGACTCCAATATCGTCCGCGTGCCGGACAGCCGCGTGCTGATGAGCCTGTCCGAGCTGGCAATGACCGCGCAGTATAATCCTGTCCATTCCGAGCACATCACCGCAGAGTCCACCTATACCATCCGCAACAACGCCTATTCCTTCGGCTGCACGTTTGCCGAGGTCGAGGTCGATATCCCGATGTGCAAGGTCAAGCTGCTGAACATCCTGAACGTCCACGACTGCGGCAAGCTCATCAACCCCGCGCTTGCCGAGGCGCAGGTCCACGGCGGCATGTCCATGGCCATCGGATTTGGCATGAGCGAGCAGCTTTTATTCGACGAGAAGACGGGCCGCCCCCTCAACAATAATCTTCTCGACTACAAGCTCTCGACGTTCATGGACCACCCGCATCTCGAGGCGCAGTTTATCGAAAATCCTGAGCCGACGTCGCCGTTCGGCACGAAGGCGCTCGGCGAACCGCCCGCGTGCTCGGGCGCGCCCGCCATCCGCAACGCCATCTACAACGCCACCGGCGTCTCTCTGGACGTGGCCCCCATGACGCCCCACGTGCTCTACCGGGCATTCAAGGACGCCGGGCTCATCCAGGACTGAGAGGAGGAAGCGACATGTATGATATGAAAGCCCTCTACCAGGCGGAAAGCGTTCAGGACGCCGTCGCCCTGCGGCTGGCCCATCCCGAGGCCCAGATCATCGCCGGCGGCTCCGACGTGCTGGTGCAGATGCGGGAGGGGAAGCGCGCCGGGAAGGAGCTCATCTCCATCCAGCGGCTGGACGAGCTCCGGGGCGTCTCCCTGGAGGAGGACGGGACCCTTCGCATCGGCTCCCTCACGAGCTTTTCCCACATCACCCGGGACCCCCTCATCCAGAAGTACATCAACGTGCTGGGCGAGGCCGTGGACCAGGTGGGCGGCCCCCAGATCCGAAACATCGGC
>ERZ827156.4577-NODE-4577-length-11152-cov-4.780391_pt1 | contig 11152 bp, 19 predicted proteins | sample MGYA00519919_ERZ827156 | MGnify/ENA primary metagenome ERZ827156 (study PRJEB31778, sample SAMEA3449269) | human gut metagenome | biome: human gut; feature: human-associated habitat; material: faeces | place: United Kingdom | collected 2010/2012 ... | reverse complement strand
TCGATCTTTGCGATCTTACCGACATCGCCGTTGAAGATGCCCGTGCCGGCGGTGCCGTCCTCCTTCTGCCAGACGACGTCGTAGTCGTTGCGCGTCTGCATGACGCGGTCACCTTCGCGGAAGATGAGCTCGCCGAAGCGGCGCTCCTGTTTGCCGGGCTTCGGCGGGTTCAGCGCGGCCTGCAGGGCAAAGTTGAGCGAGCGCGTGCCCGCATCGCCGCGGCGGGTCGGGGTGAGCACCTGCAATTCGTCCGCGGGGATGCCCATTTTGTCGGGCAGCCTTGTTTTGCACAGCTCGACCACGGTTTCGACGAGCCGCACGCTGTCGCGGCGGGGGAGAAAGAAAAAGTCGTTCGCCGCCGCGTTTTTGAGCTTGGGCGGCATGCCGGTGTTGACGAGGTGCGCGTTGCGCACGATCATCGACTGCCCGGCCTGACGGAAAATGTCGCGCAGGGCAACGGTCGCGATGCGCCCGCTGCGAATGAGGTCGGAAAATACGTTCCCCGCGCCGACGCTCGGAAGCTGGTCGGGGTCGCCGACCAGCACAAGGCGGCAGCCCGGGCGCAGCGCCGCGAGCAGCGCGCGCATCAGCGAGAGGTCGACCATCGAGGTCTCGTCCACAATGAGCGCATCGGCCTCGAGCGGTTCCTTTTCGCCTTTGGTGAACGTCACCTCGCCGGTCTGGTCGTTGAAGGTCATGCCGAGCATGCGGTGGATGGTCTGCGCGTCGCGGTCGCAGAGCTCGCCCATGCGCTTGGCGGCGCGGCCCGTGGGGGCGGCGAGCAGAACGTTCAATCCCATGCGCTCAAAGAGCGCGACGATGGCGCGCACGCTCGTCGTCTTGCCCGTGCCGGGACCTCCGGTCAGCAGCAGCAATTCTTCCTTTGCCGCGAGCTCGACGGCCTGACGCTGGAGCGGCGCGTACTGCACGCCCTGCTCGCGCTCGATTTCTTTGATGACGCGCTCGACGCCGCGCAGGGCGTCGGGCTTGTCCGCGAGCATCGCCTCGATGCGCGCGACAACATAGGTCTCATCCTCCCACGACTGCCGCAAATAGCAGGCCGTCACATTCGCGACGCCTTCCTGCACGATGCGGTGGATGGCGATGAGATCGTCGAGGCTTTTTTCCACCGCGTCGACATCGCAGTCCAAAAGCTGGGCCGTCGCGGCGAGGAGCTTTTCGCGCGGGAGGAAGACATGTCCGCCCGCGTCGCGGTTGTGAGAGAGCTCGAAGAGAAGCCCCGCCTCGGTGCGGAGCGACGCGTCGCCGCCAAAGCCCATGGAAAGCGCGATCTCGTCGCAGACGGAGAAGTCCACGCCGAACGCTCCGTTGATCTGGATATCGATGAAGCCGGGGCAGATGATGCAGTTCTTGGCATCGATGACCTACACGTGACCCGCACAATTCAAAACCCACCTCGTCGGCATACACCTCGTTTGAGTTCACACGGCTGTAGAAATAGGACTGCGGGTCCAGGATCTTGCCGTTGTGGATCCAAAGGTCGCCCGACTCGATCTACCCGTTACCACCGCGTAGCGCGCCCACTTTACCGTTCCTAAAGATACGGCCATTTGTTACACGGATAATGCGATTCTTCTTTTCGGTGTTATTGAAGGAGTGGATCGAGGAGTGATTCATAAACGACCGGCGTTTCTGATCGTCCTCCGTTACCTCCTTTTGCTTCAATGTAATTGCACTCATTTCACGTCAAACGAAATAATGGGAGAAGGGGGGTGTCTCTGAAACGGACGGCTCGAATCCGTTCCCCAATCAGCTGCTCGGAACCGCTCTTATCGATTCTTCCACTTCCTTCCACAGTGCTGTGCAAGGCTAGGCGGATTTTCGTTCCCGCAATCCACCTCCGTTTCTAATTCCTGCCGTGGCTGCACCATGTCCGTCGTCGTAATCTACGAAGAGTTGTTTCTGGACCAATTGACATTCGTTCCCGAGGAGCAGTGCTTCACCTACCCGTGCCCATGCGGCGACACGTTTACGTTCTTCGTCGTAGGCCTTTTCCTCGTCCTGAACTGTGTAGGAGGAACTGCAGCAAGGGGAGTGCATCGCCACCTGTCCCAGTTGTTCTCTGAACGTGAAACTGGTGCTGAAGGAAGTATGGGGTGGTTGGGTCATCTCACGTCTAGGGTGAACTGGACGCTTTCCTCGCAAAGCAGAAGTCCCTGTAGTTTGATCTTCCCTCCTCATTTTGTGTTCCTGCGCTTCGTTTATCACTGCGTGTCTCCTTGCATGACTCTTTGTTTTGAAATACAAGTAGAATCGGTTGGCAGTCAAGTGCGTAACCTGACAGTTAACTCTTCCCCTTCACTTAAGAATGGTTGTAGAGAGTGTAAGCTCTGTGAAGCAGAAGTATACGGAATGCGTGGAGTCGGGCGCTTCTGGATTTCAGATCCTGTTTGATTACATCGAGAGCATATTTCTGAGCGATGAAGACAAGGAACTAGTTCTGGAGGACCCGTCAGAAATGACAGATGTGGCACTTGCGCACTCCGTTTTGATCTCTAGTTCTTCAAGGATATTCTGAGAGGAAACACGAAATATGAAGAATATATCGACCGCTTAAAGAAAACGCTGCCTCCGCACGAGAGATGCCACAACGTATTCTCAGAAAACACCATCATCTATCGTTGCACCGATTGTGCTACGGGAGAGACGAGCTGCTTGTGTGCGGAGTGCTTTGAAGCAGGTAACCACGAGGTGGGGGTGTTGGCGCCCTCTGATCTCTAGGGCCATCACTACAGGCGCTACGATAGCTCCTGCGGAGGGTGCTGCGACTGCGGAGATCTTGAATCGTGGAAGCGCGAGGGCTGGTGCAAACGGCATCAGAATGCCAAGTACGTCAAGGACGCAGATACGCTTATGGACAAGAAGTTGTTCCTTCCTCAAGGACTCACACATAGCGAGCGCCAGCGCGCATACGACGTGTTCCAGCTGTGCTCGATTCTCCTGATCCCCGCGATGTGCACACTGAAGGACGAATCCCTCTCCTCGCTGGTAGCTCCGCCCCCATACCCTAACGCCTAGTTCGAGGAGCTGATCGCCTTCATGCAGGCCTGGGGCGACATGAACCAGTCCACGCTGCGCCTCGTCTGCAACTGCTTCAGCAAGGAGTGGACGCGCGACGAGCTCATCGACCTGGTGGGGCGCCTGGGCTACAGCCTCCCCGACTGCATCCTGGACGGGTCGCAGTACGCGCGGCTGTCGGTGTGCACGGTGCAGCTGCGCGAGCTGGTGCAGTGCGAGACCTCCGTTGGCGCTGCTGACGCGTGTGTGAGGCGTAGGACCCGTACGCGTTCTTCCTGCTGAAGCTGATTCTGGACCTGCAGTTCCGCGAGTGGTTCGCGGACCTGTACATGCGCGAGATCGTGAACGTCCTGCAGGACACCTTCGACACCATGATGGGCGGCGTCACGCGCGAGTCCGAGCGCGCCAAGATGGAGAAGCAAGACAAGGCGTCTGATGATCGTACCGCGCGTCTGCGTGACTTCGCGACACGAGTGGCGGAGCAGCAGCTGCGCCGCGAGCTCCTGCGCGAGCAACGTCTGGGCGAGCGGCAGGCTCAGCAGGTGAGTGAGCAGTGTGGGAATGAGCAGCAGGAACAGCGGGAAGGCGAGCAGCACAGCGGGTCTGATAGTGACTCCGACAGCGACTCGGAGGACGATACGGAGGCGTTGAACGCCATGGGTGCGGGCGCGGTGGGCGTGTGAGGCGTAGTGCTCCCCGACACGCCGATGGTGCAGATGCGTCTCAACACGCTGGTGAGTGCGTATATGAGAGGTGGGTGCTGGGACGCGGCGTGAGGAGCAGAGCTGCGCGGGATGTTCAACACCGAAGACGATGAGGAGAAGGAGAAGGCGGCGCGCCTGCGCTGCACGGGCTACGACCAGTTCATGCAGTCCCTTCACTGCCAGTTCTTCCACTCGGGTGGGGGTGCCGTGCGGGCGTGAGCGTCAGACTCCTCCTTCTACGCCATGAAGAACTTCAAGGTGAACTTCCGCGCGTTCGTCCGCGCCGCGGCGGGCTTCCTCTCGCGCGCCTTCGAGGTGTACACGCGCGAGGACTTCTTCCGGTGCACGCCGAAGGAGGTGCTGGCGCTGATCCAGAGCGTGGTGAACGACACGAACATGATGACCACCGACGCCGAGCACTACATGGAGCTGCTCTTCGACGAGGAGGAGGAGAACGGCGTGCGCTACCTCGTGCCGTGCGCCGAGTGGGTGCAGTACATGGAGAACCTGCAGGTGGGCGCGGCGCGGGCGCGTGAGGCGTAGTGCGTCAACCTCGTCGATTGGCACAGCGACGGCGACGAGGTGGGCAACATGGCGGAGAACTACTCGTTCATCGCGCTGGCGGGCGCCTCGCTCGACGACATGTTCGCCTTCCTGAATGACTACTTCGCCCGCTACACGCCGCAGCAACAGGTCCGCGCGGTCGTGAAGATGCTGGAGCAGGTCACGCGCCTGGTGCCGCACCCCGTGAGCGACGAGTGGTACATGGCGCAGGCGGGCGTGAAGGACCCCGAGAAGTACGTGGCCGGCCGCTACGTGCTCCACGCCGTGGACATCTTCGTCTGCAACCTGCTGTCCTTCGCCGCGAAGAACCACCTGGCGCCCGCCTGTCGCGAGCAGATGTCCCTGGCGGTGCTGGAACTGCTGCGCGGCGCCATGGCCAACTCCGTGCGCATTCTCGCCTGCGAAGACTTCTTTTACTCCATCGGCGCGGTGCGCTTCAGCCGCTCGCAGTCGCTGCTCACCATGTACGACAGGCTCTTCCTACAGGCGCCCTCCGTGCTGAAGCGCGCGCTCTTCGCGCTGCAGGCCTGCGTGCTGTTCGGGCTGGGCGACGAGATGCTGGCGCACGCCTTCACGGTGCTGGCGCAGAACGTGCGCGTGCGCGTGGACGACAATGGCGAGGAGGCGGCGGTGGGCATCCACCTGATGCTGTCGTACTTCGTGATGCTGCTGCTGAGCCTGTGCTACGACCGCGGGTACGTGGTGCACACGCTGAAGGTGGGAGAGGAGGAGGTGTGTGATGTACAGGACGCGATCTACAACGACGTGCTGCTGGCGCTGCTGAGCGTGGAGGACCAGACGGCGGAGAAGGTGATGCGCAACGCGGCGTACGTGCGCGAGAACACGGACTACTTCATGGAGGTGCTGACGAGGGTGGCGGACTCGCACTTCGACACGGACGCCATGGAGAAGGTGTACCGGCTCAAGAAGGAGTACCTGGACGACGTGTGCGTGTTCCTGGGCAACGACGAGCTGATGGACATCACCAAGCGCATCGAGGTGCCAGTCCTGTGCCGGGCTTATGGGTAGTACCTGAAGAGTCGCCGCAATCTCAGCGTCTTCACCACGCCGTCGCTGCCGCTGAAGAACGACCCCATCCCGTGAGCGTGCTGCTGTGGTGTGATGGTTAGCGAGCTCCCGCACCTGCTGCTGGGCAGCGAGTTCGTGGTGGCCTTCGTGTACGCCATGCTGCAGCGGCAGTACCTGCTGGGCCTCAACGACCCCAAGCTGCTCGAGTCCCTCCTCTACCTCCTCCAGACCATGTCCTCCTGTCACGGCTCTGCTAGTGGTACTGTCAGTGGCACTGTCAGTGGCACTGCCAGTGGTGATGGTGTGACTGGCACTGCTGGCACTGCTGGCTTCAGCTATGGTGGGTGTGGGAGAGAGCGATCAAGTGCAGACGTGAAGCGTATTGAGAGCGCGCTGGACAACGCGCCGTGGGCCGCGCTGGACATGGCGGCACTGGCGGCGCTGCGCGAGGTGGATTGCCGCGAGCTGCTGTGGCGCGAGCTGCGGCACACGGAGATCATTCTTCCACAGGAGGTCAACTGCCGCTGTCCGCACAGCATCGTGGGAGTGGGGGCGTGCGGCGCGCGTGAGGCGTAGCTTCTCTCCTTCCTCTACCATCATCCCGCCCTGCCCTCGGACCTGAAGGCACTGCTCAAGGTCACTCTGCCGATGACGCCGCGAGACGGCCATCCGGAGGACGCTATGTTCGTCGACCGCGTGTTGAAGGAGGAGGAGGCGAAGGCGGAGGAGGCGACGCAGTCGGTGCCCGCCGTGTCGGCCTCGGCAGTGCTGAACAGTGTGACGTCGAAGCTGGACGACTTCTTGAGCATGATGGAGGGAGACGACGACGACGAGGATCTGGTGCGCACCACTTCGTCGCGCTGCCAGACAGAGACTCTCTCCCCGGCCTTCACGTGCGCGCTGTGCCACAGCAGCGAGACGGGTACGATGGAGACCACGCCGATGCTCCTCTGTCACATGGACCGCGACCACCTGCCCCGTTGGCTTGTCGCCGTCGCCTGACGCGTAGTGCTGGAGATGTTCCACGGGTACTACCACGACCTGCCATCCGTGTCTCCCAACGCCACGCTGCAGGAGCAGTACCAGTACCGTAGATGCGCGCAGAGGGCGTGAGGCGTAGTGAAGTCGTTACTGGACATGCTGGGTCCGCAGAACCACGCGGCGGACCTGCTCCTGCAGCTGTACGCCTCCGAGCTGCCGGATGCCGAGTGCGTCACGCACCCCTCCGTGTTCTCGTGCTCGCACATGATCCATGCCAAGTGCTTCGAGGAGCTGATGCAGACCGTGGGCAACGTCGCCATGCGCAAGCAGGGCACCTTCTTCTGCCCTGTCTGCCGGCGCCTCGGCTCCTCCGTCTTCCCTCTCTTCTTCCCCGTCAAGGTGGACTGTCAGTGGCGCGAGCGCCTGGGCGACGCGCTGCTCTTCCGCCCCGACGCCGTGGACGATCGCTCCTTCGACGCGGTGTACGCGGAGGAGAAGGAAGCGATGGATCACTACCTGCTGGTAGTTGTAGGCCGGAGCGCTGAGGGATAGAGCAACTTCTTCACGCCGCTGGCGCCCGATGCGCTGCTGGAATCGAACCCGCAGGAGATGACGCAGATGCGCCAGTGGCTGCACTCGCTGGAGGACAGCAAGCACCTTCACGCCGTGGGCGCCGATGTGCAGAGTGAGGCGTAGGACAACTACGCGGGCGTGGTGAAGGCGACGATCGACCGCATCGAGATGAGCACGCGCGCGACGGCGGCACACACCCTGCAGTTCACGCCGCAGCTGGTGAAGACGGAGAACGGCCGCGCGGTGCTGGAGCCGCACGCGATCGTGTCCCTGCAGCAGATGTTCCTGAGCGATGTGGCGCTGGCGAGCGCGACGGCGGAGGACGCCCTGCTGGGCCTGCTGGACACGGCCGCGTGGCTGCGCTTCGAACACGTGACGAAGTACTGCGCGGAGCGGTTCCCGGCGAAGAAGGTGGAGGCGGAGTGGGAGCGTGAAGGCGTGGTGGGCGAGGCGGAGAGGCGCGAGTGGGTGGAGATGAGTGAGGAGGCGCAGGCCGTGACCTGCTTCGTGCTGGACCTGCTGGGCTTGGAGACGGCTGCCGAGGCGCGGGCGCTGCAGGGCGGCGAGGAGGCGATGGAGGCGTACTTCGGCGACTGCGTGGGCAGCAAGGAGGCGGTGCAGGTGCTGGGGAAGTGCGCTGCGGTTCAGAGCAGGATCATGGACACGGTGCTGAAGGAGATACAGGAGAAGAAGGAGGGCTCGAAGTCCTCTGGCGAGAAGTCCTCTGAGGAGGAGCCCTCGGATGAGCATCCCGTGCAGGAAGAGCACTCTGATGAGCATGTCATGCAGGAGGAACACTCCAATGAGGAACCCGTGCAGGAAGAACACTCTGATGAGCATCCCGTGCAGGAAGAACACTCCGATGAGCATCCCGTGCAGGAGGAACACTCCGATGAGGATCGACCCGTGCAGGAGGAACACTCCAATGAAGAACCCTCTAATGAAGAACACTCCGATGACGACGGGAATCGCCCCATTGTGTTTGATGACCTTCCGAACGACATTTGGGAGGCTCTCATGGGCCAGCTGCGCGACCGGTTGGAATCCGACTCGTCCGACGACGAGCCAGAGAAGAAGGAGTACGTGGCGAGGGTCTCCGTGGGCAGTCTGCTGAGCCGCCTCCTCTTCCACCTCACGGAGGTGGAGGAGGGCGAGTCGGTGCTCCGCGCCTTCGACAGTCGCGTGAGCCGCACGATGGCACTCATCACCTTCGTGGCGAAGGACGACCCTGCCTTCGCCAACCTGGAGAAGATCCCCGAGATCACGCAGCACATGTACTACCTGGAGGCGCTGGAGGAGGAGGAGGAAACGCTGGCCGCCAGGCTGCAGACGTGCTCGGACGAGGACCGTCCCGCGGTTCGGGAGGAGCACGACGCGCTGATGGCCCAGGCGGCGGAGATCATCGTGAAGGTGTGCTTCCTGCTGTTCCGCGTCATGCTTCCCGTGGCGGTCCGCGTGGCTGCGCCCCTGCTGGACAGCTCGCGCTGTGTGGGCGTGATGCTGGAGCCCTTCCAACTCCTGACCAACGCACTCATGACCGCCTCGCCCGTCGCCTCGCAGAACAGTGGAAGTGTTTGGCATGCCTGACCCATAGCCAGCTGCGCCTTCGACCGCTACGCGCTGTCGTTCCTGGCCCTGCTGCCGCGCTTCTACGCGATCGCCATCTACCAGGCGGCCTTCGCGCTGCTGTCCCTCCTGCGCGAGCGCGGCGTGGCGCTGGAGCAGGTGAAGGACTTCCAGGCGCTGGTCGACAGCGAGTGCAGCCTGGCGGAGTACGTGGTGATGATGGAGAGAAGCGTGCCGTGCGACTGCGTGCAGGTCACTGCGGGGAGTGAGGAGACGGTGGTGAAGAAGCTGTTGGAGTGCGGCGTGAGTGTGGGGATATGGAGTGAGGCGTAGCTGAAGGAGGCGGTGGAGATGCTGGTGACGCCGTTCCTGCGCAAGTGCGGTGCGGGTGGTGTGGTGATATGATCGGTAGCCATTCTGTCCTTCGTGTTCGCGCAGAGGGAGGAGGAGGACGCCTACGTGCTGCCCTCCGCCTTCGAGGAGCTGCGTCGCTTCATGAACCTGCCGCCCGTCACCGACCTCCAAAGTCTGTTCGAGAACCCCGTCGATTCTGTCTTCCTGAACGCCTCCATGCTATCCACCTCCGCTGCCCTCCTGGCGGTCAGCCAGGCCACGGCCCACACCCACGGCGAGGGCGCGGCGCGCAAGGCGCTCGTGTTCTACCCCACGCAGGTGGACGGGCAGCCGCTGCTGCAGGCGCTGCCGAACGACCCGCGCGCGCTGAACCTGCTGTGCCATAGACAGGTGAGAGAAGGAGGAGGGGGTGAGGCGTAGCACGAGAAGCGGGCCCGCGACCCGAGCGAGTGCGAGGAGTGCAGGGAGTGCGCGCTGTGCGGGGAGAAGAGCGAGGGGCCCTTCATGTGCATGATGTGCGGGCGACTGGTGGAGGAGGAAGAGGAGGGTGATGATTAGTACTGCTCGAAGAAGTACAAGCTGACGTCCTGCGCGATGGACTCGTCCAAGTGCATGAAGCTGTGCCCCTGCAAGTGGCTGATCAACACGGCGTACACATCCGTCTTCATTGCCCATGACCCGGATTGTGCGTACTCGTTCGGCTCCGTGTACACGGACGCGCACGGCAACACGCAGACTACGTCCTTCCCTCGCGACAGGATGACCGTCAATCCGGAGTCCTTCAGCTTGTTGGAGGAAGTGATCCGAAGCGACGCCATCTGGTACAAGACCGGAATGGTTTCCAAGATTATCGTGGTGGAGAAGGAGTATCCTGTTTGTTACCCCAAATAATCGCGGGATGCCAATTCCCCGTTTCCCTCATTCCAAATCAAGCATTCTCTTCTTGTTTGCGCACCAAATGAAGGAATATCCTGCTTTCACCTTGGGTAGAGGCTATGCAAGCGGGTCATTGCCTAGATAAGGGATTGTACGATGAGACGACCTACTGGGGCCGTGTGAAGTACAACATGATTCGCTGCGACTTCAGGTAGTGAATACAATGCGCAGAATCACGATCAGAAAGGTCATTCTCGGCCAGAAGGCCCACGACGAGGCCGTGGCCAAGATCGAGTCCTGGAAGAGAGGCGAGAACAAGTACACGGACGCGGAGCTGTGGAACGCTCGTAACATCATCGAGTCCATGGAGCACCCCCAGACGAAGCAGATCATCAACCCGATTGGCAGAATGTCCTGTTTCGTTCCCGCCAACATCCCCATCCAGATCGGCATGCTTCTGGCCCCTCCCACCGTGCGATTGGCGATGCGGCGTGACGCGTAGACGTTCAACGTGATTCTGTGGCAGTGGATCAACCAGTCGTACAACGCCATCTTCAACTACAGCAACCGCAACACCTCCACGGAATCCAACAACATGGACATCCTGAAGGCCTACTGCTCGGCGACGGTGGTGTCCGTGGCGGTGGCGCTGGCTGGCAACAAGCTGGTGGCGAAGATGGGAGGCGGCGGTCTTCTGGGCAAGGTGAGTTTGTCGATGCATGGTAAGAAGTAGTGCATTCCGTGGTTCGCCGTGGCGTGCGCCGGTGCGGCCAATGTGTACCTGATGCGCTTCAAGGAGACGCGCACGGGCATCACGGTGACGGACAAGGAGGGCAACGCGCTGGGCGTGAGCAAGAAGGCGGGCACGAAGGCGGTGAACCTGACGGCGCTGACCCGCGTGATCCTGCCCACTCCGGGTTTGTGCGCGCGGGGCGTGTGAGGCGTAGTGCTGCTGCTGCCGCCGTTCATCATCGACGGTCTGAAGAAGATCCACTGCGTGCCCTCCGGCAAGTGGGGCAACATCATCACGCAGCTCGGTAGGCGCGGCGCGCGGGTGTGAGCGTAGTGGTGTGCACCGCCTGTCTGTGGGGCGCCATGCCGCTGGCCATCGCTGCCTTCACGGCGATCCAGCCACTGGCGGTCAGCAAGCTGGAGCCTGATCTGCGCGCGCAGCTGGAGAAGAGCGGCTACAACGACGCGAACGTGTACTTTGACAGAGGTGTCTAAGCGTACTGCAATACAATCAATGCGTCTGTTTGTTTCAAAGGATAGAGGAAAATGGGCCCGATTTTTGGCACTCTTTGGAGTGGGAAAAAGAGCACTATGGGTCGCGTGATTCGAGGTAGGCAGTGTTGCTTTGCTATAGTCCCTTCTCACCGAGCGTGTAGGTCAGAGAAAGGGTGCGAAGGGCGCTGTGTTCCAGGCCCACACCCATCTTCGCAAGGGTGTTCCCCAGTTCCGTGCCC
>ERZ827156.4570-NODE-4570-length-11172-cov-3.280831_pt1 | contig 11172 bp, 8 predicted proteins | sample MGYA00519919_ERZ827156 | MGnify/ENA primary metagenome ERZ827156 (study PRJEB31778, sample SAMEA3449269) | human gut metagenome | biome: human gut; feature: human-associated habitat; material: faeces | place: United Kingdom | collected 2010/2012 ... | reverse complement strand
TACCCTTTTTCTGCAAATAATTTCATTGATGTTTCGAATATTTTTCTTTTTGTTTTATTCAAATTTAATCCTTCTTTCTTTTTTGGACTTTTATTCAAGCTTATTATATATAAATAATTTGATTTTTTATTTATTTTATGTAGAAATGTGTTGATATATGTCAATAAATGCTGTATAATTTATAGTAAATGTTAAGTATGAGGTGATGTTAATGGATATAACAGAACAATTTAAAAGAGTTAAAGGTCCTCGTAACTATAGAACCAGTGTTATGTATGATTTTGCACCGGTTGTTAAAGCTAAATTTTATATCTATCCCATGGTAAATGACAAGGTGATGATGAATGAAATATTAGCCACACTACCAGTTCAGGTTAACCCTAATTTTATGGAAATGGATGCTGCCAACACAGTTGAACGAATTCAAACTATTAGTGAAACGGCAGGAGCAAATCCAAAGGGAACTTTTAGAATAACGGGGAAAAAATCAGATAATTTTGAAGTAGAGTTAACTTTAGATGTGTATGATGAATACATGGCTCAAACAGCTAACGACTCAATTCCTTTAATTGGAACGTCTATTTTGGATGAGAGAGCTTTCATATTTCAAGACCTTAGATATTATGTGACAAGTCCTACAGAAACTAACCTGAGATATGTTGCGAGGTTTGTTTGGGGTAGCGGGATAGACGTGTTTGGAATTTTACAAGATGTTTCTATAAATATTTCGTGTTTTTCCAGATGGGGAACTCCCTTAAAAGGAACTGCTCGTGTAAAAATGTTTCTTATACCTGCACCAGATAATTCTCCGGTGTCAGCTCTTAAAACGGCTTGGGACCGTGCTGAAGAAATAGCGACGGTAACGGCACTTGTTGCGTCAGAGGCATTGAGATAAATTAATGGAGGTGAGATAGTTTATGAATATATGGAAAAGTATCAAAAAAAAATTCGGAAAAAATTTTTTAAAAGCAGATGACGAAGAGAATGAAAATGAAGAACCTGATTTAGAACCCTATGATTTTGATTCTTCCACAGACTTAGGCGAGGATGACGATGATCCAAACTCAGATTCAGATACTTATGATTCTGAAACATATAATGATAATTTCTTCGACGACGAAGGTGAGAATAAAGAAGAAACAGAATCTGATTTTGAACCATTTGGTTCAAACGTTGCTAAAAATATCAACGGTTTAATTGGTGAATTTGGAGATATTGAAGCTGCCCAAGAGGAGGAAGCTCGACAAAAAGCAGAATTTAGCGAAGATGATGAAGAACCAGACGATGAAGATGAAGAATGGGCTAGCCAAGAAAAATCAAATGGAACTCAGCTTGAGGACTCTGATGGTACAAAAAGCACAGTAAATCAAGAAAGTAACGAAACTCAACCTGATGAAACAGCTCAACAAGAAATTTTTGAATTAGCTAATCAAAAAGAATTCATTGAAGAATTTGAAAGACAATTTCCAATCGTAGATCCAGAAGCAGAAATAAACGAAGAAGCAGTAAATTTTAGCAAACTTGTTAGTGTATATAATTATGAGGGGCAGGAAATTAAAAAAAGGGAAGACGGTTCCTTGCTTGCAAGGCTAGGGCTAGAGGTGGATGATAAAAGAAGTTTTTTAAATGCCATTAACAAAGTTGAAAAAGTTAAACAATTATTAGATAATAAATTTAATGATACAGTAAAAGAATATAAAGATGCCGTCGATGAAAAGCAAAAAATTATTGACCAAAACCAAAAGAAACTTGATGATGCTAAAAAACTTGATTTAAGCAAGGCTACAATTAAATCTATAAAAGAAACAATAAAATCGACCAAAGGAGAGCATAAAGAAGCTGTGGAAGTCTATAATGCTGTAGTTAAGCAAGTTAAAAGTTATAAGAAGATTATTGAAAAACAATATAAAGAATATGTCAAACCTGCAAAAGATAGCAGTATTATAGATGATTTTAACTCCGTAGAAAAGAGGCTCGTTGATTTTTGCTTAGCCTTGGGGATATCTCCAACTATCATCTCGAAAATACAAGTTCCTTCACTTCCGGGTTCTTTTACTTGGTATAAATTTGAGGCAACCAATGCCGAGGAAAAGCTGAAACAAAGAAACTTAACTAAAGATACTAGTCTTTTAAACATAATTGACGCCTTAGAAAAATTAGACATTTCAGGGGATGATCAATTCAAAGAATTAATTAGAGAGGCTAGAATTGCGGCAGGCGATATAGGAATGTCGATTGCGATTATTAGACAAGCCGTTTCAGCAGATGAAAAAAAGATTGATGAATATTGTTTGAATCCTAAAAAACTTCAAGTTGAGATAAATAACCGCTTGGCGGAGGTTTGCGCAGGCGGAGATATAAAAAATCCGATTGTAGTTCCAGAGGTTTTAGAGCATATTAAGCTACAATTAGATTTTGAAAAGAGACTAGGAAAAAATGCTGAAGAAGGCTGGAGTACGAAAAAAAGCAAAAAGGAAGGGGATCAAGATCAAGAAGATAAAGAAAGATGGAAATTTCCTGCTGAGTTTTTATTTAAAATTGAGTTATGTCATTTTATTTTAAGTGAAGCGAAAGATGATAACAAAGTTGATAAAATTTATAAAGATTTGGCGAAAAAAGCTGATGAAAGAAATATTTTCGAACAACTTAAACAGTCTAAAAGTAACGACAAGGTAGGAGAAAACTATGAGTCAATGTTCGAACAACTTGAAGATCTATTTGAATCATTTAGAGGAAGTGATATAAAAAATTATCAAACAAAAATATCTAGAGACTTAGGGTCGAAAGGAGAAAAAGAATTTTGGACCAGACTTAATAAGACGGGTATAATTAAAAGTGAAGCTGATCATAAACTTAAAAGTGAATATATGTTTCCATCAGATGGTAAAGTTCAAGAAGAATTAGACGAAATCCAAGACTCTTTTAGAGCTTCTGCAACTCAAGCAGCTAAAAATACCCAACAAAAGGCTTCTTCAACCATAGACTCTGCGATAACAACACCCAAGGAAACTCAACCTTCTGAAACTAGTAAAGGTAAAAAACGAGACGAGGATGAAAAAAAGGCGGAGGAAAAACAAGAAAAATATAAAAATATGTATAGAAAAGAGCTTTTAGGAAAGCTTTATCCAACCTATTTCGCAGAGAAAAGATATATTGATTTGGTGGATACATATTGTTTTAGATATTTAACCAAATATCGCAATCAACTGGAAAAAGAGCTTTCGAATAATCCTGATAACCAAACAAACGAAAGTTCTTTAAGCGACAGCGACAAGCTCAAAATAATGGGGTTAATTTGTTTAATGGCTAAGCCTAAAGAAACGCCTGGAGAAACAAAAATTATTGATTCGATTAGTGGTGAAACAGAGGACGAAGGTGAGGACCAAGAGGAAGAGGAAGAAGGTAACTCTGAGGCTTCAAAAAATGAAGCTCAACAAAACGGTGGTAATGATAATCCGCCGCCAATCGTTAGTGACTATAATCCGCCTGAGCTTAAGAGTGACCATGAACCGCCTGAGCTTAAGAGTGACCATGAACCATCTGAGCTTAAGAGCGACCATGAACCACCTGAGCTTAAGAGCGACCACGAGCCACCTGAGCTTAAGAGCGACCATGAACCACCTGAACTTAAGAGCGACCATGAACCACCTGAACTTAAGAGTGATTATGAGTATCCTAAAATTATTAGTGATTATATGTCAAAAGCTATTCTTAACAGCTATAGAGATGGTACCTCAATTAAAGGTGAAGACCTTAAATTTATTTCTAGTTTTTTGAATGTGCCGCCTAAAGATTTAGCAACAAGTCCTGTTTATTTAAAATTCCTAATTTTATCGAAAACTTTCAATTTGAATCCTAAATTTTGGATACAGTTCATGAAAAACAAAAAAGTTGATTTGAATTTATTTATGGATGTTTTCAGTGAATATTTCACTGCCTATGAAGTATTTCCTAACCAAGAAGATAATCCCCACTCGAATGAGATAAAAGATTTGAAAAATACTTTAAGTGAAAATCAGAAAAATTTTCAGACTATGAAGTCAAATGAAAATCAAAGTAATGATAATCAGAATATCAGCAATGAAAACGTTAAATCTGATGTTGGTGATAAATATAATGTAGATAATATCGACGATATAAACTTTAATGATTTTAACGAAGTTCAAGAATGTTGGAGATATTTACGTGCAAAATACAGAATTATAATAATGTGTATCGCTAAGAATACTAAGGTTATGAGCGGTAAACAAGCAAACTTGGTTCAGCAAACCCAAAAAAAGATAGAGGAAGGCGATGAAAGATTTTTAAGTAAGAATTTTAGAAACAGTAATGCTAAAGTTTTAATATCCAACGCAAAACTGTTCTTTAAAAATTTAACAAATTCATTGCATGGTCTGGAAGAAGATGGTGATATAAAGCAGTATCTTGGAACACGCTATTTAAACGCCATAAAAGATAGACAATCTATGATTAAAGAAAATTCGGGAAGCGATGCCATAATAACTGATGATAATTGGAAAATAAAATTATAAAAAATAAAGATATATGTAGTTTGTAATTACTGCATATATCTTTTATTATGTGAGAAACAAAAATTTTTTATTGTGTAATAAACAAAAGTACCCTTTAAGAAGGATTGTTCGTCTTCTTAAAGAGCGTTTTTTAAGCGTAGATTTTTAATTTCGGTTTTTGAGTATACGAATTATTTTGATAGATATTTGTATAGTGTGTCCTCCTTTAAAGTTATAAATCTGTATATTTTAAAACCTGTTCACTATCAAATGAAACGCATTTTTTAAGTAATTTACTTCCAATGTCATTTGGAGACAAATATATATCAACAGAAAGTTTTCCAACAAGGTTAGAAAGAAGCGGTTGAACGGAGTTTGAGGCGATTTTATAAAATTTTCTGGATTTAAAATTTTTGTCAGTGTACTTTGTCCCATTAGCAAATTCATAATTTGCCAAATCAACCTGATTATTTAATTTGCTAAGCAAGTTTCCTTCGCCTTTAAGGATGATGTATACTCTTAAGGTTGTACTCTCAGTATATGGAAGCCACTGGATATCCAATACAAAAGGTAAACATTTCATTTTTCTTTGTATACTAACTTTAATATTATTTTGAAGTAAATCTGATAATCCAGAGCTTTGTTTTTGAAGAGCGTCGTTAATATAATTATTTAAGTTTTGACTTGCTACTATAAGGTAGTTTACTGCTTGTTGACGTTTTTTCTTATAAAATGGAGACCACTTTTTTTCATCCTGTAGGTATTTATTGGAGCGAGTAATTACATTATTTAGAAAAGTTTGAAAATCATTTAAGCTTATTTCGGACTTTTTTGTTGCCGTATTTTCTATCACCTCTTTAAACGTTTTAGTATATTCATCACGTATGTACCCTAAGAAGTAAGTATCATATAAGTCTTTTATTGCAACGCTTGATTGCTTTTTACAAGCCTTGTAAGCCTGTTTCCATTGATAATATTTCTCTTTTGGAATGTCTATTGTCAACTTTATCTCTCCTTTTTATTAAAAATACTTATAATAAATTATACAATATATGAATAAAATTGTCAAGTAATCTATAATTTTTTCGAAAAGAGTTATAAAAATTAAAATATTTAATATGTCAAATATTATTTATATAGTAAAATTAAATTATAATAAAATAAAGCACCATTTATATTTATGGTGCTTTGTAATTTGTTTTATTCAGCTACCTGACGAATAGCCAATTCGTAGAATATTCCCTTCTTAGACATAAGTTCTTCATAGTTGCCTTCCTCTGATATTTTGCCATCGTCTAGCACTATAATTCTATCGCAGTGCTTGATAGTTGACAACCTATGAGCAATAACAAGCCTTGTACAATTAAGTGATGCTATACTGTTTGCAACGTGACTTTGAGTAATGTTGTCCAAAGCTGAGGTGGCCTCGTCGAAAAACAAAATTGATGGTCTGCCGATTATAGCTCTGGCAATCATGATTCTTTGTTTTTGACCTCCGGATATTCCTCCGGCACCTTCTGAAATTAAAGTACTCATATTCATAGGCATAGCTTTTATATCTTCGTCTATTCCGGCAAGTTTTGCAGCTTCCCAAGCGTCGTTGAGGGTTTTCCACGGAGCTGTAACAACTATATTTGAGAATATATCTCCGGGGAATAACGAACCGTTTTGCATTACAACTCCAATTTTTTGTCTAACACTTCTAAGGTCTAAAGTGTTAAGGTCTCGACCATTGTAGTATATACCGCCCTTTTCAGGAGTTTCAAATCCGAGTAAAAGTCTTAAAAGGGTAGATTTTCCGCACCCTGTTTTACCGACTATTGCAACATATTCGCCTTTTTTGATTTTAAGGCTTATGTCATTAAGGATAACAGGACCATCGCCATATCTAAAAGTAACGTTATTTCAATATTACCTGATAAGGAAGTAACAATTTTTCTTCCGTCGTCAATTTCGGGCTCAGCCTCCATGATAGGTTTAATCATGTCTAAAATCGGACCAAGGTTAGCTATGTTTAAAGCCACATTACTAAGAGTTAAAAGAGCCGACGCTACAGAACCATAAGCTGAATAGAAACTGGTATAGTTTGCAATTGGAACTTTAGAAGTAGCTGCCACATAATAAATTGCAATCATTCCAAGTGAAGATATTACAGTACTTATTACACTGTAAGATTTTAAAAACATAGGGGGAGAATATGTAAGTTTTTCAACCTCAGAGTACTGTTCTGCCCACTTTGCAAAAGCTCTTTTTTCAGCTCCCGCCACTTTTATTTTTTGTATACCTCCAAATAATGAGTGGGTTAAAGCGCTAAGTTTAGGCGTTAGCTCGATAGATTTTTTATTTATCTGCTGTTTCACTATTGTTCCTAATACTAAGAATAGTATAGTTACGGAAATTATAATCATACCCGGAACAACCAGCGTGGGAGCGTATTGATGCATCTGGAATATAAATCCTAACGAAAACACGGTTGAAAGACCAGTTGAAAGAATAGCATTCGCAAGCAACTGACAAAGCTGAGTAATATATCCCATTCTGTTGGCAAGTTCTGCGGAATTGTACTCCTTAAAGAAATTTACCGGAAGATTAAATATTCTTATCATCAAAGCGCTGTTAACAGACAAATTAAGTTTACTGCTAAACCTATTTAAAATTATACTTTGTGTGACTTTGATAAGAGAACTTCCTACGGCAATTCCCATTAATAATGAAGCTACCGGAGCGATAAGACTTTTAGAACCGGATGGAATTAATATATTCATTATAATTTGGTTTGTGTAAGGAGTTAACATTGCAAGAAGCTGTACTATAAGCGTTGCAGATAAAATGAAAACAATGTCCATTCTGGAAAGACTTTTAAACATAAACACAAGAAGGTCTTTTATTTTTAACTTTTTCATAGGGAACGACCTATAAAAACAAAACGCATCAACATTTAAATTTTTAGCTGTTTCTTTGTTTACTTTAACAATTTTTCCATTAGTGTCGCGGTATTCATACCCAGACCACTTACTTGGTATAATGGCAACAACATTACCATCTTTTGTGCTGCCTAAAAGACAACCTGTACAGTCTTTCCACCACTCTCCAAGCAATTCTACTCTTCTTTTCATTGTTCCTGAAGGCTTTAGCATATACTCAAGTTGAGCTTCCACTTCCGTAACATTTTCAGGAATTTCAGGTATCGGCAAATTCAGATATTTGAGAATTTGAGTTAAAGCGGTTTTGGCTTGAGTAACAGCCTTTGGTCCGTCTATTCCGAGTATAGATAGCAAATCAGAAAATGCGTCCTTAAACATCTCATCGTCGTATCTTCTACGTTTATTTATTTGATTTTCAAAAAAACTATAATCCATTAAATTTCACCTCCTAAATTATTCAGTAGTAACGAGTTCGGCATATTTTTTTCCGTTTTTCATCAATTCATCGTGAGTACCACGTTCAACCACTTGTCCCTTATCTAAAACTATGATTTCATCGCAGTCACGGATTGTAGACAGCCTATGAGCCACAACTATACATGTACATCCTAATTTACGTATGTTATTCATAACAGTACATTCTGTTTTAGCGTCCAAAGCAGAAGTTGCTTCGTCTAAGATTATTATTGTTGGCTCTTGGGCTAAAACTCTTGCTATTTCCATTCTTTGACATTGTCCACCTGAAAAGTCTTTGCCGCCTTCTCTTATAACGTGGTTATATCCGTCCGGGCGCTTAATTATAGCTTCATGAATATCAGCATCTCTTGCAGCTAAAATCATAGCAAAATCTTCTATGGATTCGTCCCACATTTTTATATTGTTTTTAATGGTGTCGTTAAATAATATTTTATCTTGGTCAACCATTGATATTGAACTGTGAAATTTGTAATTGTCAATTTCGTTTCTTTTTTTGCCATCAAATAAAATTTCACCATCCCAAACGTTGTATAGCCCCATTATGAGCTTAGCTATTGTTGACTTACCGCTACCACTACCGCCAACAAGTGCCACGGATGAACCGGGTTTTAAAGAAAGGGAAAAGTTTTCTATTAGCGGGGGAGCTAATTTACTATATCCGAATGTAATATTGTTTATTTGAAGGTTTCCTGTTAATTTGTCTTCTTCTTTGTTTGATTTAACGTCTTCATTTACGTCTGTTGGACATTCCATAACATCTTCGATTCTGTCGATGTCGTTTTTCATCTGAACGAAACTTTGGTAAACGTCCATAAGGTCTGATATAGGAGATAGAAATGATGACAAAAATCCGTTAAACGCAGTAAGCATACCAATTGTAAAGCTGCCGTCCATAATCATATATACACCCGACAAAAGTAACACAGTAGAAGCAATTTGATGTAAAAAGCTTGGTATCATACCAAAATAAAGCGAGAAATTAGCCATTTGAGTATTAGAGTTGTTTTGCTTTGCATAATATCCTGCCCAACGTTCGAAGTATCCGTTTTCAGCTCCGGTAGACTTAATTGTTTCTATCATCTGGATACCGGAAAACGTAACGTTTGCTAGCTTACTTTGGTTAGGTATACTTGTCCTTTGAAAGTTAAGTAACTTTTCAGATGTGTATTTTACTATAAACATATCAAATATAGTTGTAAATACGCCTATAAGGGTTAACTGCCAACTGTAGTTAATCATTATAAAGAGATAAAATATAAGAGATGCCACATTAACAAATATAGGAGCAATCTTATTTATTAAAGTTAAGGCTATGTCGGCGTTTGAGTTTTGACGTGCGGATATATCGTCTATGTATCTTTGGGAGAAGAAATCTATGGGAAGTCTTAGAGTGTGCCACATAAATTCCGCACTCGACGATACCGCAAATTTACCTTCTATTTTTAGCCAGTATATTGAGTTTATGATTCCTATTAAGACTTGTAAGAAAAGTACTATCAGCATTATTCCTAAAAACGGCATTAACCATTCCGGGTTTTTACCAGAAAGAATATTATCAATAAACACCTTGCTAGATATAGGTGAAATGATACTGGTTGCGGTGCCTACTATACTGATTATTACAGCGAGTAAAAAAGGAAGTATAGCCCCTTTCATACATTTCTTTGCAAAACTCCAAACACTTTTAGGCTTACCTTCGGGTTTAAAGTTTTCCCCCGGTACGAAAGACAAAACTATACCGGTAAAAGACCTGTCGAATTCATCCATATTTACTGTAACTCTTCCTCTTGCGGGGTCGTTAATAACGAATTTACCTTTTTTCAAATCCATTCCGCATAACACAACAAAGTGGTTAAAATCCCAGTGAAGTATAGCAGGGAGAGTCAAATTTTGTAAATCGGCAGGTTCCATTTTGTATCCTCCTGCCTCAAATCCATAAGCTCTTCCGGCGCACAATATATTTTTAGCAACGCTTCCGTTTCTTGAAACACCGCAATCGGAACGTACTTGAGTCAGAGGTATCCATTTTTTGTAGTAAGCCGCTATCATACACAGACATGCAGCTCCACATTCGAGAGCTTCCATTTGCATGATAACAGGTACCTTTTTAGCAAATTTATGCATAAAATCCTCCTCCTCTTAATTATTAAAAATAAGTTTGTAAGGTTTTTGTTCGCCTATAACAACAGAAACATTACATGTTGAACCATCGGTTATATCAATACTTTCCCCTTTTTCGTTAGACCATTTTCCTTGGTCAATAACTATCTCAACGAAATTTGAACCATCGGTTGGCAAAATAGGAGTTACTATACTTGGATTTGAAAAATTGTTTTCCAAGTCTTCATATGTAGATATTTCTTTGCCTACTTTTATTATTGTACCTTGCTTGTATCCGTATTCTTCTCTTGAAGCATAGTCAGGGGATATTTGAGCTTCCATGCCCTCAGCCATACGTTTAGCACTTGAAATTGGTACATAGCTGTATATGTATTGATTTCCGTCGCTTTTCGTAACAGCTACTCCTGTAATATCCATATACTTAGGAATATTGCCGGAAAATATCCAAGAGCAACAAGCTGCCAAAATAGCAAATATAGCAACCAGTATAGCTATAAGGCTCGGATTAGTTATTTTTATATACTCATTTAACTTTTCCGGAGAAGATATCCTTTCTAAAGAAGTTTTACGAAAAATTTCATTTTCTGCCATAATATCATTCCTTTCAAAATAAAAATATTAATAATTTCCGTTGATATGGCGTTAATCAACAAAAATATGAATACTTGAGCATAATTTTATATGATTATAAAATGAATGTCAAGTATAAATATTAAAATAACATAAGTTTTACAAAATTTTATCTAAATAGTAATATGTAAATTATAAATTTTAAAGAAAGGTCTCCTTTATATAAAATATTTTCTCTTATACCAATGTTTAGATTTGAGAATAGTATTTACCGGGAATGTGGAGATGTTGAGAATCACCCCGGAAAGGAACCAATATTAATGGATATGATACTTTGTGATATTTTTAATTTAAACACACAAAAATTCGAAAATGTTATGAATAAATACCGCAGTTCGACTCCAATTACACTCGAAGATATTAAAAATAACATCGCATAAAATTAGCCAAAGAACGGGACTGAGGGATTTTAGTCTGAAAGTGCTTTGGCGATTTTGGCTTTTGAAGACATTTAGAAGACATTTAAAGATATAAAATATACATAAAAATTTATTGGTGATTAAGATAAA
>ERZ827156.4569-NODE-4569-length-11172-cov-4.087254_pt1 | contig 11172 bp, 13 predicted proteins | sample MGYA00519919_ERZ827156 | MGnify/ENA primary metagenome ERZ827156 (study PRJEB31778, sample SAMEA3449269) | human gut metagenome | biome: human gut; feature: human-associated habitat; material: faeces | place: United Kingdom | collected 2010/2012 ... | reverse complement strand
ATCCTTCATATATCATGTTACCATCCTTATCGTATTGGATTCCCCAACCACAGGGCTTGCCATCACAGACATCTCCCTCCCATTTCCCTCCCTCATCACCCAATTCCACTGTTTTGTTGTGCTCAATCTCACATTCACCACCATCTGAGATCAAAAACAACGCCCTCTTATCAACCACGACAGGACACGACCAATTCCTTCGTTTGCTAACGACCAGAGTTCCGTTTATCTCGAGTCCGCTTTGCAGAGCAAAAGAACCATTCGCATAGCGCATATCATAAAAACGAAGGTGTTGAGTATCATGATCAACAGAATCACCGGTTCTGCCACTGTATTCCTGCCTATGCGTCATTCATGGAGTCATCAAGAACATGAACTGTGTATGACCCTCGCTGTTCTCCGCATTCTCGAGATCCTTGAAATCCGCAGATTCTTCAGACTCCTCGTATTCCTCGCAGCTTTCATCTGTTTCCACTCCATCCTCTTCCTCATAATCCTCGCTCTCCTCATAATCTTCATTCTCTTCACTATCCGTGACTTCAGTGCCTCCTACTGTAAGGAGTCCAAGAATTTTCTCGGGTTTCATGCTTCCAAACGCGATACTACCGAATAACGAGAGAAGGCGATGACCGCGGTTATTCAACTAAAGAAGCGCATCACTCTCCCCTGTGACCCATTCAGACTCCCCGATTGCGTATGAGTCAAATTCTATCATCAATCAATCTACATTCATGACATTTCAGCCAACGAGCAATCAGAACCTATTGCTTGAGGGATACACGACCGGCCGCCGAGAGCTGGTTTACGTCAACTCCATTGCATACGAAATCCAGTACTTTCAGGGCGAGCATGAAAACGAGTATTTGATCACTCAGCTCAAGAATGGAAAGCCGAACGGGCGATGCCAGTTGTTTAAGGACGGAATTCTGGAACAGTCCTGGATGCAGGAGGATGGGCAGTATATTGGGGGGTTTACCGTGTATGACGAGGGAAAAGCTGTCTACTACCAACAGTGGGCGAATGCTTTCGGCTTGAAGGAGATTCGCACTATCGAAAATGACAAAAACAACTTGATGCTTGTGATTCGCGATTCCAGCACGCGTGAGGTGCTCTATCGCGGAGAATTCCGTAAAGAGGACATGACGCGTGAAGGGAAGGGAATTGAGTATGACGGAAAGGGCAATCCGCTTCACTGCGGCGTGTTCCACAACGACACATTATTTCAAATTCTGCAGCGGTTTGAGAAGGATGTGATGGTCACCTACGCCGTGGAGGAAGGCGTCAGCAATCTCCACTTGAAGGATCGCCACCCCGTGTATCGAGGCGGCTTCCTGTTTGACGAGACCACTTCGCTCTTCCTTCCACACGGCCGAGGACGTGCCTTCGACCCTTCCTCCGGAATGATGATCTCCGAGGGCGTTTGGGAGAAGGGCGATCCCAAAGAGCAACAGGCGCTGCACGGAGGGTGGTATGCCGCTGGAATGGAGGAGCCGTGCCTGCTCGCGCTCATTCACGCATCCGCTGCGGATGTCGACGCCCCAGCCGAGAAGACGCAAGAGCAAGAGGCGCAGGAGCAGGAGCAAGAGGCGGAGGAGTGCAGCTTCGCCATCCACGACACCCGCTGGCAGCTGGACCACCTGCCCGCGCAGCTGACGGAGCTGTGCGTGGACGCGGGCACGTGCAACGAGCCGACCATCAAGGCGCTGACGCTGACGGGCCTGTCACAGCTGCGGCACCTTCGCATCGGCGAGAACTGCTTCCGGTGCGTGGCCCGCGCGGAGCTGCGCGGGCTGCCGCGGCTGGAGGACGTGGCGGTGGGCGTGAACAGCTTCACGGAGAGTCCGAACAACTGCGGGAAGCGCGAGAAGACGCTGACGGTGGTGGAGTGTCCGTGCCTGGCGACGCTGGACCTGGGTGACTTCGCCTTCTCGGACTACACCCACTTCGCGCTGTCGCGTGGGCGCTGCTGATATGTGTTAGCCATAGAGCTTCCCGCACTGCGATCGTTGCGTGTCGGCACGCCGGAACTGGACTCGAGCAACTTCTACTGGGCGGATTTCACGCTGCAAGGTAGGTGCTGCGAGCGGGGGTGATCCCAAGATTTCCCGGCTCTGGAGACCGTGACGCTGGGCTACTACTCCTTCTATGGGTCGATTCACACGCGGCTGGAGAGTAGAAATCGGGTCGGTTTTTGACATAGACTTGCCGTCGCTGCAATTCATTCATCTGGGGCCGTTCTCTCTCTGCGGAATCGACTACCAGCGAAAGAACGAGCTCGTGCTAAAGAGTTGTCACGTGATTAACATCTGATGTAGATCTTCCTGCTCTGCGGACTGTCATTGGCGGCGAGGCGTGCTTCTACAATCCCCGAACGGTCACAATCGAGAGTAACGGGAGGGGTTGGTGTAACACGAAGATGTGCCGCAGGTGGAGCAGCTCAACTTTTCGAGCAAGGAGTACTTCGCGTTCTACTACGCGGGAACGGTTACGATGAAGGGTTTCTTGTGTGTTTCGTCTTTCAGTGTAGATGCGGGCGCTTTTCAGACCCTTCCAAACCTCAACAAAAAGAAATAGCGTGTTCTGTTTGTTTTCACTCCCTCGAAGTGACAACTCTTTCACTATTGGGTTTCTTGTACCCCTCCTCATGTCGCAGTCAATAGAAAACAGTTTGCCTTCTCGATTTGAAGTGTACTTCAAGAGCTGCTCTCCCGCGCAGCAGTCTCTGATCGTTCTTCGCTTTCCCGCGTTTGCTAACATGTAGATATCTGGCATGTGCTTGCTAGCCATATCGCCGTTCGTCCGAGTGATCGGATTCTCCACCGTCGTTTTATTGTGTATTTCCATCGGCGTTGCGTTCTACCTCCAGTCGCGCGTGGCGATGGATACTAATCAAGAGAAGGAGGGTGTGGAGTGGGGAGCGAGGGCGTAGCGATGATTCGTAGCGAAACGGAGCCGGAGGAACCTACGGAAGCGGAAGTTGAGAAGAGAGTCTATGGTATTGACGAAATCCGGGCGCTGAGAGAGAAGGCGTCGAACGAAGTGTCGGGCCTCAAGTACAAGGTGATCTACATCCGCCACAGTTCCCGTTCGTCGACTCCCGTGGCGTTTCACCCGCGTGATAACTCGAACAACAACTACCATCGCCTTTCCTCTCGCTCTGCTTCCCCGATGATTTTCTATACTGCCGGCGAAATGAGACCCTGCTCCCGCTCTGCCACGCCCCTCTTCCGCAAGCCTGTCGAATTTGAGGCGGATCGCGAATCCAACGTGCTGCAACGCAGCAAGAGTCCGGAGGAACTCATGGACTACTACCACGACGACCCCTCCACGCTTCCTCAGGGAGACATTACCGGACGTATCCAGTGGATGCACCAGAACAATGGTCGTATCCGCACGATTGGCCGCGTGCTGGCATCTCGCGACCTCTTCTTCCATTTCAATGATGTGGAGCTGAAGGAGGGTCAGGTGCTGGATGTGGGGGATCGCGTCGTTTTCACCGTTTCCATTTACAAGAACCTCGTCTGCGCAACCCACATCCGCAAGATGGAGCCCACTCGATCCAAGTCGACGCTGGCTGCCCAGCATGCCCATCACATTCAGCAAATGCAGGGAGTTCAGCATGTTCAGCATGCCCAGCAGATGCAGGAAGTTCAGCATGCCCAGCACGCCCAGCAAATGCAGGAAGCTCAGCATGTTCAGCACATTCAGCAGATGCAGCAGACGCAGTAAGCGCGGCTCTCCATTGATTCCCTTTTTCCTACCCATTTCTGTTTGTTTCACTCACCAAAATGGGGAATGTTTTTGTCACGATTTCTTTCAACTCGTTTCGCATTATTCCAGAGACGATACGAAAATGGTAAGCACCATTTGGACGAAGACGCCGCTCACCTATAGCCCGCAGTTGGATCCTCAAAGAATAACGAGCCGTGCACCGTATGCTGTGGCTGCGCGATGCTCCCCTTCCGCACATCGTTCCGCGGCCCTGCCGAAAAGCCCACGGATCGTACATAGGCTCCTCTGTTGGTCTGAGCAATAGCGAAGTACAAGGATATTGTGGATGAGGCGCTGGATTTGTTCCGCGGCGATGTGTTCTTTGCCAATTTCGAAATCCACGGACCTGCGGACCGTCTGCTTGTCGTCCTCATTCTGTATATTAGTCGAGTGAATGACCCATCGGATCTATTACGCGTAGTGCCTGAAGGATATGGAGCGTTGCAGCACGGCGGCTGAGGGTGGTGATGAGGAGTTGGATTGATCGCGTAGCGACGCGCACGCTGTACCTTACAAATGCGAAGAAGATGCACACGCCTGGCTCTCCGGGCTATGCGTTGAACCGCATCCTGTTCGCTCCGAAGAGTGAGCAAGAGAAGGGTGCTTCGCGGTGGTTGAAACTAATACATAGAGGAGTACCACGCATATATGGATCAGATCAGACAGGAGCTGTCGAAGCGTCTGATTGAGCGCGTGTATCAGGATGGCGATTGGAGCCGGAAATGGTGGATGACATTTGTGAAGCGCAATTTCATGAATTTAGAACTAACCCTTGTCTCGCTTGTTTCTTTCGATTCGCAACAAACAGGACAGTTTGTAGCTTCTTCCTTTCTCTTCTCGATCATCACGCACATGCTGTGAAACCACGGACTACTTGTGAAACATAGCAACGGTCCTCACTTCTTCGAGGAGGTCATTTCCTGAAAGCAGCGATTCCACACATCAGGATGCACAAGCGAAAAGCGCACAAGCGAGTCCACGTCAACGCAGATCAGCAGCAACACTAGCCGCCACTCCTTGTGGAATTCATTCAGATTCTCCACTAGCCGTCTATTCCTCACGCCCTTCGCTCTCCCTCACTTGGTCTCTTCAACCGTCTTCTCTTTTCTATCTATCCGTCACTCCTCACGCAATCGCCCACATCGCGGGACCATCTCCTGAAACAGATCCGACTCGGCAAACACCTCCAGCGGAGGCAGTGGGAGGTCCGTCCGGTTCAGAATCGCGTTCACCGCCTCTCCGAAGTTGGTCACATGCGTTTGCGTTTGTTTCGCCCATTGGAAGGGAATTGCGCGGGTCAGTGCCAACAGCGCCGCGAGATGACCCCTCTGTAGAAGAGCCAGCGCACACTGCGTCAGGATGACGTCCACTTGAAATTGTGGGGGCACGGAGTGGTGAAGTTCGGCGTGTCGATTCTCCTCCATCAGCACGAATCGGTACACGTCACTCAGGGAGTCAAACTCCTTTCGCATCAGCATCATCAACAACAACTCTAGACCCGCCTTGTGTGTCACACACTCCTCCTCCGTCTCCTCCGTTGGCATTGTGTGGGGAGTTTCACTTACACCCTCTGAAACTCCCTGACTCATTTCACATACACTTTCTGACACTGTCTGGGGAGTTTCATTCACAATTACTGTTACTGTCTGGGGAGTTTCATTCACAATTTCTGTTACTGTCTGGGGAGTTTCATTCACACCCTCTGAAACTCCCTCACCCATCTCACCCTCTGAAACTCCCCAACTCCTTTCACCCCCACCCTGCTTCGACCACACTTGCGGACACACCTCCAACAGGAAGTGAAACTCCGGCCAGGTGTGCTTCCGCACGGCCTCTGGGTCGCACCAGACGTACAGCTGGTCGTGCGGAGGCGGCGGCAGTGCGAACTCCGAGGCGGAGCAGTCCACGCCCTGCAACACCGAGATCACGGCCATGGCGAAGCGCGTGAAGCCGGCTTGGAGGAAGCGGCGGAAGAGGAAGAGAATGTCGGCAGGACTGTGCAGCACGCGCCGCCACGTGGCTCGCTCCTGCTTGCGGAGACAGTCGATCAGCACGAAGGGGAAGACAGGAAGGGCCGCCAGCTGGTGGAGTGCTTCGGCCAGCAGCGCGGCCGAGCCGTGGTTCAGCGCGGAGTGAAGAAGGAACTCGAGCGACGCGTCGAGCGAGGGCGTGTGGAGCGTGTGGAGCGCGCAGAGCAGCTGCGCGGCGCAGTCGGGCCGGCGGAGGACGAGGCACTGGAGCAGCGGCGAGTCAGCGACGCAGCGCACCTCGAGTGGCGCGGCGCCGTCGTTGGCGTGCTGGAAGAAGGCATTGAAGAAGGTGACGCAGCTCCACACGTCGGGCACCACGCCCACGGGCAGGAAGCCGAACTGGAACTGCTTGGGACCCACCCAGCTGCGCAGCGCCGCGGGCGCGGGGTCGAGCGCGGGCAGCCAGGTCTAGGAATGAAGCGAAGAAGCGACGCGCACGTTGTAGCGGTGCTGGCCGAAGAGGAGCACGCTGGTACGCAGCGGCGCGGGCGTGGCCACACTCCCCTTCACCAGGAACAGGCACAGCGCGTCGTCGCTCAGTTGCTTGCGCTCGGCGCCGTCGCTGGAGACGAGATCAACTGTGTGATCGTGGTTCAGGAGGAGCAGGCGTTGCAGCTCCTCTCTCTCCTCCTCCTCCTCTTCTTCGTCCTTCTCGCAGCCGAAGGCTTCGAGCGAGTCTTCGCGGCTGCGCGGCGCGTCGGGCTCCGCCGCGTCCACGAGGGGGACCACCCGGATTGGAACGGACGCGGAGGGAGGGAGGGGGATGCGCCGCGCGGACTGCAGGGGGAGGAGAACGGTGTGAGAGTCGTTGAAGTCAACTAGCGTTGAGTGGGTTCGAGTGGTGATACAGGAAGAGGCGATGGAGAACACGTGAACGGTGGAGGTGGTGGTGAGCACGACCAGAGAGTGACCCTGGCACACCACATCACACACCTTCATCGGCGCTGGCTCCTCCACCGACACCTCCTGGATGCACTGCTCCGTGCACACCTGCCGGATGTTGAACGCCCTCAGCGTGCTGCGCCGAGGGTTGGAAGACCCCACGGCGATCACGAACACGAAGTCGGACACCCACGCGGCAGCGGTGATGGTTTCATGTTCCTATGGATGATCATGCACCACTGAACGTGCGTCGACGAGCCCGGTGGCGACCTTCCAGAGATCGAAGTCCTCGAGATACAGACACACGTCATTGCACGTGAACAGCAGAACGCGGGAGGAGGTGTCGTTTACGCACATGCCCAGCAGCGGCCAGTTGCAGTTGAGCGTGAAGGACTGGGGAATGGAGTAGTACTTGGGCAGCACGCAGCCGCTCGTCGTCGGCGAGAGCAGGAGCAGCGTCGTGGAGTTGTAGGCGGCGAAGGAGCCGTCGGGACTACGTATGAAACGGGGCGGTTGGGCGCACTTGCAGAGCACCACACTGTTCGTCAGTAGGAAGCGCTGCGAGACCAGCCGACCCTCGCGGCCCGTGAAGAACAGCGCGTCGCCCATCGCGGAGAAGCAGGCGCAGGCGGGCGTTTCTTCCTTCCTGACCGCGTTCCAGAAAATGGGGCTGTTTTGCAGGTTCCACACCGCGACGCCGCGGCCGCGATAACCCACCGCGAGATGGTCGTTCTCCCAGTTCCATGCGAGACAGGTCACCGCGTCAGGAGCCACCTCGTCGGGCGGCGGGTAGAGGTGGTTGTAGGTGGCGATGGACAGCGTGAACAGCTCCACGGGGTTCAGCGAGTCGTTCAGCCACTGCAGGCGGTAGATGGCGACGCGGCCGTCGGACTTGGCGAGAGCCAGGAGGTGGGCGTAGCCGCCGAGACAGCAGCGGGCGCAGTCCTGTGCTTGGATGACGACGCTTTTGTTGAAGTGAATGCGGTTGGTGTAGGAGACGTGGAAGAGGAGGCAGATGCCGTTGCTCAGCACCAGGATGATGACGCCGAGCGTGGCGCTGTAGTTGAGGGAGAGGATTTGCAGGGAGGGAGGCAGGTCCTTCGCCAGCTCGGGGAGGAAGATCATGATGGGGGCCGCGATGGGGTACCCCCGCGAAATGCCGCTCCACTCCATCTCGACCAAGATGCCCTGGTCCGTTCCGAGGAGAATGCTCGAGGGCAGCGAATCCACGCAGAGCGGCAGTCCGAACTCCTCCACATTCTTGACACAAACGAGACGAAGCGTGCAGCTGGGAAGATAGGCGGTTCCCCGCGTCACAGTGTCCATTTCAAACAGACTCTCCTCGTAACTCACTTCGAACGTTTCGACAATGCCCTCACCGCACACGACAGCGAGATTACCACAGTTGCCGCTCCAAACAAGCATCACACGGCGAACGAGATGAGGAGGCAGATTCGGTGCACGCTGTATCCGTAGTTGTGCCAGAAGAAAAAGGCTCGGTCCAGCCGACCAAATTTGAAGATGATCCGTCGTCGCGACAGCAAACAGCTTGCCATCCGGACTCAGTTCGATGGCGCACACGCCAGAATCCTTTATGGAGGCAAGCTGAATACTCTTCTCGTGTGGAATCAGCATCGCAACGGATTGTGAGCAGTGGCCGAAATCGCGCCCGCTTTCGGACTCTTCCAAAAGGGGCTGGAAAGTGTCAGTTTTCGCTTCTCAAAGAAAGCCTTGCATTGAAGAACACATAGAAGAATGGAGTCTGCCACGGAGAGCTCTGCTGAAAGCGCGGTACTGTCGAGTAACGAAGAGAGGTCGTTTGTCAATGCGTAGTTTTACACAAGAACATTTCCCTGCTCAATGGCGAGATGAAAGAAAGGGAGGCGTCGGTGATCCACCGCGTGCTGCTGTTCACTCCGTCCATTCGCAAGTGTCTGAAGCTGAGCGACATCGAATCTGCGGTGAAGGAGTTTGTGAGCGAGAGTTCCCCGTTCAGAAGCCCCATGCTCGAGATTATCGCAAAGTACAATGTGCGTGCTCCTTCGTCGTGCTCACCATGTAGAACGTCACATCAAACGCGTCTCCCGCCGTCAAGGCATCGAAGGACATAGTGGACTACTACCTGGCGAGTATTCTGATGTACATGCTGCTCAGCATTGGAGAATACGAGGACGTACTTGCCGTTTCTTTCGATTGAAAGTAGTGCCTTTCCCTCATCAACATGGTCATCACGCACTTCATGACGGAGGGCTACATGGATATTCAAAAGGAGTATATAATTTCGCGTGCGTGCACATACCTGATGGTTCTCTACAACCGCCACTTCGCGATTCCCTCCCTCCTTCCGTACTCTTCCTCCCCTCGCCTCACCCGCAGCACCCTCCTCTCCAACTACCGCATCTGCTGCCTGCACAACAACAACATCGCCCGCGTAGCCCTCTTCTCCCCCTCTCACCACAGAGCGCCCTGTACAACTGCATCCTTCGCGTCTACGTCAGCGAGAAGCAGTACCTCACCGCCACCCACTTCATCGCCTCGGCGCCCTTCCCCGAGAACGTCTCCGACAAGCAGTACATTCGCTACTCCTACTACAAGGGTTGATCGCATTCGCGCATTGTGATCGTAGCCTTGGTTTCGACAGTGCTTCTGGACTACTCCGGCGCCGAGCACGCCATCTTCACCATTCACAAGAAATCGGGCGGCCAGGAAATCGGGCCGTTTTATGGCGAGGTGGAAAAGCTCTCGATTTTGGTCACTCTGCTGATTGGCGAGAAGCCTGATCTGAGCGAGCTGAAGAACGCTCGCAACGTCGCACCGTATCTGGAGCTTGCTACAGTAGCCGTGAAAGGGTTATGTGAGGAGTAGGCGGTGATGCGCGGCGATCTGAATGCGTACCGCCGGGTGCTGACGCAGCGTCACAGCTGCTTCAAGGAGGACGGCCTGGACCGTATTGTGAACCGGTAGGAGTGGTGGCGCGTGTGGAGAGTAGCTTGCACAACACGGTGATTCGCATCGCGTTGGTCAAGTTGTGCAAGAGCTACAGCCGCATCTCCCTAGCGGAGATCGCATCCGTGCTGCAGCTGGACGGCGCCGAGGAGGCTCGCTACACGTGCATGCGAGTGTGATTTGGGATTGGCATTGAGGGTAGAACATTCGCGACGGCATCGTCACGGGATCGATTGAGGGAGACTATTTCGTGACGGAGGACCGGGTGCGGGGTGCGTTGGGAGGAGACGGGCGTCGTGTCCAGCCGGCCGAAGGATCTGTTCAGCCGACGCATCGATTTCTGTCTGAACCTGCGAAAGGAGATTATCAACAGCAGCGTCTGAGAAAAGAGGGTGTTTGTTGCTCACACGTGCAGTGATTGCGCGTATTGATTACCAAGGGGGCATGATCACTGGTCGCTCGCATTCCAACCACCATTGTTTTGTTCAGAATGAGGTGACACGGGGCGCTATGTGTCTTGAAACCTGTAGGAATCGTGACGTATGTGTGTGCAGCGCTTCTCATGGTCAAAAGTACTCGTTCACTTCGACCTTGATATGCTGCAAGAGAGACAGTTCGCTCTCCACGAAGGCTAGCTTGTGACTTTCCTCCACTATTATGTGAACGACATCTCACCCTCTGTAGTGTTCTTCGTGGTGTCCTCTGCAGAATAGGTAGGTGCGGTGATGAGAGTGCATTGGCGATTCGAAGCGTCCCATATCGAACTGATGTTATGTGATGTCAAACATCTGCCTAAACGCACGAACGTGCTACTTGTGTGGCTGGCATGCCTGTGTCACTCACGACAGCTGTTCTCACAATCCCTAGGTAGGTGTTGTGAGATGTGTATTCCGGAAACCCATTTGCCCATGACTACCGTTTTCATGTGGCACAAGTTACTTCCGGGAAAGGGGGGTTCTTCTACAGTTTGCCAGGATTCTCCGTTTCTTGCAAATAGTTGCACGGACTCATAGTTTCGTAGTTTCCTTCTGCAGAAATGTGCTGTATCGGCAGTGCTTGGTAGGTGGTGTGATGATGGTGCATAGCAAACCAGGGAGGTGACGTGTGTGTCACATTCTCTTCATAACTATGCATATATACCAATGGATATTCGACCGGTGATGCTCCGTCTAGCATCCTTCGGATTTCATCCCACTAACATTCCTGTAGTGTAAGTGTTGTGTGTTTGTTCAATATGTTCAATAAACAACGCAGTCAGAAATGGTTTCATTCTCGGGAATGTCGTACATGACCGAATTGATCCACGAGCCCACGCTAGAAATGAGTCGATGAGTGAGACGTCACCTTGAGTAGGTTACGTTGTTCGACACCACAGAATTGCCATCATCACACATTTTCCCCACAATTTCATCCTTCTTGGTGATGGATGACGTTAAAATGACGGTTCCCAGGTCTCTCTTCGTGTCCATGCAGGCGAAAAGAAAAAGATGAAAAAGAAGCTGCGGGTTGTGAGGATCGAACTCACGACCTTGGGATTATGAGA
>ERZ827156.4568-NODE-4568-length-11172-cov-5.838266_pt1 | contig 11172 bp, 9 predicted proteins | sample MGYA00519919_ERZ827156 | MGnify/ENA primary metagenome ERZ827156 (study PRJEB31778, sample SAMEA3449269) | human gut metagenome | biome: human gut; feature: human-associated habitat; material: faeces | place: United Kingdom | collected 2010/2012 ... | reverse complement strand
ATGCTGCAAATGCCCAACATCGTGAAAAACCCCCGCGTCTGGATCGCCCCTACCGTCACCTCCGCCATTACCGGCCCCATTGCCACCTGCCTGTTCCGTCTGCAAATGAACGGCGCGGCTATCAACTCCGGTATGGGCACCTGCGGCCTGTGCGGCCAGTTGGGTGTGTGGACCGGTTGGGTGGCTCCCAGTGAAAAGGCTCTGGCCAACGGCGCCATCGCCATGAACCCCACCGCTTTTGACTGGGCAGGCCTGATCCTGATCTCCTTCATCCTCCCCGCCATTCTGTGCCCCCTTATCAACCAGCTCTGCCGCAAGGTCGGCTGGGTGAAGGACGGCGATCTGAAGCTGCCCTGATATCCCTAATTTCACACATGTAGAAAAAACCATCGGCTTTTTGTGGAAAAAGCCGATGGTTTTTGTTCTTCTATGGGATTATGCCCTGTTTAGCCGAATTTATGCCCCGATTCCCGTCCGAACGTACATTTTTAATAGGTGTTTTTCATTGTTAAAAAGCAAACATCTGTTGACGAAACGCCATGTTTTGGGTTAGAATACGAGTCAGGAAGGTATGTTCCTTTCAATGGCTGATCGCGCTGTCTCGTAAACTCCGTGTACGGCGCGATCTTTGTCGGGTGTCCCGGAAAACGATTACTTGTGATCATTTTCCGGAATGTGTTATCTTCTTCAAAATTGGAAGCGTACACATACCGTTATTTCCTTGTTTTACTTCATTTTTTCATCAAAGCAAGCAGAAAGGATGCGTGTTACATGGATGTAAAAAAGTGCAACGTTCTGGCGGCTGAGATCCGGCTGGAGACCCTGAAGGTCATCCACTCCCGGGGCTTCGGTCACGTGGGCGGTTCCATGGATCTAGCAGACCTGATGGCCGTTTTGTACGGTGAGGTCATGAAGTTCGATCCCAAGAACCCCCGCTGGGAGGATCGCGACTGGCTGGTGCTCAGTAAGGGCCACGCCGGACCCGTGGCTTATGCCACCTTCGGTCTCATGGGCTTCTATCCCATGGAGGAGGCCTACACCCTGAACCAGCCCCACACCAAGTTCCCCAGCCACACTGACCGCAAGCTGACTCCCGGCGTGGATCTGACCACCGGCTCTCTGGGCCAGGGCGCTTCCACCGCTGCCGGCGCCGCTCTGGGCAACAAGATCGACGGCCGCACCAACCACGTCTTCTGCGTCATCGGCGACGGTGAGGCGGACGAGGGCCAGGTCTGGGAGTCCTTCCAGTTCGCCTATGCCCACAAGCTGGACAACCTGATCTATTTCATCGATAAAAACGGCTATCAGCTGGACGGCCCCACCGATGACATTCTGGCTCACGGCGATCTGGCCAAGAAGGCGGAGTCCTTCGGCCTGTACACGCAGGAGATCGACGGCCATGACGTTCAGGCGATCTATGACGCCATTCAGAACGCATACGCCAAGAAGGGCGTTCCCAGCTGCATCGTGCTGGATACCTGCAAGGGCAAGGGCGCTACCTTTGCCGAGCCCAAGCATGACCACTCCTCTCAGCCCAACGAGGAGCAGTGGGCCGAGGCCATCGCCGCTTCCGAGAAGGCCTTGGAAGCTGTCAAGAACGCTTAAAGGAGGGTGCGAGTAATGAGTGTGAAAGTAATTGGTAAGCATGAAAAGGACTCCCGCGCCTGCCGCGACGCGCTGGCCCTGACTCTGAACGAAATGATGGCCGAGGACAAGTCCATCGTCTATGTGGACTGCGACCTGATGGGCTGCATCAACACCAAGATGCTGAGGAAGAACTATCCTGACCGCGCTTTTGAGGCCGGTATTGCCGAGGCCAACGGCGCCGGCGTGGCTGCGGGCCTCGCTGCCGCCGGCAAAAAGGTGTTCTTCCATTCCTTCGGTACCTTCTCCTCCCGCCGCTGCTATGACCAGATCTATATGTCCGCCGCTTATGCCGGTCTGCCCGTCCACGTGCTGGGCTCCGACGCCGGTGTGACCGCTGCCTTCAACGGCGGCACCCATATGCCTCTGGAGGATGCCGCTATGTACCTGAGCATCCCCGAGACCGTGGTGCTGGATCCCGCCGACTATGCCCAGCTGGAGTGCATCACCCGTCAGCTGCCCGGCATCACCTCCGGCGTGACCTATACCCGCTTTGTCCGCAAGGGCATCGTCAAGGTCTATGAGGACGGTTCCGAGTTCCCCATCGGCAAGGGCGTTGTGCTCCACGAGAGCGACAAGGACGTGGCCACCATCATCACCTCCGGCATCATGGTGGACGAGTCCTTGAAGGCTTATGAGGCCCTCCAGGCGGAAGGCATTTCCGTCCGCGTGATCGATATGTTCACCTGGAAGCCTCTGGACGAGGAGCTGGTCATCAAGGCCGCCAAGGAGACCGGCGCTATTGTCACCGCCGAGAACCACAACGTCACCTGCGGTCTGGGCAGCGTGGTTTCCAACTGCCTGGCCAAGAACTGCCCCACCGTTCAGGAGTTTGTGGGCGTGCAGGATCTGTTCGGTCAGGTCGGTCCTCAGGACTTCCTGATGGACGAGTACGGCCTCCGTGCCGCCAATATCGTGGCTGCCGTCAAAAAGGCAATCAGCCGCAAGTAATTCGGATATCCGGCGGGGTCTCCCCGGAGATCCCGGCTGTATCACTTAAATTAATTTAAAGGAGATTTCAATCATGGATGCATTTTCCGCTTCTCTGATGGCTGACAAGAGAGAGATTGTCTTTGCTCCCACCGTGTATAAGTTCCAGACCTTCGCTCAGATGGCTGAGGAGTTCAAGCTGGGTGAACGGGACGTGGTTCTGACCAACGAGTTCATCTACACCCCCTTCATGAAGGAGCTGGGCCTGAAGTGCAACTTCGTGTTCCAGGAGAAGTTCGGCGCCGGTGAGCCCTCTGAGGCCATGATCCAGACCATGTACGACGCCATCCCCTACGACAGCTATGACCGCGTCATCGCCGTGGGCGGCGGCGCCATCATGGACCTGTGCAAGCTGCTGGGCTGCAAGCGTCCCGACACCGTCCACAACCTGTACTTCAAGCGCTTCCCCGTGGTCCACGAGAAGGACGTCATCGCCATCCCCACCACCTGCGGCACCGGCTCTGAGTGCACCAACATCTCCGTGGCCATCGTCAAGGACGAGAAGGACGGCGTTCTCACCGGCGGCGAGACCAAGCTGGGCCTGGTGTCCGATGACATCATCCCCAACAAGGTGTGCCTGATCCCCGACCTGCTCAAGACCCTGCCCTACAAGCCCTTCGCCTGCTCCGCCATCGACGCGCTGGTCCACGCCACCGAGTCCTTCCTGAGCCCCCACCGCAAGACCATGACCTCCGAGCTGTTCAGCGAGAAGGCCATGGACATGATCCTCAAGGGCTTCAAGCTCATCGACGAGAAGGGTCAGGACGCCCGCTTTGAGTATCTGGATGAGTTCGTCACCGCCTCCTTCTACGCCGGCATTGCCTTCCTGAAGGCTGGCTGCGGCCCCGTCCACGGCATGAGCTTCCCTCTGGGCGGCACCTATCACGTGCCTCACGGCGAGTCCAACTACATGCTCTTCGGCGCTATCATGGACTACTATGACGCCAACAAGCCCGACGGCGAGATCATGAAGTTCAAGGAGCTGGTGGCCCGCATCCTGGGCTGCGAGGTCAAGGACGCCATCCCCGAGATGAACGCTCTGCTGCAGCGCATCCTGCCTCTGCGTCCCCTGCGTGACTGCGGCTTCACCGAGGCTGACTTCAAGATCTTCCCCCAGTCCGTGGAGACCAACCAGCAGCGCCTGATGACCAACGCTTACTATCCCTTCGATCTGGAGAGCGAAGAGGCCATCTACCGCAAGTGCTATTGATCCCAGCGGATCATCCACTGAAAAAAATCCGCGGCGGTCAGCCGCTCCTCTCCTCTGAGAGAAACGGCTGACCCCGCAGAACCCCCGACAGGATCGTATTTACGATACCTGCCGGGGGTTTTCGTTTTGACCGCAGCCTGTCGGCAGAATCAATATGGTGGCTGGCCGGGAGGAATAGGCTGCCGCCCGCCCATACGGGCAGTCTGCGGTGCACCGTTTTTTTCCAAAATTTTGTTCTTGACAATTGAGGTCCCCCTCTGTACAATCGTTCTAAATAGAACGTTAATGAAAGGAGAACCTATGCACTTTTGGGATCAGCATAAAACCATTACGCGGTATTATGAGATCCTGATGTCATCCGTATGCGAGAAATATCAGCTCAAGCATCTGGAATATGATATTCTGATGTTTTTGCACAACAATCCCCAGTATCGCACGGCGGCAGATATCGTCAGGGTCCGGAAATCCACTAAGTCCCACGTGTCCACCTCACTGAAAACTCTTGAGGACAGGGGCTTTATCGCAAAAAAGACAGACCCGGTAAACAAAAAGCACATTGAGCTTGATCTGCTGGAACCGGCAAATGAGATCGTCCGGGACGGGCTTCTGGCCCAGCGGCAGTTCGCGGAGCAGATGCTCCGGGGCCTGACGCCGGAGGACATCGCCGTTTGCAAGCGCGTATTCCAACAGGTATGCAGCAACGCGGAAGCATGCATCAAACAGAAAGGATAAGAACATGGATCACAAAGCCTATCAGCCCAAAATGCCCGACATTATGGAGGCCGTATTTGATGCGGTATATCTGCTGTTCGACTTTGTGGCGGGCATCGTATTTTTCGCCATGGCGCAGGGCCGCCCCCTGTTTGTTCTCTACGGCATCCTGACCCTGACCCTCTGCGGCGGCGATGCCTTCCACCTCGTTCCCCGGATCTTCCGGGCGTTCCGCGGAAGCACCCCCAAGATCAAGCATCTGATGGGCACCGGCCTGCAAATCTCCTCCATCACGATGACGGCGTTCTATGTGATCTTGCTGTTCATCTGGAAGCTCACCTTCCCGGGCTTCGCCGCTCCTGCGACGGTGGAGGTGATGATCTGGGCCTCCGCCATCATCCGGATCGCCGTGTGCCTGCTGCCCCAGAACAACTGGTGCACGGACGAGGGCAATCTGAAGCTGTCCATCCTCCGGAACGGCGTTTTCGCCGTCACCGGCATCGGCGTTATCATTCTCTACGCCATTTCTGGAAACGCCGGCGGATATCACATGACGAAAATGGTGGCGGCCATCCTGATCTCCTTCGGCTGCTATCTGCCCGTCACGCTGTTCAGCAAAACGAAACTCAAGGTGGGCCTGCTGATGATTCCCAAGACCTGCGCATATATGTGGATCATCGCTATGGGCCTGCAGCTTTTAGGTTCCTGGAACGGCTGATTCAATCAAGATCAAAAAATTTCCGGGTGCAGTGCACCCGGAAATTATTTATTATCCCAATTCCTTTGTCCGGCGATAGGCCGCTTCCACAGCGGCGATCGCCGCCCCCCGGAATCCCCGGTCCTCCAGCGCCGCCACACCGGCGATGGTACTGCCGCCGGGACTGCACACGGCGTCCTTCAACGCGCCGGGGTGCTCTCCCGTTTCCAGCAGCAGGGACGCGCTGCCCAGAAGCATCTGGACGGCGTACCGCATAGCCTTGGCACGGGGCACGCCGCACTTCACCGCCCCGTCTGCCAATGCCTCCACAAACATGTAGGCATAGGCGGGGCCGCAGCCGGACACGGCGCTGGCCGCGTCGATCAGATGCTCCGGAAGGTCATCCAGCAAGCCGGATTCTGCCATCAGAGCTTTGAAGGCTGCCAGTTCCTCCGCCGTTACACGGTCATTTGCCGACACCAGCATCAGCCCCTGTCCCACGGCGCTGGGGGTGTTTGGCATGATGCGGATGATCTTCTTCTCTCCGCCCAGCATCTCCGCCAAGCGGTCCAGACTGACGCCCGCCAGCATGGAGACAAAAACAGCGTCAGACGCCGCAATGTCCTCCGCCAGCTTTGCCGTCACACCGGCAAACATCTGGGGCTTCACTCCCCAAAACACGAATCGGCTCTCCCGCAGGATCGCTTCTGCCGTCTCCGCAGCGCAGCCGATGGATGCCGCCGCCTTTGCGGAGTGCTCCGCCGTAGAGCAAGCTACGGCCACCGCCGCCCCGCCCACGGTTTTCACCGCTGCCCGCGCCAGAGCGCCGCCCATATTTCCAGCGCCGATAAAACCGGCCTCATACTGATATGCCATACGCCTCTCCTTACCGGGTCTGTCCGTTGCCCCGAATGATGTATTGATAGGTGCTCAGCTCGTCCAGCCCCATCGGGCCGCGGGCATGGAGCTTCTGGGTGGAAATTCCCATCTCGCAGCCGAGACCGAACTCTCCGCCGTCAGTGAACCGGGTGGAGACGTTGACGTACACCGCCGCGCTGTCCACTCCGTTGACAAATTTCTCCGCGTTGGCGTCATTCTCCGTCACGATGGCCTCGCTGTGGTGGGTGGAGTGGGCCTGAATGTGCTCGATCGCCTCGTCCACGCTGTCCACCACTCTGACAGCCAGAATATAGTCCAAAAATTCCGTGTCAAAATCTGCCGGGCCTGCCGGCGTTCCGGGAATCACGGCGGCAGCCCGTGGGTCCAGCCGCAACTCCACGGGGAACTGCCCCGCGGCTATCCGATCTTCTACCAGTGCCTTCCGCAGCATGGGCAGAAACCGCTCCGCCACGGCGCTGTGGACCAGACACACCTCCTCGGCGTTGCACACGGAGGGGCGGCTGGTTTTGGCGTTGACAATGATCTTCACTGCCTTGTCCAAATCGGCGTATTCGTCCACATATACATGGCAGATACCGGTGCCGGTCTGGATGCAGGGCACCGTCGCCTGCTCCACGCAGGCCCGGATCAGTCCCGCTCCGCCACGGGGGATCAGCAGATCCACCAGCCCGTCCGCCGTCATCAGAACGCGGGCGCTCTCATGACTGGTATCCTCCAGAATATTCACGATGTCCGGGTCGCCGCCCACGGCGGAAATCCCCTGCTTCAGCGCCTTTACGATGGCAGTGGAGGTGCGGACTGCCTCTTTCCCGCTGCGGAGAACGCAGACGTTGCCGCTTTTCACTGTCAGTGCCGCCGCATCGGAGGTGACGTTGGGGCGGCTCTCGTAAATGATCGCCACCAGTCCCAAGGGCACCTGCTTTTTATAAATGGTCATACCGTTGGCGTGGCGCGTCTCCGACAAAATCCGCCCGGTGTGATCCGGCAGCTTCACCGTGGCCCGGATACCCTCCGCCATAGCAGCGATGCGGCTCTCATCCAGCCGCAGCCGGTCCAGCATCACATCGGAAATGCGGCCCCGGGCTGCTTCCAGATCCGCTTCGTTGCAGGTCAGGATCTCCGCCGTGTGGTCCACGAGGCTGTCCGCCATGGCGGTCAGGAAGCGGTTTTTCGTCTCCGCATCCGCGTCCCGGAGGGCGCTCCAAGCGGCTTTCGTTTTCCGAATGATATCCAACGTAGTCATTTGCTCACCTTCTTTGCCAAAAATCGGGTGCCGATGGGTTCTCCCTCTACGATGCCGTACAGCAGATCCGGGTTCCAGCCGTTGGCGATCACCATTTCGCAGCCTGCCTCCGTGGCGATCTGCGCTGCATGGAGTTTTGTCACCATGCCGCCGGTGCCCAGTTCGGAGCCGCTGCCCCCCGCCAGAGAGAGGATTTTCCCGTTGATCTCCGACACTTCATGGATCAGTTTCGCATCCGGGTTCTTATGGGGATCGTTGTCATACAGACCGTCAATATCCGACAGGAGGATCAGCAGCTCCGCTCTCGTTGTGGCGGCCACCACAGCGGAAAGGGTATCATTATCGCCCACGGCGATCTCCTCCGTGGAAATCGTGTCATTCTCGTTGATGATGGGCAAGGCCCCCAGCTCCAACAGGCGGTCCAGGGTGTTGTGGAAGTTCTCCTTCCTGCTGCCGCCGTCGGCAATGTCCGGCGCGGTGATCAGAAGCTGGGCCACCGTGTGATTGTATTCAGTAAACAGCTTGTCATACACATACATCAGCTCGCACTGTCCCACTGCCGCTGACGCCTGCTTGGTGGGCATATCGTGGGGCCGCTCCCGGAGATTCAGCTTGCCGAAGCCCATGGCGATAGCGCCGGAGGACACTAAAATAATCTCGTGGCCCGCGTTTTTCAGGTCACTGAGCACTCTGCACATCCGCTCCACCCGCTGAATATTCAGCCGCCCGGTGGCATAGGCCAGTGTGGAGGTCCCCACCTTGACTACGATTCTCATAGATCGTTCCCCTTTCCATCCGCCGCACTCGGTTTCTTCAGGATTCAGCGCCGCTGTCAAGAGGCTTCGGCGCCGCCCTCTTTTTTGCCGATTTTATACCAGAATACCGTATCCGTCAAGGCGTCCGGTCCTCCCTTTGACAATTTTTACAAAAAGCTTTACAATAAGGGAAAATTTGTGTATACAGGCGTCTCCGACGCTGGGAAAGGCTGATCCTATGGAACGTTCCTCCGGTATTCTGCTGCCCCTGTTTTCTCTGCCCTCCCCCTACGGTATCGGCACTATGGGCCTCGCGGCTTATGACTTTGCCGATCTGCTCCACGCCGCCGGTCAGCGGTACTGGCAGATGCTCCCCCTCGGTCCCACCAGCTACGGCGATTCCCCCTACCAGAGTTTTTCCTCCTATGCGGGCAATCCCTATCTCATTGATTTGGATCTGTTGATCGAGGATGGGCTTCTGACGGAGCAGGAGGTCTGTGACCGGGACTGGGGAGAAGATCCCCGCCATGTGGACTACGGCAAGCTCTATGAAAACCGTCTGGACCTGCTGAAAAAGGCTGCGGAACGGGGCTGGATGCGGGATAGCGGCGCGGTGGCGGCCTTTACGGAGAAAAACGCCTCCTGGCTGCCGGACTACGCTCTGTTCATGGCCCTCAAGCGGCATTTCGGCATGAAGCCCTGGCAGGAATGGCCCGATGAGGCTGTCCGGCTCCACGATCCTGCGGCTCTGGCCCGGTACCGGGAGCTGCTGCGGGAGGATGTGGAGCTGTTCACCTATATCCAATTTCTGTTCTTCCGCCAGTGGACCGCCTTGAAGTCCTATATCAACAGCCTTGGCATCGGTATCATCGGCGACCTGCCTATTTATGTGGCCATGGACTCCGCTGACGTCTGGGCGGAGCGGTTCATGTTCCGTCTGGACAGCCGGGGCGTTCCCACAGAGGTGGCCGGTGTCCCGCCGGACTACTTCTCCAAGGACGGCCAGCTTTGGGGCAATCCGCTCTACGATTATGACGCCATGAAGCGGGACGGCTTCGGCTGGTGGATCCGCCGGGTGGACGGCGCCGCCAGACTGTATGACGTGATCCGCATTGACCATTTCCGGGGCTTCGCCAGCTATTGGGCGGTGCCCTACGGTTCTCCGACCGCCAAAACCGGCCGCTGGATCAAGGGGCCGGGGCTGGATCTGCTGAACGTCCTCACCGGCTGGTTCCACGGCATCCGCTTCATCGCAGAAGATCTGGGTGAGCCTTCTCCCGACGTGACGAAGCTGCTGGCGGATTCCGGTCTGCCGGGGATGCGGGTTCTGGAATTTGCCTTTTCCCCCACAGCGGACAGCGCCTATCTCCCCCACAACTGCGTAGAGAACTGCGTGTGCTATGCCGGGACTCATGACAACGCCCCGCTGGCCCTGTGGCGTCAGGAGGCAGAGCCGGAGGAGATCGACTTTGCCGTGCAGTATCTGGGGCTCAATGAGCGGGAGGGCTTCAACCGGGGCGTGCTCCGGGGCGGCATGACCTCCCCCGCGTCCCTGTTCGTGGCCCAGATGCAGGACTGGCTGGGGCTTGGCGAAGGCAGCCGGATCAACACCCCCGGCACAGGCCGGGACAACTGGCAGTGGCGGCTCCTTCCCGGTGAACTGACGGTAAAGCTGATCGGCGACATCCGTGAGATGACCCGGATCTATGGCCGTCTCCCTGCCAAGCAGTCCAAAACTTAAGCGATATACGAACCGTCCCCGGAGGCTTGAAAGCCTCCGGGGACGGTTTTTTAACTATTTGGCAGAAAAATCTGCTTTACAGACGGTTTTACAGTTTTTTCAGATGCTTTCCGGCTGCCTTCAGCATCAACTTCTTCGTACCGCCCTCGAAGGCCACCTCCGCCAGGGCGTCGCCGCCCATAGGCTTTACCGACACCACAGTGCCCTTGCCGAAAGCGGTGTGCTCCACCTGGTCTCCCTGACTGAGCTGGATCAGTCCCACCGACGGTGCGGCAGGGGTACTGCCCCGGCTGCTGGTGCGGAGGGTCTGGGCCGCGGGTTTGGTGCTCTTGTAGGTATGGACGCCGCCGCTGACATAACCGCCGGAACGGCCCGAGCTTCCGCTGTAAGAACTGCCGCCAAAAGAACCTCCGCCGAAATCATCGCCCCAGCGGCTGCCGCCGAAGCCATCCTCGTCATAGGTGCCGAATTTCGGTTCCGGCTTGCTCTCCCAGCGCATATCCTCCGCCGGGATCTCGTCTAAAAAGCGGCTGGACTTGTTGGCGCTGGTGCGGCCGTAGAGCATCCGCTGGCGGGCGTTGGTCATCACCAGTTTTTCCCGCGCCCGGGTCATGGCCACGTAGCACAGCCGTCGCTCCTCCTCCAATTCTTCCTCATCATACATGGCGGCCGCGCCGGGGAAGATCCCCTCCTCCATGCCCACCACATACACCACCGGGAATTCCAAGCCCTTGGCAGAGTGAATGGTCATCATGGTCACACAGTTGTCATCCGCCTCCACACTGTCCAGATCCGTGTACAGGGCGATCTCGTTCAGGAACCCGGACAGGGTGGCGTCCTCCGGGTCCTGCTCCAAAAAGCCCAGAATGTTGGACTTCAATTCCTGCACGTTTTCGATGCGGCCCCGGCTCTCCATGTCCTTTTTCTCCTCCAGCGCCCGGACGTAGCCGGTCTGGTTCAGGACTTCATCGTAAAATTCCGGCAGGGCCAGCGTCCCTCCGGCCCGGCGCAGGCCGTCGATCAAATCGGCGAACTTTGTCAGCTTGCCTGCGGCGGTTTTCAGGGTGGGGAACAGGTCGGCATTGCGGATGACCTCATAGAGAGACGCTCCCTGCTCTGCCGCCAGCTCCGCCACCTTGTCCATGGTGGTGGCGCCGATTCCGCGGGCCGGGGTGTTGATGATCCGGCGAAGCCGCAGATCGTCCATAGGGTTATTCAGCACGCACAGGTAGGCCAGCATATCCTTGACCTCGGCGCGGTCAAAGAACTTCATGCCGCCCA
>ERZ827156.4565-NODE-4565-length-11176-cov-4.074454_pt1 | contig 11176 bp, 20 predicted proteins | sample MGYA00519919_ERZ827156 | MGnify/ENA primary metagenome ERZ827156 (study PRJEB31778, sample SAMEA3449269) | human gut metagenome | biome: human gut; feature: human-associated habitat; material: faeces | place: United Kingdom | collected 2010/2012 ... | reverse complement strand
CTGCTATCCTAACCAATTAGACTACATGGGATCTGTTTTAAGCATCTCGGCGGCCTTTATGAGAATAGCCCCTATCACAAACCCTGTCTCATTCGCGTGTTATGTGGGGTAACTGTGCTCTGAAATTCAGTGCCGTGCTTTTCTATTGCTCCTTCGCTCTCCTGATTGTTGCAGGGAGTCGGATTCGCGATCATGAAGTGCGACCTGTTGGATTGGCGTATCGGATCATTCCCCGTATAAACACACACGTTGTAAACGCAACGGGGACAACAGCCCCCGCGCGTCAAAAAGGCCTGTGGGACTATCTTGTGGATGGGCGTTACGGGTCCCACAGCAAAGTCGTTTTGTTTTCGACCAACATCTGGGGTGGATTCGGCAACTCGTTCCGTGGTCTGCGCGGTCTGTGCGTCTATGCACTGCTGAAAGGCGCGAAGATACGGGGTATTGGATAGGAAAGGACATGAGGAATAGTGAAATGGAACGATTACTTTATGGTGATGGACGAGTCTGTGGGTGCACTGAAGAAAACAGATCAGAGTTGTCACGATTCCCATGGCTGAGCAATAGAACCACTTCCCTACTGCAGATATCTCGGCAATGTGGAAGATGTGCGCTATCTCTACACAGACTTTGAGTGCCTGCATGTGGTAGCCTATCTGGACTTCTCTGATTCGCTGTTGGAGAGCGTGGAGAGTCGCCGCCGCCTCATGAAACTGGGATTGTTCCAGCACGTGCCTACGGCGTATGAAGTGCAGGAGCAGCTGACTCGTCTGCTGTTTCGACTGAAGCCGTCCCTCATGGAGAGTTTGGCTCCGACGCTGGCGGAGATCCGGAAGCATCAGGTGATTGGGTTCCAGTTTCGCACTGGTGGGCATGTTGCGAACTACGAGGAGGACACTGTGTTTATCCGCATGAATCGTCTCGACTCGGTGTATCGGGTGCTCCGCAATGTGAGTCAGGCGAATCACTTCCGCCACCCCTATCTGTACCTATCGACCGACTCGGCAAAGGTGGTCAGGCAGTTCAAGATGGACCGGAAGTATCCGCTCATCATGTACGAGAAGTACCCAATCGGGCACTCCTCTCGCGTCCGAGACGGAAACGACGACACGATTTTTCGTGCGGTGAGCGACATCTATCTCTTGTCGCAGTGTAACGCTATCATCACTACCTATACCAGCTCCTTCGGCGATCTGGCGAGAATGCTTTCCTATTCTGATTCAAAGACCATTATCTAACGATTTCTGTTTTTTAAACGATACGATGTGCTTCTATTTGTCTATATGCTGCGCATTCCAGATTCTTTCCACCCTATGCAACAAACACGCGTCAACCAGTAGATATTACAGCTCTGCCTCTTCCACCGTGTTCCCATCCTTGGGAGGCTCCTCCTCCTCGTCCAGCTCCGCCGCCATCTCCGCCGCCTCCTTCTCCTCCTTCTGCTTCTTCTCCAGCTCCACCTCTACCCCTCACGCCCCGCCGCCTCGCCCACTCGCCAGGTCGCTGCTCAGCCACTCCACGATGCCGTCCGCCGTGCGCTCGTCGATGGTCTGCGCCTTCTCCAGCGGCTCGCCCGCGCGGAAGTACTTCAGCACGGGGTGGTCCGTGATGTTGAAGCGAAGCTACGCCTCACGCCAACCACCCACACCCACGCGCAGCGTCTCGTAGCGCGCCGCGTTGACCGAGGCGAAGTACACGCTGCGCGAGCGCTTCTGGAAGGCGTCGCGGTAGACCTCGGCGAAGTCGCGGCACACGGGGCAGCGCAGGTCGTAGAACATCACCATCACGTTGCGCTCGCCGTTCAGCACGCGGTCCGTGTTCTGCGGCGACATGATGATCTACGCGTCAGGCGCGCCGCCCGCCCGCACCGACCGCGTCGGCTCGAAGGTCTCGAACTGGTGGAGGATGTTGAGACGGGCCACCAGCGGCGCGTACTTGGCGTCGGTGACGCTCATCTCGTTGACGGCGAAGTAGGTGCTGTTGATGCGGTCGTAGATCACGTCCGTGCCGTTCGCCATGATCTACGCCTCACTCGCCTCCCACGCGCTCACGTCCTTCATGATCCCGTAGTACACCGCGCTGTTCACGTACTGCTTCCGCTCCTTCTTCACGCGCTTCATGATCGCCTGGCGCTCCGCCTCGCTCGCCTACGCCTTACACCTCCTCCGCACGCGCACCATTCCGAACTCGTTCGCCAGCGCGTCCAGCGTGGCGTCGCGGCCGAAGTCCTCGTCCAGCCCGCCGTCCAGCACGCGGTGCGTGCCGAGCAGGTCGTTCAGGTAGAGAATGATAGAGTCGGCGGTGGGCAGGCGCGGGAAGGTGTTGTTGTAGGCGACGCCTTCCGCGGGGAGGAAGAACATGTTGGGCACGCGGTCGATCTGCAGCTCGTCGCAGAGGTCATGCGACAGGGAGCAGTCGATGCGGTTGAAGTCCACGGCCGGCTCCATCTGCGGGTGAGGAGGGCACCGAGAACTCACGGCGAAGGCTTCGGCGGCCTTCTCCACCTGGATGGAGAAATCGTAGCAGGGACGCTCGAAGGGGGACATCACCTCCACGAAGTGCGACACCTTCGTGTCGGCCTGCATGTTCTTGAAGGTGAACTCGTTCTGCATGTGGACGTAGGACTTCTTCGCGATCTTGCCCGTGGCCTCCGTGACGAAGTCGATCTGACGAGTGAGGAGGAGAATGCACGCCTACGAGGGACTCCGTGTCCAGGTGCTGGAGGCAGCGCGTGCCGCCCTTGGTAATCAGGCGAATCTCCAGCTTCGCGGACTCGGGATCCACGTCACAGAAATCGACAACGCGGCCCGCCTTGCTGGTCTCGATCGTTCCGAAAATCATCTAGCGATGAGACCCAGCGGAAAGGAGCCACATCGTTCTCGTTCTCGAAGTAGTAGGTGAGAAGGTTGGGGTAGTATAGCTGCCAGCGGCAGGAGGAGCATTGCTCGCCGCGGAAGGCGAGGACGAGGTAGCGTTCCGACGTATCACTCAGGAACTCCTTCAGGTCCTCGGGCTCCATTTCGTTGATCTCCCTAGCCCATCACGTTCAAAACACGGCGCTACATTGCCAAATAGTTCTTGCCGTGCACGAGAGACACGAGCAGCAGAATCGCCAACACCGATTTCATCATGCTTTCTTTTCCAAGTGTTCTTTTAGCTCATTGAGGATGCATTTCGATAGAACACCGCATTTCCAGCCTATTTTCGTCATTCCTTTCCATTCCAGCGTGTGCGTTGCAGAGGGCGTATTTGGAGCGTTTGAACCGCGGAGAAGCGCGCACAGAGTGTTTCTGACACGACTAAGGGAGAAGTCAGGAATCACTTCTTTTACTGCGCAACTCGATTCCCTTCCCACGGACTGAGAAGAGAGGCACTCTCATGGCGAGCAAGGAACTGATTCTGACGTTCTTGGGAACGGGAGCCATGCGACCCGCTTTTCGCAGAGGAAGTAGACGATTATGTGTGCGCTATTTCTTACAACTAGCGAGTGCGATCGGTGCGTATATACCGACAATGACGGGATCGGAGAATTGGCTCTTTGATTGTGGAGAGGGTGAATATACTCTATTTGAAAACCTCATGTATAGGCACGTATAGACAAATGTGCGTCTTCAACAAGATGACAAAGCGAAGGGGTATGGGGAGCGAGAACCAGAGCATTCTGGACATGCACCGGATCGGGTGCAACAAGCTGAATCGCATTTTCATCACGCACATGCACGGCGATCACCTCTTCGGGCTCTCTTCCGTGATTCTGGGCATCGGATTCGAGCGCAACCACCAGGAGCTCCGGAACGCTTCCCTGTCCATTTACGGCCCTGTGGGTCTAACGGAGTACCTCAGCACCTGCTTCCGCACCTGCTCGTGCAAGCTGTACTACCCGCTCAACATCTACGAGCTCTGCAGGAAGGATCAGCATTGCGGGAGTGATGATGCTGTTATTGTCTCATCCGTAGTGCTTTCCCCCTCCGACCTGAACTACTCCTTCATCCACCCCCACTCGCTGTATCCCGACGAGAACGGCTACTGGGAGTGTGTGAATGAATCCTTCGGTCGCGTCTTCGCCGGGTCCCTCTCGCACACCATCACTACCTTCGGGTACTCCTACTTCGAGGCCAACCAGTCCGGCACGGTGCACGCGGAGGCCGTGCTTCCCCTGCTGAAGAAGAACGAGGCGGCGCTGGGAGAGCGTGGCATCAACATATACGACATACTGAAACGGTTCAAAGTGGAAGCAAAGAGGAGCGTTCAGGGTAGAAGGGCGAGGGCTTCTTGCTCCCGGACGGCAGTGCGCTGGATCCGTCGAACCGCGCGCTGCTGTCGGAAGAGAAGAAGGGGAGACACGTGACGATTCTGGGAGACACGCGCAATGCACGGTGGGAGTGGAGAAGATAGCTAATTTGCAGACGAATGGGAGACCTTGTGAGGAAGAGTGATGTGCTGGTGCACGAGGCGACGATCGGACCCATTCTGCAAGATGTCATCCCGAAGGAGGGAATGACGCGGCTCTGTTGTCTATGAATCTAAAAGTGATGACTAGCCCTGGAGGACGCGGAAGTGAACCAGTTGTCTGAATTGAAGGCGGTGGAGAAGAGTGCCCACATCAAGGGACACAGCACGGCTCTGGACGCGGGCGCTTTCGCGAAAGAGATGGAAGTGAAGCGGCTTGTGCTGAATCACATTTCAAACCGTTATGACTTCCTTGACGACGCGCACTACAGAGAGGCGATGGCCGCCATCAAGGAGGTGGCCTCCGTAGGCGTATCACTTCACAATGATGTGTAGAGGGAGTACGGCTCGCCCAACGTGTTTATCCCCGACGATTTGCAGTCTTTTATCCTAGATGGAATCAAGCGATAGTGCGTGTTTGTTTCACTCGCCCGGCTCCAGAAACAGCCCCCATTTCGGCGGAGCGTTTCGAGAGGGAAAAACGAGTTAAACACCCAGTCACTATGTCTGAAGACCTTGCTACGAAGATTAGACGCCAGGTGGAGTTCTACTTCAGCGGCCTCAACCTGAACCGCGACAAGTTCATGAGGGAGAAGATGTCCGCCGATCCCGATGGCTGTATGTGGAGCGCAGCGAGCAATCACACGTAGTCATGCCCATCGAGACGCTGCTGACGTTCAATCGTCTGAAGCAGCTCACTACGGACATGAAGGTGGTCGTGGACGCCATCAAGGAGTCCGACAAGCTGGCGGTAGGTTTGTTGCGAACGCACTCATCGCCTAGTTCAATGACGACTTCACGAAGGTGAAGAGCAACATCGACTTCAGAAAGCCGGAGAACAACGTGGCTCTTCGCACTGTGCACATGAGAGGCTTCCCCACGAGCGCGACGCTGGACGATCTGCTGGAGGGACTCAAGCCCTACGGAAACAGTTGTCAATGGGAAGTTGCGTGAGGTATAGTTCGTTTCATCGAGATGCGCCGCTTCATCAGCAACAAGGAGTTCAAGGGCTCCGTGAACGTGGAGTTCAACACGAAGGAGGAGGCGGAGGAGTTCATGAAGAAGAAGATTATGTTCGCCGGCGTGGAGATCACCGAGAAGGAACTGCTGGCTGATCGCGAGAAGAGCTTCGACGAGAAGAACGTAGCCGCCTTTCCGTTCCTCTGATCAAATAGAAGCGCTACAAGTACACTCCGGACAGCCTGCTGCAGATCCGCAACATCGGCAAGGACACGACCGCGGAGGCGCTCCAGGAATTCCTGAAGCCGTACATGGACCAGTACAGCTACATTTTCCGCACGGAGGGAGACAATCAGGCGGTGGTGCGCTTCGCGACGAGCCAGGAGGCGGCGAAGGCGCTGAACGAGCTGAAGGACAAGACGCTGTCGGACAAGCCGCTGAAGCTGATGATTCTCCGCGGAAAGAAGGCGAATGGCATGTGGACCAAGATCAAGTCGCTGATGCTGTCGGAGGAGGCTGCGAAGAAGACGTCGCAGAAGAGAGAGAACGAGGCGGAGGAGGGAGGCGAGAAGAAGGCGAAGACCGATTAATTCCTTTGGCGTGTTTGTTCAAGAAACAGCGAAACCACTGTTGCGTTATGACAAGTAAATTAACTCTGGTTGAAGAACATGGAAGCGTAGTTCGGAAGAGGCCACTGGCGGTAATCCACAGTGCTCTCCAGCCGATCGATGTGCTTCCGCAGCTCGTTCATCGCGGGAATGAGGTCGTCGCGAGAGAAGAAGGAAATGGCCTCCTCGCCCCGCAGGTCCTTCACGGTGGCGATCGTCTTCTTCAGCTGGTTCAGCGCCTTGATCGTGGCGTTCAGCTCCTCCGCCATGAACGATACGTAACCCACCTGCTCGCTGTTGCCGCCCGACGTGAGCGCCGCCACGGCCGACAGCGACGCGCTGAACTGCGCCTGGGCGCTGAAGACGGTGGGGATGATGCGCTCGGTGCAGAGCGCGCACATGGTGCGGGCCTCCACCATGATGTCCTTGTTGTACTGGTCCCACAGGATGGACTGGCGGCTCTCGATCTCGCTCTTCTTCATCACGCCCAGCGAGGTGAACAGCTCCACGTTCTTGGCGTCCGTCCACGCCTTGATGGCCTCGGGCGACGCCACGTTGTTCGGCAGCCCCAGCTCCTGCGCACGGCTCTTCCACTCGGGAGAATACCCGTTGCCGTTGAAGATGATGCGGTTGTGCTTGGTGATGATGTCCGTGACCGTCTTCTGGATGGCCTCCTCGTCCGTCATGAAGCTCGACTGCTTGTGGCGGATGATCTCGTCCGCGATGAAGCGGAACGAGTCCGCCATGATCGTGTTGATCACCATGTTGCTGCGCGCCGCGCTCTGGTTCGAGCCCACCGCGCGGAACTCAAACTTGTTCACCGTGAAGGCGAACGGCGAGGTGCGGTTGCGGTCCGTACCCTCGCGGTTGATGTTGGGGATCGAGCACACGCCCAGGTTCAGGTCCGCCGAGCCTGTCGAGCTGCGCGACGTCGTCTTCTTCATGAACAGCTCCAGCGCGTTCGTCACGTCCTCGCCCAGGTACATGGAGATGATCGCCGGCGGCGCCTCGTTGCCGCCCAGGCGGTGGTCGTTCGAGGCGCTGGTGACGCAGGCGCGCAGCAGGTCGCCGTACTTGTCCACGGCGCGGATGGAGGCCGCGACGGAGACGATGAAGGGGATGTTCTTCTCGGGGTGGCTGCCCAGCTCCAGGAAGGTGGGCGTCTCCTTGCTGCACAGCGACCAGTTGTTGTGCTTGCCCGAGCCGTTCACGCCCTCGAAGGGCTTCTCGTGGAACAGCGCCTTGAGGTTGTGACGGCGGCCCTGCTTGCGCAGCAGCTCCATGCTCTGCAGGTTCTGGTCAGTGGCCAGGATGCTCTCGCCGTACAGCGGGGCGAGCTCGTACTGCCCGGGCGCCACTTCGCGGTGACGCGTGGTGGTGGGAATGCCCAGCTTCCACATCTCGATCTCCACGTCGTGAATGTAGTTCAGCGCCTTCGTCGTCATCTCCGAGAAGTACTGGTCGTGCAGCTCCTGGCCCTTGGGCGGCGCGCAGCCGAAGAGCGTGCGGCCGGTGAGCTTCAGGTCGGGACGCTTGTCGTAGTACTCGCGCTGGATGAGGAAGAACTCCTGCTCGATGCCGCAGTTGACGTCGATGTCGGTCTGCGGATGGCCGATGATCTTGAAGAGGCGGTTCGCCTCCTGGATCAGCACCTCCTGCGAGCGGAGGAAGGGGATCTTCTGGTCCAGCACGTCGCCCTTCCACGAGAGGAACACGGAGGGGATGTAGAGCGTGCCGCCGTTGTCGTGCTTCACGATGATCGGGTTGCTGTTGGGGTCCCACACGGTGAAGCCTCTGGCCATGTGCGTCTCGCGCAGGCCGCCGTTGGGGAAGGAGGAGGCGTCGGGCTCTCCCTTGATCAGCTTCTTGCCGGTGAAGTTGCTCACCGTCTTTCCGTTCACGCGGGAGATGACTAGGTGTCAGCGAGGCGGATGGGCCGCACAGGCATCCTGCTTCTGCGCCGTCACGCCGGACAGGGGCTGGAACCAGTGGCAGAAGTGCGTCACGCCCAGGCTCTCAGCCCACTTCATCATCGCATCAGCGACAATGTCAGCCGTTTCCTTGTCCAGCTGGATGTTCGCGTTCTTTCTGGCTTCCACGACCTTGTTGTAGCTAGGGGTGAAGAGGCTGCCCCGGATCGCACGCGAATTTGGGCACACTCTTCTGCAGCATGTCGTCGTTGAACGAGTACTTGCCGAACACATCGTCGATGAGGACGTTGGCGGAGGAGGAGGCCATACGGCGGGGCATCAGGTGTTTGCACTAGGCTCGCAGAACCAGCGAGGCCCTTACGGACTTGGAAAGGAGGCTCACACGGCTCAGCATGATGAAAAGAAATAAAGAAATAATGGCGAACGACTGGGAGTCATTCCGTCGAGTGGTGCGATGACGCCATGATCATCATGATCAAATGCCATCCGACGCATTTGATTGGCTGGCAACTACTGTCTTTGTTTTGTCTCCTTTGTTGCTCTGAGACCACGGGGACTTCGGAAATGGAATGCTCCGAAAAAGCTCTCTTAGAATATGTTGTGGCGCGCGCAGCTGCCTCGGGGAGAGACGGACATGGAAAAGACTTTTTCTTTGACTCAAGGCGGGATACCTGTCTTTTTGATTAAACCGAACTCAAAGACCGATAGACGTGCGGCATGGCCCACCATTCCATCACCATTCGAGCGATTCGTATCGAACCTGGTGGAGGGGCACCTCTCGCGATTCCGATCCTGTATAATGACTCCTTTCGAGAAAGAATGCGATTCCAGGAAAATGGAGCTTCACAGGGGCGCGGCTCGCGATCGGAGAGTCCAGCCAGGAAATTCGTGTTTTATTACCTTATTTAGTATGCGCAGGAGGTGCTGTGAAGAGGGTGAAGAGGGTATTGGATTGGGTTGGGTTTGTTCCGCCTTTTCATTCCCTTGGAGAGGAGTACAAATAGGCGATGCCATCGAATGATGGGTGTGTTGGACGGGAAGTTTGATGTATTGGTGGGGTGCAACCACAACCCCCAACACCATCGATCGAGTTGGCGTTTCCAAAGAGACAACATGTGATGTAGAAGTGTGTACAATCATGCAGGTCGTCTTAAATAGATGCACCGAGTATCCCATCCAACACACCACCTTGGGTCCTAGGAACAAACAGTGAAGATAGGTAGGAACAAACAGTGAAGATAGGTAGGAAAAACTACAGGTCCTCGTTCTCCATATCCTCCATCGACATGGAGCGAATGCTCTGCTGGTCTTGGAAGTCGTGCAGCGCCTTGCGGTAGTCGTAGTTCTGGATCTACGCTTGAGTGAACAATACCACGTTGACTCTCCTGAATTCCTTCTTCGAGCACACGTGGGACAACTCAACGCACACACTCTCCTCCACACTCTTCTTCCTTCCCTCGGAGAGGTCCCGTAGCACCTTGACGATGTCGTCATCATAATCCGAGACGAGCTCCTCGCACAGCGTTCCAATCGCGCTGGGATCTACCGCTCATGACGCACACGTAGAGCCACGAGAGTAGTAGAAGGGGATCTTCTCGCACACGGACTCCAGCAGGTCGTTGAAGAAGTATCCCCGAGCGATGAACTTCTTGCTTGCTCGGCGCGTCTGCAGCTCCAGGAGTCGCGCCACGTTCACGCAGTCCTCGCACTTGGAGTTGACGGAGCGGGCGTCCAAGTTCAGGTACTTGATGTTGCAGAGACGATTGAGCCCCATGCACACCACGCGCGTCAAATCTAGATCGCAAAATCAACGAGCACCGTACAGTTCATGATATCCGTGTCGACCTCCTTGTTCTTCTCGACGAGGATGTGGGCAATGTCAGAGCCACTCTTCTTCACGATATCCTCACACGCCTTCCGGATGTGCGGCTTGTACCTGCGCATAATCCACCCCCAACAACAAGAAACTGGATCCAAATGTCGATGGTATTGCAGCGTTTCATGAACCTAGCCCTAATAGCAGCCTACTGTCCAAACCTGGAGATCACCATGCTTTCAAACTCCTTGCGCTTGGACTACTCTGTGACAGTGCACCCAAACGCAAACCTCCTCCTCGGGAACGACAGGCACGTACTCCTTCTTGTGCGACGCTTCCTCGATGGCCTCCAGGAAGGAGTCGTTGTCAATGGTGTGCCACTCCTGCAGCAACTGCTCCATCACCGTTCTGCACGCGTCGCACGTCTGCTGCGTCCCGCCTCCAATGCTCAGTGGATCCTCTTCCATGTCATTCTCGTCCGCCTCATAATCCTGGGTTCGGACCACGCAGAGGAGCGAGAGGAATAATAGGAGGGCAATACGAAAGAGTGAATTCATCGGAGCAAGGAAGAAGTGCCATTCTTTTTCTTGTGCACCATAAAGAATCCAATGAGTGACGATCCTGTTAAGGACGAACCTGCCCCGTGAGTCCTGCTTGTGTTTGGTCATGATTCAGTGAGCAGGAGGCGATTTTGCCCGAAACATACGCCTACATGCTAAGTCTTCTGGACAAAGACAAACTGATCCAAATGTTGCTGAAATCGTTTTGCTTTCCTTTCTGTGCCCACCTCCTAGTTTTCATCCGGGAGACGCGACATTTGACGAATTTATAAACGCCGCTAGTGCAGATAAGACGTTCACAAAGCTTTTCGCATTTGATATGAGTTTCAACGTGACAGAGGCGATGTTGAAAGACGCTTTCTCCCCTTTCGGAAACATTGTGGACCTTAAGGTGCTGATGCACGAGGGCAGCAACAAACCCAAGGGCTGCGGGTTTATCGTGTACGACAACCCCTTGAGCGTTCTCAAGGCGTTCCAACACGCGATTGTGATTGATGCGGGGAGTGCAGGAGTGGAGTCACGTCTAGGGCCGACCAGTGCAGATGAAGTACGCCGCGGCACAGGACAACGCGCCGCGCTTCCGCAAGGACGAGGCACCAAAGGCGCAGGAGGAGAAGGTCCCCAAGGACGCGCGCAAGATCCACGTGAGCGGCTTCCCACTGACATGGACGAATGAGGATGTGGAGCAGTTCTTCTCTCAATACGTTGGCGTGTGTGTTGCGGCTAAGTACTAGGGACCGCTGGAGGAGGCGTTCATCTGCTACGAAAAGGGGACACGGAAATCGCGCGGCTTCGGCTTCGTGACGTTCGTGAACAAGAAGGACTTCGACAAGTGCTTGGAGACTCCGCGCA
>ERZ827156.4560-NODE-4560-length-11184-cov-4.240722_pt1 | contig 11184 bp, 14 predicted proteins | sample MGYA00519919_ERZ827156 | MGnify/ENA primary metagenome ERZ827156 (study PRJEB31778, sample SAMEA3449269) | human gut metagenome | biome: human gut; feature: human-associated habitat; material: faeces | place: United Kingdom | collected 2010/2012 ... | reverse complement strand
AAGACCCGCCAAGGCGGACAAGCCGGGCTTTACCAGCTTTTTCCGGCATCGTTCCGACGCCCAGAAGACCCCGGCACAGGTGATTTCGGCGCAGACTCCGGCGGAGCCGTATGACGAGGGAGATCCCTTTGCCGTCAAAAAGCCGGTGCCCCCGGTGCCCAGACCCATCGGCGGGCCGGAGCCTGCCAGAGCGATTCCCACCATGGAGCCGGTGGTGATCTCCACGCCGCCGGAACCGGCTCAGGAAGCTGCGCCGGTGCAGAGCGCGGCGGTATCCCAGCCTGCCATCCCGGCGCAGGCACCGGCTTCCAAGAAAGCGGCGGCACAGGCGGTGGCGGAGCAGACGGCGGCGGTGACGGCGGAAATCGCGGAAAACATGGCCGCCGGAGAGACGGAATACCGTTATCCCCCGATCAGCCTGCTGCATGAAAGCCAGGGCGAAAACCACATGGCCGCCGGGGCAGAGCTGCGGAACAACTCCCGCCGTCTGGCGGAGACCCTGTCCAGCTTCGGCGTGGATGCCAAGGCCGGGGACGTGATCCACGGCCCCTCCGTCACCCGGTACGAATTTACGCTGGATCAGGGGGTCAAGCTCTCCAAAATCACCAATTTGCAGGATGATATTGCGCTGGCGCTGGGAGCCAGCGGCGTCCGCATTGCCGCCGTGCCCAATAAAATCTCCGTGGTGGGCATTGAGGTTCCCAACAAAACGGTGACGTCGGTGCTGATCCGGGACGTTATCGGATCCAGAGAATTTATGGAGCATCCCTCTAAAACGGCCTTTGCGGTGGGGCGGGATATCAGCGGTCGCAATATCATCGGCAACATCGAAAAACTGCCCCATGTACTCATTGCCGGTACCACCGGCTCCGGTAAGTCCGTGTGTACCAACTCCCTGATTATCAGCCTGCTTTACAAGTCCACCCCGGAGGAGGTTCGCTTCATCATGGTGGACCCCAAAATGGTGGAGCTGGCGCCCTACAATGGGATTCCCCACCTGCTGATCCCGGTGGTGACGGACCCGAAGAAAGCGGCTGGTGCTTTGCAGTGGGCTGTGTTCGAGATGATGAAGCGGTACAAGACCTTCTCGGAAAACGGCGTGAAGAAGCTGGAGGAATACAACAAGCTGGCGGCAGTCCGGGAGGATCTGGAGAAGCTGCCCAGCGTGGTGGTGGTTATCGACGAGCTGGCCGACCTGATGCTGGTAGCGGCCAAGGAGGTGGAGGAATCCATCTGCCGGGTGGCTCAGATGGGCCGTGCCGCCGGCGTGCATCTGGTGATCGCCACCCAGCGTCCCTCTGCGGACGTGATTACTGGTCTGATGAAGGCCAACATCCCCAGCCGGATCGCCTTTGCCGTGGCGTCCTCGCTGGAATCCCGCATCATTCTGGATACCACCGGCGCGGAAAAGCTGGTGGGCAAGGGCGATATGCTCTACGCCCCGCTGGGGGAGGGCAAGCCCACCCGTGTGCAGGGCTGCTTTATCTCACCGGAGGAGATCGAGGACGTGGTGTCCTATGTGAAGGAAAGCGGCGAGGCCAACTATTCTCAGGAGGTCATCGCCCAGATCGAGCAGTCCGTTCAGGAGAAAGAGAACAAGGGCGGCAAGGGCGCGTCGGCTACCGCTGCGGATACGGAGAGCAGCGACGAGGACGAGCTGCTGCCTGCCGCCGTGGACGTGGTGCTGGAAACGGGACAGGCTTCCGTTTCCATGCTCCAGCGGCGGCTGAAGCTGGGCTATTCCCGCGCTGCCCGGCTGGTGGATCAGATGGAGGAGCGGGGGATTGTGGGGCCGTTTGAAGGCTCCAAGCCCCGGCAGCTGCTGATTACCCGGGAAAACGGAACGGTCGTTTTTAGAACAGACGGCAAATTGCTGGAAAGGATAGATCCATGAGTATTGAAATTTTAAAAAAACAATTACAGCAGGCAAGCCTGGAAGGGCTTTATCTCTTAATGGGAGAGGAGCAATATCTCATAGATTATTATTCTGAAAAAATTCGGGCCTGCTGCACCGGCACGCTGAAGGACGCCGCGGTGGAGTGGCGCGACGCGTCCGCCGTGACGGTGGTGGCCGCCTCGGCCGGCTACCCGCTCTCCTACAAGAAGGGCTTCGTGATCGAGGGTCTGGAGGAGGCCGCGGCCATGCCCAACGTGACCGTGTTCCACGCGGGCACCAAGTGCGAGGAGGGCGCCATCAAGACCAGCGGCGGTCGCGTGCTGACCGTGACGGCGATGGAGCCGACCTTCCACGCGGCGCTGAGCACCGCCTACAAGGCCGTGGAGGCCATCCACTTCGAGGGCATGCACTATCGCCACGACATTGGCGGCCGCGCGGTGAAGGCGGGCGTGCGCGTGGGCATCCTGGGCTCCACGCGCGGCACGGACATGGTGGCGATCCACGAGGCGATCGAGGCGGGCCGCCTGAACGCGAAGATCGCGTGCGTGGTGAGCAACATCAAGACGGCGGGCATCCTGGAGAAGGCGCGCGCGTGGGACATCCCCGCGTTCCACGTGACGGGCAAGGACGTGAGCCGCGAGGCGCAGGAGGCGGAGGTGATCAAGGTGCTGGAGGCGTACGGCTGCGACCTGGTGATCCTGATCGGGTACATGCGCATCCTGACGCCGTACTTCTTCGCGCACTTCCACAAGCGCGTGATCAACGTGCACCCGTCGCTGCTGCCCGAGTACGCTGGCGGCATGAACAACAACGTGCACGAGGCGGTGCTGGCGGACAAGCGTCTGGAGTCGGGCTGCACGGTGCACGAGGTGACGCCCGAGGTGGACGCGGGCGCCATCCTGTACCAGAAGCACGTGCCCGTGTTCTCGCGCGACACGGTGGAGACGCTGAAGGCGCGCGTGCAGCAGGCGGAGGGCGAGGCGCTGATCCACTGCATCGAGCTGTTCGCGAAGGACGAGCTGACGCCCGTGAAGGAGGACAAGGAGGTGGTCTCCTACGCCGACGCCGGCGTGGACATCAGCGAGGGCGACCAGCTGGTGGAGAACATCAAGCCGTTCTGCAAGGCCACCAACCGCCCCGGCTGCAACGTGGACCTCGGCGGCTTCGGCGGGCTGTTCGAGCTGGGCAAGGCGGGCTACGGCGACTCCGACACCATCCTGGTGGCGTGCGACGACGGCGTGGGCACGAAGGTGAAGCTGGCGTTCTCGACGGGCATCCACGACACGGTGGGCATCGACCTGGTGGCCATGAGCGTGAACGACCTGATCGTGCAGGGCGCCGAGCCGCTCTTCTTCCTGGACTACTACGCCACGGGCCACCTCGACAACAAGGTCGCCACGCCCGTCGTCAAGGGCATCTGCGACGGCTGCAAGCTGGCGCGCTGCGCGCTGATCGGCGGCGAGACGGCGGAGATGCCGTCGCTCTACGCCGAGGGCGAGTACGACCTCGCCGGCTTCGCCGTGGGCGCCGTGAAGCGCCAGGACGTGCTGCCCAAGCCCACCACGCCCGGCATGGTGGTGTTCGGCCTGCCCTCGTCCGGCTGCCACGTAGCGTTCTCGCGAGGGAGTTATGCGTAGTCCAACGGATATTCGCTGGTGCGCCGCCTGGTGGACAAGTCCGGCCTGCAGTACTCTTCGCCGTGCCCCTGGATGCCCGAGAAGAGTCTCGGCGAGGTGCTGATCACGCCCACGCGCATCTACGTTCCCGCGGTGCTGGCCGCCTGCAAGACGAAGAAGGTGGCAGGCTTCGCGCACATCACGGGAGGCGGTCTGCTGGAAAACATTCCTCGCGTGCTGGCGCCCAACACCAGCTGCAAGATCAATTCCGGCTCGTGGCCGGTGCTGGACGTGTTCCGCTGGCTGAAGGCCGTGGGCAAGTGCTCCGAGCACGAGATGCTGCGCACCTTCAACTGCGGTATTGGCATGGTGGTGATTGCCGAGAGAGACGCCGCTGAGGAGGTGCGGGCAGTGCTGGAGAAGGAGGGAGAGACTGTGTATGAGATTGGCGAGATTATCGATACTCCGGGAAAGAATGAGGTCATCATGAATGGTCGTGTTTTCTGAGTGGTGTGTTTGTTTGCAGTTTGCTTTTTGCAGTTTTTTGCTTTTGGGAGTGAGAGGGAAGTATAGTGGAAGGGTTGCTGAATAGGAATGGCCCATTGCGTTTGCATCAAAGAAAAGAACATCCCACACAACTAACTGGCTGCAACGGGCGTATCAAAGAAGAGGGGAGAGGAGTCGGGTGGATTCACAGTTACGGATGGGTTTTGCACCTTGTCGATGATCTTTTCGATGCGCTCGATGCACTCCGGATTGTCCGTGTAGAAGTGGAAGTTGTTGATGGTGGGATGATGCAACATGTAGGGATCCGACGCGCCGGGAAAGGGTTCCGGGGAAGAGCAGCAACAGCCCATTTCAAATTGTGGCAGATTCCGTGGATCCGAGGAAGGGATATTGCATGGAGAACAAACAATCCCAGTACCTTCTTCTTCGCAATTCATCGTTGAGGTGTGAGTAGTCCTCCTGCGAATAGTGGTAGGGGTTGCCTCCATCACGTCTCTGCTCTTCTCTTTCTCGCCTCTCCTCCGCTGCACGACGCCACCGACGGCGAACCTCCTGCAATTTGGGGAACACCTTCGGGCTACCATACAAACCGATTGCTAAACATACAGCGCAACGTACGTGTAGCCCGCCAGAATGCCGCTGAGATGACCGAAGAAGGAAACGTTCGGGAAGAGGGAGCAGTAGAGCAGCTCGACCCAGGTGATGTACGAGGGCGGCATTCGGATTCCCGCTCTGCAGTGAAGAGAAGACGACGCCATTACAGATAAGAGGGTCCCGCGTTGTAGAAATGGGAAATCAGTTTGTATCCAAAGAGCACGCCACTGAACCCCACCGTGCGGTTGTAGTAGGAGGACGTGAAGAATCCGATCCAGTTGAAAAAGGAGGTAATCAGCAAGAAGTAGCTACGCGTTATGTGTACCACGTACTCCCACATGCCGGAAACAACGGTCAAAAAGAGCGTCATGACGATGAAGGACTTGGATCCGGTAACCACCTCCAGGAAGGATCCCTTCCACAGCAGCGAGCTGATGTTATAGTACAGATGATAGTCATCGATGTGAATGACCACGGACGTGAAGATGCGGTAGAGTTCCGTCCAGTGGTGAGACGAAAAGATGTAGAACGGGCACATGCACCCTAACCATATGAGAAAAGGAAGAATGGACTACACTTCGTGATCATGAGAGGAAACTGCCCCTCCAGCACGTAGATGAGCACGAGGAGAAGAGCCAACGCAATCGTCACGGGCGGCTTGTAGGGAAGCTGCTGATACTAGGGTGGAAGCGAACGAGCGACCCAACTTGCTGGTACAGCTGCAGCATGAGGTAAACGAAGTAGAGAATGTCCGACTGACGTCGTTCCGCCATGATGAATGAAAGTGTGAAGTGGTGGGAGGGGTATGGGGTGGGGACTCTCTATTTTTTGTTTCTTTTGGTTTGGGAAGGAGAGACTGTCTTCAGAGTATTCTAGACAACAGTCAAGTCACACGGTATTGTGTTACCTACCCTCTTCCTGAACCGTTTACAACTCTCTTTCTTCCAACGCACTAGGCATTGCCTCCTATGGAAACCGAGCACTGGATTCGCTACTACACGGAGCAGGGGGAGTACGAAAGCGAGATTCCCTACTATTACAACAAGGAGACGGGCGAGACGCAATGGGAGGAACCCGACGAGATTCGCTTCTTCTATTACGGAAAACGGCAAAGTTCGTCTTTGTACATGGTTGAAGGGTAGAGAGAGAGCCTCCTCGTCTCCTCTCATCGCCGACGAAGCATCTCTCGGTCTGCCTCCAGGAGATGGGTGTGGACGCCATTTCGCATCTGAAGTGCAATTCCATTCGCGAACTGCATCGCTTCCACCAAGAAACGGGCGCAACGCTGGAATGGACGCAAATCGCCAACCAGAACAACGGGCTGCTGCTGTACGTGATCGCGAGCCAGTTTCTAAATGAGCGAGCGTGCTACGAGGAATTGGTGGCTTGCTGCGAGGAGCTGCTTGTTTTCCAGGCCTCCACTCCCATTGTGATTCCCATCTTCCTCGACGACCAGCTCGGAGGCGTGCATCGCGTGAATCAGTGCTTTTCCTTCCTTTTCTCTTCTCTTCTCCGCGAGCAGCCGCCTGCGGACTGCGCCCCCTCCGTGTTTTCATGGTACGAGCGTATTGCCTGTTACCTCCCCTTCTCTGTTCCCCTTCTCCACGCCTTTCAGGCCTTCTTTGCTGTCTTTCCCTCGCTTCCGCTTCTCCGCTGCATGATTCGCCTCTCGCAGAACCACGTCCCCGCCTTCGTCGAGTCCATCACGGCGGCCGACAATGTATCCTCTTCTTTGGTGTCTTTGTTGAATGGGTTGATGTGTTCTGTTTCTCCTGAAATGGAAGTGAGGGAGATGGACTCCTTCAGTGACGATGGGTTTGCGTCCATTGCTTGGCAGTTCGTTGCGAAGTGTCTGGAAGTCAAGGAGGACGTGTTCTATGCTTCGGACCTGATGGTGCTGATCGACATTGTGACGCGCGCCGTGAAGAACGAGAGCGATTCTCAGCCGGTTGTTGTGTGTAGATGGAGTGATGCGTAGTTGAAGAATGTGTGGAAGCACATCCTGCTATTGATTAAGAAGAGTAATGTTTGGAGAGTGAATGTGGGTGAAAAGGGGAGTGTGTGAGGTGTAGTTGAATCGGTATAAGGAGGAGGAGATGTAGTTGGATTGATATGAGGAGAGGATGAATAAGAATAGGGAGGTGTAGTTCACTTCCCACATTGTTACTCTATCAATTCTGTAGTATTAGTTCATGCTTGTTTGTCGGATTCATTAATCATCACAAGCAAGTGCAAGGAGAACAACCATTGAATTTGTCACAGGATGGACAATCCACTGGACAAGGAGGAACTCTCGCTCTTACTCATCAGGTTGCAATTCGCATGGTCTTCGAATCGTAGTGACGTTCATCGCGCTGAAGCCTGGACCTTCCTCTCGGATGAACTGCGTGGACTCCTACAGCGCGAACAGCATGAATCCCTCATTTCTGCTCATCCGTAGTTTTGACTTGATTCTGAATGCGGGAGACTTGATCTTTCTCGATTTGAAGAACCCGCAACCCGAGGAAGAAGTGCAGCGACAACTTGCCTTGTTTGAAGAGAAATCCAAGGGTTTTGTCTGCGGCACTCTCGTTAGCAGTAGAAATGGGGTCTTATGGCATTCCCCATCTCTTCGTTCCCGGTAATCACGACCCTTCCTTTACCTACGCGCATCAGACACCCGAAATCCTCACAGAGCTCGATAAGACAACCAATTTGCACAACTACTGCTACCAAATCCAGCCCCATCTGTGGATTGTCGGATTTGGAGGCAGCGTTCCCGTTACCCTGGCGGACGGCACGATCCGTAAGAATTCCTCCTACCCGTTCACTGCCGATATGAAGGACGAGGTCCTGCGCCTCTTCTCTCTCATTCCGAAGGGCGACAGTGTGATTTTGCTGACTCACTGCCCTCCGGCGGCCATTGGTTGGACTGGAAGAGAGGGATGAGCAGCAGGGTCGAGCTTCATGGATCAGGACAAGAAGACGAACGAGGTGTTCTTCTACGGAAGTCAGAGCCTCTACAACCAGGTGACCTCTCTGATGCAAGAGGTGGAGACGTTGAGAGGGCGTGATGGGTAGTACGATCTCTTCCTCTTCGTGCATGGGCACGTCCACCACGAACCTGGCTGTTCGTGGCTCCACCGCACGGGAAAGCGTTGCTGCATCGTAAATCCGGGGAGTGTGATGTGGCAGTTAGGGTGGAGATTGAGGCGTAGGGGTGGACGCTACGCGATGGTGCGCATCCGGAAGATTGGGGAAGCGTGGAAAGTGATTGATGTGCATCATTCCTTTTCGTATTGCGGGTGTTTGTTATTGCTTCTCATGCTTTTCGCTTGTTGTGTTCTTAGAGAATAAACAGCGAATATTTGAATTGCAACCCCAAAACAGGGAATCTACCCCATGAACGACTGAACAACAAACACATCACAAATCCTCAAGAGAAGTCACATCCTTCGCCTGCTTATCCTCTCGAAAGCGCAAAAAACGAGGGAAGCGAAGCGACACACCCTGGTACAGCGGCGACTGGCTGACCGAGGCTGCCTTCACCTCCAGCACCACGCGCGGCTGGAAGTAGACGTCCATCTTCACCTCGCGCGGGAGCACCACGCCCTGCCGCCCCGCCTCCTCGCGGCTGCAGACGAGTGGCCGCAGCTGCTGCGCCAGGCTCGCCAACTGCTCCTTGCTGAAGCCGCTGCCCACGGAGCAGATGGGGCGGAACTACGCGTCACGCCTCCCTCGCGCCTGCACCTGCTCCTCCTTGTCCCGCACCGCGCACAGGAACGAGCCGAAGGTGTCTCGGCGCTGTCCTTTGCCCGCCTTCGCGCCCACCACCACCACGTCCACCGAGTCGCCGCCCTCCTCCAGGTAGTCCGCCTTCAGCTTCACCCAGTCCTCTACGGCTCACATCTGCTTACTGTTACTACTGTTCCGCAGGCCGCAGCCGTACCGACTGCCCATTCGCTTCAGCACCAGGCCCTCGCAGCCCTGCTTCACGCTCGCCGCCACTAGCGCCGCCACCTCCTCCCTCGTCGGCGCGCTCAGCACGCGGTACGAGATGGCCGCCAGACCGGCGTCTCCCGCGGGGAAGCTCTGTTCCAGTAGGCGCTTGCGCTCCTCGATCGGGCGCTCGGTGAGTCCGCGGCCGTCGAGCGCGAGGAGGTCGAAGAGACAGAGGCGCAGGCGCGTGCCGGGCTGCAGCGGCTTGGGCGTCTTGCCCAGCAGCACGCTGACGGAGTGGAAGGGCAGCACGGCGCCCGCCGCGTCGCTCACCACCAACTCGCCGTCCAGGATGAAGCCGCGCGGCAGGCGCTGGGGCGTCTGGCGGAGGAGCGAGATTACGGCGGGCTCGAGCGAGCGCAGGCGCTAGGCGTGAGGGTGGAGAGAGGGGAACACCTCGCCGGAGCGGCCGAAGAGGCACACGCCGTCGTCGGTGCGGTGGAGCTGGATGCGCACGCCGTCGAACTTGCTCTCCGCGAGGTAGGGCGTCTGCTGCGTGAGGGCGACCGCCGCGGAGAGGGAGGCGAGCGGCGAGCAGAGCGCGCAGCTGCAGAAGGAGCCGGGGAGGACGGGGTAGAGGAGGTGGGGTGGCTGTTGCTTTTGAAGGGGTTGTTGCCTTTGAATGGTTTGTTGTTTCTGGGGTGTTATGCTTGGTTGTTCTTTCTGAGGTGGTTCTTGCTTCTGAAGGGTTTGTTGTTTCTGGGGTGTTATGCTTGGTTGATTTGCAGAAGCAGCTTGACTCGCTTGGGAAGAGAGAAAGTCAATGAAGGGGGAGAGACGAGGGTTGTTGTAGAAGGCCTGCTGGTAGGCATCCAGAATGCCATCTCCATCACGGGAAGGAGCAATGTAATACCGAATCAGTGCATTGCAAACCATCTTCTCGCCTAGACCAAACCCACGATTCCGTAGGATTAAGGAGGCTAACGATTAGGAGATGAAATCGAGGGAACTGGAAAAGAAGAGATCGTTGGCATTCTTGCAGTGGCTCCAGATGGCACGGATGTGTGAGAACACGCGCTCCCGACTCCCCTTTCCTTCTTCTTCTGCTAACAGTTGCAATTCCCTATTCCTCAACAATAGAAACAAAGGAGACGCATAGTAATCCTGAATGGAATAGGAACCACTAGATAACGGACACTTCTGGGGAGAATACAGAGTCGCGATAGCTTCGGGAATCCCTCCTACTCTTAACGCAACATACAAGTCCTACCAGTACGAATCACCAGCTGATTCCCCTCCTTCTCTTGGAGTTGGAAGAAATCGCACATGCATTGCTTCATCAACTTATCGGAAATCTTGAAATTGATTCTCTCTCCCTTCGTATTGAAAAGCTAGAGATGAAATACTCAGAAAAGAGCCACACTTCCGCTCATCAAATCGGCGGCAATCTTCACATTGTTCACACCGTATACGGATAGCGAAGAAAATAGGGACTGCAAGACACCATACTTCTCCGTGTGAAGGGATGTGCCGCGAATGGAGCCAAGGGAAGAACAAAGGGACGAAAACGGATAGCCTGCCGAAGTGGCAAACGACCTCCGTGCAAAACAGCGCAGCATCATCTCCCGCCAAAGAGAATGTGGAACAAACAGTCCATTCAAACTCGTCCTCGGTCTGGAAGACATATCCGAGAATCAGCGAAATGCGTCTGAAGACCATATCAATCCATCCCTGCTTCACGCTCTCAATCACGCCCACATTGTTGAACTTGTCATACTTGGGGACATTTATCTGCTTCAGGTGGAGCTCTGTCACAGCCGTGTCCAGCTGCACAAAATCGATCGTCGCAATCGAGTACACACCGTCTTCCCACTCACGACGTCTCCACTTCAGTTCAATCTTCTTATCGGACTAGACGTGACGAAAATAGGTGAATGGACTACGGCAGAGATGAACTGACCCTGAATGCTTCCATTGTACAACGAGTACTCTCCCTGCGGCTTGGGGTCAATCGAGCAGGCAGACTGTGTGTAGTACTAGTCAATGGCACTCATTTGGAACCAATACCTGAGCGGCTTTTCCATCCGTTAAGGCTTCGTAGATGACATGAGGCGGCACGAGGAAGCGAACGGGCAGGTCGAACTCTCCGCAAGATACTCTTTTCGAGGGCTGAGCAAACATGATTATAAATTCTCCTTCCCATTTGCTCTTTATTGCGGCGCTTTGATTTGGGTTGCGAATTCGTTTTGCTACTCTTCACAAAGGGTTCGGCAACAAACAGAGAACAAGCTGAAAATGCGGAACACACTAGAATTCACAGTCTTTCCATACTCCCGGACGCACTGAAACAGGGAATTATGGCACGGCACACAGATCACCGAATTGCTGTGATTTGCGCGAGGCGGGAAGGACGTTTCGTAACGGATACTGGCTTTGCAGTTGCGCGAGAAGGAGTAGATCGGATTGTTTCTCTCCTCCGCCTTGATCGCCTCCGGCACCAGCGGGTTCGTGAAGAACACCGACTCCCTCACGGGCGAGCGAAACCGACCCAGCACGTCCTTGAAGCAGTTCGGCAGGTCGAAATGACAGACGTTGCAGAACGGCGCCTCTCCCTTCTCACGCCGGCAGGGGAAGGGTGGCAGCACTGCGGTA
>ERZ827156.4558-NODE-4558-length-11187-cov-4.268954_pt1 | contig 11187 bp, 12 predicted proteins | sample MGYA00519919_ERZ827156 | MGnify/ENA primary metagenome ERZ827156 (study PRJEB31778, sample SAMEA3449269) | human gut metagenome | biome: human gut; feature: human-associated habitat; material: faeces | place: United Kingdom | collected 2010/2012 ... | reverse complement strand
CTGGCGACGGACAACGCGAAGCTTGCGAGCAGCACGAATACCACAAGGCTTACTAAAATCAGCGTTAGAAATCGCTCCCCCGACGAACGCGATCAACGAACAACCAAATCGAGCCCGTTTTGCTCTTCACTCCCCTTACCCTTTACCCATTCTTTTTAAACTCGAATGATATGAAGAAGACGATTCTTTCTGTCCCAACTCAACTCCAGAATCGGCTCCACCCCTGGGTGTGATTGAGCTTGGCGTTAATAATGGGCTTTGAATGCAGGTCTCCCATTATTGCCTTTGTTGTTTTCAATAGAATGAAGACTTGTTTGCTTGTTCTTGTGTGTGCCATCGCCGTAGAGGGTGTGGGAGGGGAGTGAGGGATAGTCCGCCACAATCGTCACTCTCACGCATACCAACTTTGACGCGGTTGTAAACGGCGAAAAGAACGTGATGGTGAAGTTTTATGCGCCCGTATTCCTTGTCGGCGGTGATCATGGCGTAGTGGTGTGGCCATTGCAAGAAGCTGGCTCCAGAATATGAGCGCTTTGCGGATGCCTTCTCCAACGTGTATGTCTTCTCTTGACCGTTCACGCATGCAGGGAGTCGCTTGTCGTCGCCGAGATTGACGCAGACGAGGAGGTGGACATTGCTGCGAAGTACGATATCCGCGGATATCCGACCATCAAGCTCTTCCCTCGCGGTAATCCCCAACAGCCGATCGATTTCAAGGGGGAGCGGACGGCGCAGGGACTTGTCGAGTGGACGAACAGCCAGATCCACACCAACGTGGTGATCAAGGGCCCGCCCACTCATGTCCGGACAGTTCTGCCCGACGACATTGATGCGTTGATTCGCAATACGCCCTACGTGTTTTTGAAGCTCTACGCTCCGTGGTGCGGTCATTGCAAGGCGCTTGCCCCCATCTATTCGCAGCTGGCGGATCTCTTTTCGGAGGAGGAGAGCGTTGTCTTTTCGTATTTTGGTAATGCGTAGATTGTCTTTGGCGAATTGAACGCCGATCGCTATTCAGAGGTGGGCCGCCGTTTTACCATCCGCGGCTATCCCACCCTCATTGTCTTTCCCGTTGATTCTCCTGATGCCTAGTTCTTCGTGAATGGAAAGGCGGATTACTACCAGGGCCCTCGCGATGTGGATAGTTTGCTGCAGTACGTGAACCAAATGACCGGAATGAAGCGTCTGAAGAACGGGGACATGGACAGCTCCTTCGGCCGCATTCCCGCGATGGACCGTCTCCTTGCCTCCTTCGACGCGTATAGCGAGAGCAATCTGGATGCGTTGAATAAGATGCTGGAGGGTGTTCCGGAGACTACTCCCGGGAAGAAGATGTACGTGTCCATCGCGAAGAAGCTGCGAGAGAAGGGAGAGAGTTATGTGAAGGAGGAGATGGAGCGCGTGGAGAGGTTCATCCGCAGTGAAACGATTCCCAAGAGTAAGAAGAGCTTCTTCCGATTGAGGAGGAATGTGTTGAACGCTTTTCTGAAGGATAATGGGGAGAGTGAGTTGTAATCTTTTGTGTTTGTTTGAGAATGGGGAGAGAGTTGTATTCTCTTGTGTTTGTTTGAGAATGGGGAATGTGAGTTGTATTCTCTTGTGTTTGTTTGAGAATGGGGAATGTGAGTTGTAATCACTCACATTAGGCAGACAACTGCGAAAGTGAGTTGTAATATCTCATGTTTGAGGCAAACACAATGCCATAGTACATCTATCAGTATACAAAAAGTCAATCAAAAACAGGCGTCTTCAAATCCATACAGTCGATCATTTCCATGTCATCCCAGTTGTTGTTGCACTCAATCTCAAAGATGTGGGACGAGGAGTAGGGAGATCTACGTATGATCGCCAACACGCACAGCACACCTGAACATTTCAAAGGAATACTCATGCTCGCTGTGCAGCACGTCCTGCAAAACGCTAGAAGGAGGAACAACTACAGGAGTGGCTTTCACGACCACTCCTTCATTTCGGACTTCGGAAAATGGACGCAAAGAAAAGTTTGAAAACCCAGTGGGCGTGCTCGACGACGAGTCGCTGAAGGCAGTTGAAACCGGGGATGGGCTCATAGTGGTTCCTTTGCTGCTATCCTTTCTTGGGCGGTGGTGGCTACTCTCCTTCCTCGACCTCCCCTCGGGATAGCTACTCTTCGTGCTCATCTACCCATTCAGCCACGCCCCCTATCCCACGTTTTTGTTAATCTTTTGAAAGTACTTCTGCGCGTGTGTTCGGACTTGGACTAGGTTGCGCGTGGAGATCGAGAAGTGAGGATAGGAGAATGGTCATACCATGTTCGCGATTTTCTTCCAATCGTTTCCGTACTTCTGCAGTCCCTCCAGAAAGAGCTTGTGCTCACTTTCATCCCAACGACCTGCTCCCCTCATGCTTCCCCAATATCCGCCTACCTATGTTTTCCCTGGGAATGACTGCGATTTCCCGGTCCTATCCGTAAGGGCGGCAGTAAACACAGGAACCTGAAATACAGCCTTCTCGTCCTGCAACTTCGTCTGTCTACTCAATAATGGGAACTGCACACTTCCACCCGTCCGATTCCATCGATGAAGCCAAAACGCTCGATTAATGACTGTAATCATATTTAGGTCATTTAATAAAATGGGGCCGGCGTTCGGCGCGCATGCCGACGAGGCATTCCAGTCTCCATTTTGCTGTATTCATGCTGTTTTGGGTGCGTTCGGTGCTGAAAGGGTGATTTGGTGGTTATTGGAGGGGATTGCTCTTTTCAGGCTTGCACGCATTTTACGTTGCCTTATTGATGCCTATAGAGAGATGAATCACACCTCAGAGTTCTAGGCACATCGAGTGCCATTTGGAAGTGCAAACCCATCCATTGTCCAATTCACTTGCTTCTTCTCTATTGCATTGTCTCTCTCCTCCTAGCACTTCTTTATTGGATGATTCACCTAATCCTCGTTGCGCCTCCTGTACTGTCTTCCAAGGAATCCCAAACAAACGATATTGTTCTCGACAAGGTGATTAAGACGGCTTCGGACTCGCTGCGCATTCATCTCTTTGGAGCGTTTTCTGTGTTTCCTGTCTCTCAGTCATAGCAGTGTAGACATCCAAAAGTACATTCCGTCGCTGTACACCACTCTCTGGGATTACTGCCTTCTGTACCGAAAGCCCTCTCTCGATTGCATTGTGGTTCCGCAAGAAGGCGAATGTGGGTATCTTTTTGCGTTTTTCCCTGTAGCATCCGGCTCTCTTCTGGAAGCCTCCCTTTCTTCCGTATTCGTTCCCGACGTGTTCCCAAATGACTTTGTGTTGAAGGTGAACGAGGAGAGAAGAGGGAAGGGATTGCCCGTGTTGGAGGTGCCCATTCATCACTATCATCATAAATAGTGCACTCCAATTCCTACACCCCGCTGGAGCGATTCAATCGCGCCGTTGGACTGGGAGAGTTCCCGCGTCCTCCACTTCAAGACGGTGTGCGTCGGTGGGACATTTGACCGCCTTCATCCGGGACATCGCATCCTCCTTACCCTGGCTTCACTAGTTTGCGATCATCTCGTGATTGGCGTCGTCTTGTGTGAGGAGTGTGAAGAGTAGCTTACGACGGATGAAATGCTGCAGAAGAAGGACAAACGCGAGCTGATACGGAGTTATGCCGACCGGAAGAGCGAATTGACTGCCTTCCTTTCCACGCACGCTTCTTCTTCTCCTTTGATCGTAGCATTGCCCCCTCTCTTCAAATCGATGTCAACCCCCTTCACGATGTGTGTGGTCCTGCCATTGAACGCGCAGACATTGAGGGAATCGTGGTGAGTTTGGAGACGCTCACAGGTGGCGAGCTGATCAACCAGAAGCGCTTGGAGAAGGGCATGAAGCCACTCACCATTCTCACTGTGAACCGCTCCTCCAAGTACAACCTTAGTTCCACCTTCATTCGTGAAATGTCGTCTGTTTGGTCCAAACACGCTCTAAGTTACAACTCTAACGTCTGAATGGGAATGGCGTCCTCGTCGATGTCCTCCACGGGCTGTGTCGCCTGCACCTCCGGCTCGATCGGCTCTTCCTCCGTCTCTTCCGGCTCCTCGAACGCGTGCTGCGCAAAGCAGTCCGCCACCACCGCGAAACCGTTCTCGCAGCCCACCATCTTCGTCTCATCGCCTCCTCTCACACTCACCTTCTTCAAGAACTCCTCGTCGCTCAGCGGCTTTGTCTTCGTCACCGCACACCCGCACTTTGGACAGCCCTTCTCCTGCGTCGCCACACAGTTCTTGTGGTACGAGTGTCCGCAGAGGAAGTGCAGCACTGGCAGCTCCAGCGGCAGCCCGCAGCCCACGCAACGCGTCTGGTGGAAGGCGAACACGCTGTCTTTCAATGTGGCAATGTCCTTCACCAGTGCCTCTCCTTCTGATTGGAGGGTGGCTGTCTTTTCTTCGTCCTGTGAGGGGTTAGGATTTGCATGTTTTTCTTCGTCATTACTCATTTCAGTTGTCATTTGTCAGTCATCACACTCATCACTGTTTTCACAATCATCACTGTTTTCACATCACTGTTTTCACATCACTGTTTTCACATCACTCATCACAATCATCACTGTTTTCACATCACTCATCACATCACATCAAAAGCACATTACACTCAAAACCACACACACTTACACCTCTTCGCACAGCCGCCTCCTCCTGCAACGCCTCCAGCACCACGGCATTCACCCTCGCCGAACTCACTCGCCCCGAGTCGCACAGCATCTGCACCAGCTGCACCAGCGGTACACCCTTCCGCGCCTTCACCACATCCACCACCTTCTCCACCGCCTCCTCCGAGCCGCTCTCCAGCGTCTCCTGCAGCAGCACACGCCACAGCGAGTCGTCCTCCGCCTCCTTCTCGCACAGTGCGATCGCCTCGTCCAGCCGGTTCTGGTGCAGCAGGTGATGCAGCAGAATCGAGTGCATGTGCAGCTTCTCGTACAGGTACACCAGACCCGCCTCGCACCGATTCGCCTCCAGCAGGATCAGCGCCTGATCGTCCTCGTAGCACGCCTTCGGGTTCTGCAGCACCGCCATTACTTCTGATGTGTTCGTCATCTCTGAGTTGTTGGCAGCCTTCGCCTCATTACCCTTAGCAATACTCACCTCATCACCCTTGACAGCACTCCCCTCATCACCCTTCAACGGATCGGAGAGATCATTCCGCAGCACCAACTCCAAATACGTGTTCCAAATCACCGGGTCCGTCGTGTCCTCCGCGATGCAGCTCTTCAAAAACGCCTTCAACTCCCGCGGGGCGTCGATGAAGCACGCCAGCGCCTTCTCCGCCGGCACGGGCTCCGCGCGCTGTGCCGAACACACCTCCTTCAGCATTGCCGTCGCCTCCGCCGGCGCGTTGTCCACCAGCTGCTTGCCGTACTGCGCCAACACCGCCGCCACCTCCGCCACCGGCAACTGCTTGATGTAGGCGATGGCCTCCGCGTAGGCGTGCAGCTGACCCAGCTGGATGGCGATGTACTTCGCGTGGAGGCGGTGCTGGGCGGCCAGGTACAATGCCTCGCGCGTGTATTCTGATGAGGCCAGTGCGTCGACCACCGCCGCCACGTCGAAGTGGGGGCCCAAGGATTGCTGGTATACGAAGGCCTGGATCTTGTCGTTGTCGTGCAGCTTGGCGTAGCTGTTCATCAGCAGCACCGTGTGGTCGCTGGAGGCGAAGCCGCGACGGTGCAGCTCCTCCAAGTACTGAATGAGGTAGTGAATGGAGGAGGCGTCCAGGTACTTGCGGATGATCAACGACGCGTCGATGCAGCCGATCGTCTCGATGTATCTACACGTCACGCGGTTGACGGAAAACGACTCGAAAACGGCCTCGTCCACCTTCTTGGCGGCATAGAGCGCGTTGCCGTACATGAAGTGAATGCTCTTCATCTCCTTCTCGCTCAGCTCCCACACGCGGCCCAGCGCCAGCGCCTCCGAATAGAGCTGCCGCTCGTAGAGGATCTCCAGCCGCGTCTGCACGTCCTTCTCGCGCAGCAGGTAGACGACGTGGCCCTCCGTCATGAAGAAGAGAAGGCCCCACTCCACGAAGAAGAAGGAGAGCGACTCGGGGTTGCCGTTTCTACCGATCAGGAAGAGAGAGAAACAGAACCGAAGAACCTCCATCGAGAACTCCTCGCACTGGTTCTCCAGGTTGAACACGCTCAAATAGTGGTGGCCCCCCTCGGCGTGATGCACCACCACGTCCTTGTTGAACGCGAACACCGCCTGGATGGCGTCGGGGAAGGCGTACGCGTCGCGCTGGCCCTCGGGCGTGAAGCCCACCAGCGTGCAGTCCCGCGCCACCAGGCACTGGCTGTGGAACAGGCACCCGCACTGCGGCGCCACGCCCGTGCCGTCCAGTGGGGTGAAGGTGACGGGCGCCTTGGCGTCTGCCGAGAAGGCGAAGGCACCGAAGGCGTCGGCACTGGCGGCGTAGACGGTGCAGGAGGCGTCGGACGCCGGGGCGACGAGGAGGAGGGTAATGGCGGAGGCGAAGGAGGGCGGGAAGGCAGAAAGAGCCACCTTTTTGGACCGGTGAATGTCGCCCTAGTTGTGAGAAGGAGGTGAGGAGGAGACGTGGAAGAAGTAGACGGCGCCGCTCTGGCAGCCGAAGAGGAAGAGCAGCTGCTCCTCGTCCACCGTGAAGCAGCTGATCGTCTCCTCATCCATCTTCTCGAAGAGAGGGATGGACCGGATGCACAGCGGCCTTCCCGCGGCGTCCATCTTATCCAAGAGCCACAGCTTCAGCGTCGCCTCCTTCGCTCCGGCGGAATTCGCGAATGTGGGGGGGATGTACAAATCTTCCAGCATCCACTTGTATGTCTCGTTGCTGCTCAGCGATGTGCGGAACCGGGCAGCCAGGTTCTTCGAGGCACTCGCATCCTCCTGCGAGCGGTGGTCCATTCCGTTGCCGATGGTGAGCAACATGTTCGTCTTTTTGAACTACGGTGAATGCGGAGAGGAGTCTCCACTTGATACACAAACTCCACGCTACTCTCATAGGCCATGAAGCGGTGAAGCGAGAACTCCTGGTTGCATAGAGTGACACCGCCCTCGGAGTCGCCAAACACGATGCTCCCTCTTCCAGAGGAAACGGATGTGATATCGAGTGCCTAGGCGTAACAAGTAATGGTGGAAATGGATACTTGAATGGCGTAGAGTGGAGAGCCCGGATCTGCCGATTGCAGCAGCTCTGCCGTGTAGAAGCCAAATTTTTTCCACATCGAAGTCTATATCTTAGCTGTAAGTAGGAGCCACCACCTCTTTGATAATACACACAGTATTTGAGAAGATAGCCGAGTGTTTTGAGGGATATCCCAAGCCTTTCGATGGACGTTATGAGAGGATTTGGTTTTCTGGGGGAATGGTGCGTTTATGGGTTTAATGGATGTGCTCTTTGTGGGTTACGGTATGAAAGTGAGGGGTATTTGGGGTAAACAGAGGTACATAAATGACTCAGTTGAATTTGTTGTTCTGCGTGGTTTCGTTGTCTTTCTCTGTTTCGTCTTTATTCTCCTGTTCAATGTCATCTTTCTGTTTCATTGATGGCTCCTTCTTCTCCGTCACCACACTCTTCTCCTTCATTACTGGGTTTTCTTCCTTCATCAGTTCATTCTTCACATTCTCACTACTCTCCATCTCACTGCCCTTCATAAGCACTTCATCACTCTCCATCTCACTGCCCTTCATAAGCACTTCATCACTTTTCACTTCATCACTCTTCACTTCACCCCCCTTCACCACTCTATCCACAACATCCCACTTCACCGCCTTATTCACCGTCATGGCGTAGGACAACAACGTTCCCACTGTCGTCAGCGACACGATGCCCTCCAACGGGAGGAAGAGCTGCACGCTGGGAATGCCCCACAGCGGACGGCACATGCCGAGAATGAACAGCACCATCTGCAGGGCAGTGTTCGTCTACATCGCACGCATTCCCCAATCCTACCTTTCCCAGCATGGAGGGCTTCACCTCCAGCGCCTTCACCATTGCCACCATCTGCTTCGGGGCTACGCGTCAATTCCGTTCTTGTTGCTCACATCGGTAACCATGCTTCCAGGCAAGCGCGAAGAAGCCGAGGCCCATGAGCACGTCCTTGCCGATGATGAGAGCGGCAACGGGCGCATGCACCAAACCCACATATCCCATGGAAGCAGCCAGACAGATCATGAGGGTCTTATCTGCGACGGGATCGATTAGTGTGCCAAGGCGACTGCGCTGGTTGAAATGCCGAGCAACGTAGCCATCACAGAAATCCAAAACGCTAGCAAACGCGAACGCTGTGCGTCAATCCCGCACTCGATGCCTACTCACCAGACCCGGCATAAAGAGACCCTTCACAGTCATATAGCCGATGGCGGGGGCCAGAAGAAAGCGAATCCCTGACATGATGTTGGGAACCGTGAGCACTCGATCGGTCAACTCCACCTCCTTCCGTCTATAGTGAATGCGACATGACGAGAAAACGATTTGGAGAAGGAGCGTACCTGCTGCACTCTCTGGAAGGCGTTGGGCAGTTGGAACGCGACACAACACTGGGCATTAGCGAACCGCACACAAATCTCACGACGACACGCGATGATGCGCCGGAATGATGCGCCAACGCAGCAGCACAGCGTAGTGAATTGGAAACGACGAGCGGCCTCGAAATGCGCGATAACATCTTTCCACGTTGTGTATTTGGCGAAAACGATGGGCAATCGAAAATAGAGCCTCTTTCTGGATTTCGTATGGGATTCAAAAGGCGCCTTCCCAGTTTCGAATGGACAAGACGCAGGAGCTGATATTAACCCCCGAAGAGCAGAAGAACACTCCTTCTGTTTTGAGGGGAATGACGGAGGAGCAGGAGTTTGCATACCGCTGCTTTGCCTGCGAGCTCATTCGAGACGCGTCCATCATGATGGGGACGTAAGAATCGTTGCCTTAACTCATGGCTAGCAGTCCCGTCGTTAGTGCCTCTGGGCAGATTATCTGCCATCGCTTTTACTATTTCTACTCCTTCCAGCAGTGCCACCCCTTTTTCGGTTCGTCATGCTTCGCCTCCTTAACAATAGTTGCCATGGCCTGCTTCTTCATCGGCTCCAAGATCGAGGAGGAGCTGCAGCCCGTTCCCAGGACAGTGAAGGCGTTTTACCAAATCTACCAGGAGCGAACGGGACAGCCCCTCACCCAGTTGACAGACACCGATCCAGTACTCTATTTTCCCATTTACTCCCTAGATCTATATTCGTTGGAGGAGCATCCTCTTCGGAACGGAGCAGCTCGTGCTCTCCGCCTTCGGCTACCATCTCTACGGCGTGGTAGACCATCCCCATCGCTACATCCTCTTCTTCATCAAAGTGGGCCCATTCATCTCCTGTACCCGCAGAAACTCGGGTTCGGCTCCGTGCTCGCCCAGCGGGCCTGGAACATCCTCAACGACAGGTGCCCCTTCCCTCGCTCTCTCACCCCTAGCCAACAGCTCCCGCTCTGCGTCGCCTACAGCGCCAGCTCCATCGCCTGCGCCGCCATCTATCTGGCCGCCATGTTGCCCTCTGCCTCCCCCTTCACCCGCAGGTCGCTCGAGCTGCAGCTGCCCGCCGTGGAGTGGTGGGAGTTGTTTGACTGCTCCGCGGAGGAGATCCAGCAGATCATTCACTCCATCGTACAGCTGTACCAGCGAAATCGCATCGTGTGGCTGAGCGACGCGAGCGACACGCACGGTCAGCGGTGTTCCTTCGTCTCCTTGGCGGATTCGGAGGTGGTGTCTCCCGAAACGGAGGCCAAGCCTCTTGTGTAGGGGAAGGGGAGTGGTGTGAGGTGTAGTGTGGAGAGGAGGGGAATGAAAGCATCGGTGGAGGAGGAGTCTCGGAGTGATTCTCGTCGGTGTGGGGAAAAAACGAGGAGTCTTTCGCGGAGTGAGAGGGGGAGAAGTGGGGAGAGTGAAAGAAGTGATCGGAGGGAGAGAATAAGAAGTCGCTCACGTAGTGAGAGGGGAAGAAGTGGAGTGAGAGAAAGAAGTGGAGTGAGAGAAAGAAGTGGAGTGAGAGAAAGAAGTGGTGAGAGGGAAAGAAGTGGAGCGAGGGACAGAAATGATTCGAGAGAAAGAAGTGGTGAGAGGGACAGAAATGCTCAAAGGGACAGAACGAGGAGCCACAGACACCATTCGCACAGCCACAGGAGGAGCCATTCACGGCATCACCATCATCACTAGCACTGTTTGTTTCACATTCCTATTGCAAATGAGTTTCCTTGTCCGCGCTGCTGCACGGAGCGGTTCTCTCGGCGTTCAGATGGCAAGAACGGCGCCTGCTTGCCAATGGCGGCTGTTCTCCACGGACGCGGAGGAGAAGATCGTAACGCCATCCTCTCGATTTGAATCGCAGAATAGACAAAAGATGCAGGATATGATGGTTGAGAAGCTGAAGAAACAAGCCGATGCCACCGTGGTGAAGATTAAGGACATTTCCTACGACGCCGGCTATCTGTAGGGATAGAGCACTCTTTCCCCACTCGTAGACTCGAGATGCTCGTCGTGTCGCCCAAGTTCCGTGGAATGAAGCTTATCCAACAGCACCGACTGATGAACAAGGTAGGAGTGGGGTGTAGAGTTCAACCTAGATCCTGTCGGACGAGCTCTCCATCCTACACGGCATCACCTTCAAGTGCATGACTCCGGAGCAGTACGAGAAGATGGACGAGAAGTAGTTTAGATGATCGCTTTATTTTGTGTTTGTTCGTTGATGATGTGGATCCTGCTCTATTTCCCCCGTTAGCCCCCACTTGGTTCGACAATTCCTTTTTTACCCCTTCCCTTCCGTTATCTCCTCTCAATCCTTCTCTATACAGCGAAATGCCTATCACAAATCACTGTGCGCGCACAGTGTGGTGCGAAACGCCCGCTCCTTGATCTTCAAGACTGCGGGAATTGGATTCACACGGAACATCTGCCCTTTCCCATCCCTTCAACAAGCAAGAATATTGTGTGACTAGCGTCTAAGGTACGGCTCTTTTTTCCATTTGGATGGGCTCCGACGTCCCTTGCGGAACGGCAGTGCCACTGTCTCCTAGCTCCCATACTCATCGTCTTTGTAGAAATGTTCGAAAAGGAAGTCGTGATTGATTGCCGTGGACACACCATGGGTCGTCTTGCCTCCATCGTGGCCAAGGAGCTCCTCTCTGGCCAGAAGGTGGTTTGCGTGAGATGCGAGG